>JAABUQ010010237.1_pt1 | contig 12344 bp, 9 predicted proteins | sample 5560001 | NCBI WGS metagenome assembly JAABUQ01 (sample SAMN10711888, study PRJNA513371) | rock metagenome | isolation source: Antarctica rocks | place: Antarctica: Victoria Land, Finger Mt nord | collected 2015-12-18
CGCGCCCACGACGGCCTGCCGGCGGGCCGCCGGCGCTCCCAGTGCATACGCCCACGCCAGCGCGAAAATATGGCGCGCACCCGATCAAAATAACCCTGCACTGCTGCCGTGGTGGGTGCGCGTGTTAAGCTGCGGTATGGTCACGGCATACATCGCGCTCGGGTCGAACATCGGCGACCGCGCCGCCACGTTGCATATGGCGATCGAGCGGCTCGGCGCGCTCGGGACCGTCGAGGCGGTGTCGCCTTTCCTCGACACCGAGCCGGTCGGGTACACCGAGCAGCCGCGCTTTCTAAACGCGGTGGCGCGCCTGCGCACCGCCCTGCCCCCGCGCGCCCTGTTCCACGAGCTACTGGGGATCGAACAGGCGCTGGGCCGCGTGCGCACGGTACGCTGGGGTCCGCGCACGCTCGACCTCGACCTGCTGCTCTACGACGACAGGGTCATCGACGAGCCGGGTCTCGTCGTGCCACACCCGCGCTTACATGAGCGCCGCTTCGTGCTCGAGCCGCTCGCCGCTCTCGCGCCCGACCTGTCGCACCCGGTCTTAAAGCAAACGATCAGCCAGCTATTCGCCGCCGTCACTAACGGCGAAGTCGACGGCTAAATCCGTGTGTCCGCGGCGGCGCGGGCAGGGCCTCCCCCAGGTCCGCCGCCAGCAGGAGCAGGGGAGTGTCGCACAGGAGGATGGTCAGGTACGTTTCGAAATGGTTGACGGTCGTGCCCTCGGCGAACAGCCAACTCGTCGCCGGGCCATCGATGGGGTGCGGCGGCGCGAGGCCGAACAGCGCCGCTGTGGGCGTCCCTGTTACCCTCCCGCCTGCGGCGTCGGCGTCCCCTGCACGCCCGTCTGACGCCGACGAGCGCGACGCTGTGACCGCGCGCGTTGCGCCGCCGTGGGCGCGATCAGGGTCGTCTTGGGCGTCGTCGACAAGAGCAGCGGCGCGCGCGGCGACCCATTGAAGGCGAAGTCGTTCAGCAGGTTGCCGAGGATCGCGGCGTTCTCGCGCACGTCGGGGCGCGCGTCGGGACGGCCGTCCGTCTTGGGGTCGAGCCGCTGGCCACCCAGGAAGTCGTCCTCGATGAACGTCAGGTAGGCGTCGTGGCTCAACGTCTGGTGGTCCACGTAGCCCTTCCTAGCCCATGGGCTGATCACCATGGCCGGCACGCGCAGACCGTAGCCGTTCCCGTCCACCTTGGGCGGTGTGACGTGGTCGTAGTAGCCGCCCCAATCGTCCCAGGAAAGGAAGATCGCCGTCGAGTTCCAGTCGGGGCTTTGCATCGCGGCATTAATTAGGCTGGTGACGTAGCTCTGGCCCTGGCTCACCAGGGCCGGGGGATGCTCGCTGTCGGCGGGCTGGGGCGCGATCCACGAGACCGCCGGGAGCATCCCCGCCTTGGCCGCCGTGTAGAAGTGTGTGAGGTCCTGCACGTTGCCCGTCTGGTTGTCCTGATGCACGTCGACGAAGCCGGGCAGCGTGTTCCAGATGTAGGGGACACCGGCCCGCCCCTGCCCCGTCACCTGGGAGCCATGATCGAGGTAGTAGGCCCAACCGACCTTATGCTTGTTCAGCAGGTAGGTGATGTCGGTCCAGCCGAAGGGTGTCGGGTTCGTCGTCGTGCGTTGTGGGAGATTAGTCGGCCCGGCTTGCCCTAGGTTGCTGTAGCAACTCATGGGATTGCTGGGGTTGCCGCAGGCGGCCGACCAGCCCGACACGAGGGCCAGGTGTTGGGGAAAGCTCCACGACGCGACCGGCTCGAACATGTGGTCTTGCAGCACGAAGTTCTTGGCGTAGGCCCAGTAGTTGGGGATATCCGTGCCGGCATGGTAGCCCATCACGTCGGTCGCGCGCCCCGTGACACCGTTAGGGGCAGTGGTGCAGGCGGGATTGGTTGGGTCGGCGCAGCCCTTTTTGCCGCCGGCCGCCTCCCTGATAAAGCCGTCCAGCCGGCCGCCGTCGATATCGGCGGACGCGTTGATTTGCTGATGGGGGCCGCCGCCGTTGAGATCCTGGTGGTCGAGGTAGGGCTTGACACACTGATGGGTCAGGGGATTAGGGACGCAAGCGGTGGGGACGCCGTTCGTCATGGGGACGCCGTCGGCGCCGGGGTAGGTTCCGAAGTAGCTGTCGAACGAGCGGTTCTCCTGCATGATGACGATGACGTGTTTGATCGTATGGATACCGCCGGACGATGGCGCCTCACCCACGGATCGCACGGCCTGTGGCGCTCCCGTCCGCGCCGCGCCGACGTCGACGCCGACCAGGCTTACCCCCAGCACCGCCGCGATGATACACGGGGCTATAACACTGCGTTTGATCACGAGTGTGGCTCCTCCTGTTCCTATTTTTCCGCGGCGCTGATAGAGGCGCCGCCCTATGGGCCGAATGTCGTATCGCCCTCCTCATTGGACGCCGGCGCGCTGCTCGGGCGTATTCCGCCGCCGGTCGTGGCGTCCTAACCGTAAGCGTACGCGCGGATGGCGCGAGAGTTGTGACAGTCGTGTGACAGGAGTGTAAAAGATGTGTAAGCGCGGCCCCATGCGGACATCGTTTGCTCGCACCTTCATATGTGAAGGCAGCCCGTGGGGAACGTGGAGAGAAGGACGAGAGCCGCCGCGACGTGTTCCACCAGCGTCCACAATGCTCACGCCCCGATGGGTAGGAGGACGCCGATCGCCGCGTAACGCAAAGCTCTACTCCTCCGGCCTCCGCGTCACGATGGGCGTTTGCCCCACCGTTTTGACGGGCAGCGCGATGATCTTGCCATGCTCATCCCACCTCCCTTCCAGTTTGGGCTCGGGCTCCGGGTTGGAGGCGAACGCGTAGCCGTCCTTACCGCCGTGCTTGGCCCGGCACAGGGCCGCGTCGGCCGCCGCGATGAGGGAGCCCACGTCGTGGCCGTCCGCGGGGTAGAGGGCGATGCCGACGCTGGCCGTGACCGCGGCGGCGCGCCCGCGCAAAGCCGGGCCTTTGCCGACGGCCGCGACGATCTTGCGCGCGACCACCGCCGCGTCCGCCGCCGTGCCGATGTCCGGCAGGATGGCCGCGAACTCGTCGCCGGCCAGCCGCGCCACGGTATCGCTCTCACGCGTGCAGCGGGCCAGCCGGCGCGCCACCTCGCGCAGCAGGTCGTCCCCCGTTTCGTGGCCCAGCGCGTCGTTGATCCCGCCGAAGCCATCCAGGTCCAGCAGCAGCAGCCCCACGCGCTGCCCGTAGCGCCCCGCCTGCGCGAGGGCGTAAGCCAGGCGGTCGGTGAAGAGCGTGTGGTTGGGCAACCTGGTGAGCGGGTCGTGGTAGGCCAGGTCGGCCAGGTCGTTCTCCACCCGCTGCCGCTCGACGGCGTGGAGCAACGTGCGCGCCAACAGTTCGCCGTCCACCTGGCCCTTGATGAGGTAGTCTCTCGCCCCCTCGCGCACGCCCTTGATGGCGAGCGGCTCGTCGGCGCCGGCGCCCAACACCACGATGGGAACGCGCGGGGCGGCCGCGTGCAGACGCTTGACGCCCGTCAGACCTTGCTCGTGGGGCAGTGTGAGGTCGAGCAGGATCACGTCGATATCCCCGCCGCCTACACAGGCCAGCGCGTCGTCGAGTCGCGCGACAGGCGCGACAGCGAATCGCGGCGCGGTGTCCGCGGTCCCGGCCAGCAGTTCACGGACGAAGAGCGCCTGCGAGGGGTCGTCCTCGACCAGCAACACGGTCAGATCGCCCATACGTACACACCTCCCATCTCTATGGGCCACGGTAGCACACGATCGCGCGCGCGGCCTATAGGACGAAGGTCACACGCTCAATAGATCTCGGGGCGGCGAGGGTGGACGCGTAGCCGCTCGGCGGTGATGATCGCGCCGATCCTGTCGACGGCCTCGTCGAGCCGGCCTTCGTGGTTGACCACGACGTAGTCATAGTGCCCGAGCGCGGCCATCTCCGTGTAGGCGTTAGCGACGCGCACCTCCAGCTCGGACTCCGACTCGGTGCGGCGCGCGCGCAGGCGCGCGACGAGCTCATCGATAGAGGGCGGCGCCAGGAAGATGAAGACGCCGTCGCGCGAGCGGGCGCGCACCTTCTCGGCTCCCTGCACGTCGATCTTGAGCAGCACGTCGCGGCCCTCGGCCAGCTTCTCCCGCACCTGCGCGATGGGGGGCCCGTACAGGTTGCCGTACACGTTCGACCACTCCAGGAACCCGTCGCGCGCGATCATCTCCTCGAACTGGTCACGGGTCAGAAAGAAATAGTCGCGGCCATCGACCTCGCCCTCCCGTTTCTGGCGCGTCGTCGCCGTGACCACGTAGTCGATGTCGAACCCGCGTTCCTTGAGGCGCGCGATGGCGACATCCTTGCCCACACCGCTTGGCCCCGACAGCACCACCAGCAGGCCGCGGCGCCCCTCGTCTGACATCGTCCCTCCACAGCTATACTTCTAGTAGCAGGCTACCAACCGAGGTCGCGCCAGCTTCCAACTACTAAGTACTAACTACTGACTACTGACTACTGACTACTGACTACTGACTACTGAGTTATGGCCTACGATTCCGTCACCACCGCCGCCGTCGCCGCCGAGTTGCACGATACCCTCCTGCGCGGCCGCGTCGATAAAGTCATCCAACCGTCCGCGTACGGTGTGGCCCTGTTCGTCCGCGCCGGGGGGGCCAACCACACGCTGCTGCTCTCGGCGCATCCGCAACAGGCGCGCGTCACCCTGACCGCCGAGCGGCTGGCCAAGGCCTTCGACGAGCCCAGCGCGTACGTGATGCTGCTGCGCAAGTACCTCGAGGGCGCGGCCGTGATCGGGGTCGCGCAGGCCGGCCGCGACCGCGTGCTGCGCCTGACCTTCCGCACGCAGGCGGCCACCGTCACCGTCGTCGCCGAGGTCATGGGTAAGCATAGCAACATTATCCTCGTCGATGAACAGGATACCATCCTCGGCGCGCTCAAGCGCATCACCACGGCGATTAGCCGCCATCGAGTCGTCTTGCCGCATCACCCCTACATCGCGCCGCCTGTGCAGACGCAGCCGGCGCCGCATGAGGGTCAGCCCAAGCTCGACCCCCTCACCGTCACGGCGGAGGCGCTGGCGGCGGAGCTTGCCGGCCGGCCCGACGACGGGCAACTGGCCACGGCTTTGCTCGACACGCTAGCAGGAATGAGTCCACAACTGGCCAAAGAAGTGGCCTGCCGACTTGCCGGCGACGCCAACGTCCCCCTCGGCGCGGGACGGGCGCGGATCGCGGAGGCGCTGGAAATCGCGCGGGGGCTGATGGCGCCGGGGGCGTGGCGGCCGAGTGTGGCGCGGCGTGACGGCAAGGTCCTGGGCTGGGCGGCCTACCCGCTGCTCCAGCACGGGGTCGAGCCTGAGCCCTACCCGTCGATGGCGGCCGTCCTCGACGCGGTGTACAGAGAGAGCGGCGACGGGGAGAGCCACGACGCGCTGAGCTCCGTCCGGGCGGGCCTGCGCGACGCCATCCTGGCGCACCGCGCCCGCTTCGACAAGAAAGCCGCGTCGCTGCGCGCGGGGCTGCGCCCGCCTGAGGAGATCGACGCGCTGCGCCGGCAAGGCGAGTTGGCGCTGGGTTACGCGCACGACATCGTCCCCGGCCAGCGCGAACTGCGCCTGGACGACCAGGGCCTGATCATCGCGCTCGACCCGACGCTTACGCCGGCGGAGAACGCGCGGGTCCTGTTCGCGCGCTATCGCAAGGCGCGCGACGCGCGGGAGAAAGTGCCGCCGCTGCTGGAGGAGGCCGAGGAGGGCGTGCAATTCCTCGACGGGGCGCTGCTCTTCGTGGAGCAGGCCGACTCTCCGCAAGCCCTAAAGGAGATCAGGGACGACGTGGCCGCGGCGGGCTTCGCCCTGCCCGGCGCCAGGGGCGCGGACGCCAAACAGTCGAAGGACCAGAAGGGCCAGAAGGCGGGCGCGGGCGCCAGGGGCAAGGGCGGCAAATACCATCCCGGCGGCAAGGAGGCGCCCGGTAAGGGCGGCGCGGCGCCGGCGCTGCGCTTTACCACGGGGGAGGGGTTGGAGGTGCTGGTAGGCCGCAGCGCGCGCCAGAACGAGGTCGTGACCTTCGACCTCTCCTCGAGCGGCGACCTGTGGTTCCACGCCCGCGGCATGCCCGGCTCGCACGTCGTACTTAAGACGCGCGGGCGCGCGCCGTCCGACGCCAGCGTGGAGGGCGCGGCCGCGCTGGCCGCCTATTATAGCCGTGGCCGCGGCAGCACCGCCGTCCCCGTCGACGTGGTCCCCATCCGCAACGTGCGGCGCGTCAAGGGCGGCAAGCCCGGCCTCGTGCGCATCAACGGAGAAACGACGCTTAATGTGCGCCCGCAAGCGGAACTATCAAGCAGTTGATCGCGCGGTTCGATAATGTTATAGTAGCGTAAACACCAACCCCTTCGCGCCCGGCATTCGGCGCCCTGGCGCCCGGCGCCCCTCCCACGACCACTTCGTAGCGGAGGATACTCATGTGCATCGCCTTGCCGCGCGCCTCCTAACCGTGGTTGCCCTGCTACTGCTTCCGGCGCGCGCGCCCACGTCATGGGGCGCGGCTGTCGCGTCGCGCGACTTTAGCGCGTGCCCCGCCCTCACCGTGGGGGCCACGCCGGCCGCGACCCGCATCCTCGCGCCGCCCGACGGCGGCATGTACTCACAGACCGTGCCGCTCGCCGTCGCGCCGCTCCTCGATACGACACGGGACGTGCTGGTCTGTGCGCGCTATCGCAAAACAACCTCCGGCGGGGTCGTCTACGCACAAATAGCGTCGCTCCCCGATGCGGATGGGCAGTGGGCGTCGTCGTGGGACCCGCTCGGGGCGGGGGCGCCGAGCCAGCGCGACGTGAGCATCCTGTTTTTCGCCGACGATACGGCGCACGGCCAATCCCTCGTGGGGACCGTGCATGGCATCGTGCTCGACCGCGATGCGCCGGCCAGCACGGCTACGGTACTCAGTCCGCGCCGCTACGTTTCACCGGACGGCGTCCTGTACGTGTCTCCTGGCACGCGTGTAGCGCTGGCGGCGGCCGATCCGCCCCTCGACGACGGCGACGCGGGGACAGGGGCGACGATTCGCTACACCCTCGACGGCGGACCGCCGCTGGTTTATACGGCGCCACTGGCGCTCGACGGCGCCGGCGTCGTCGCGCACACGATCGCGTACTGGGGCACGGACGGCGCCGGCAACGTGGAGGCCGCGCACACCCTCACGCTCACCCTCGATACGGTCCCGCCCGTTGTGACGGCGCTGATCAGCGGCACGTTCGGGCCCGATGGCACGGCCAGCGCGCCGGTCACAGTCGCCTTCACGGCCACCGACGCGGGCAGTGGCGTGGCCGCCCTCTCTTACGCCCTACCGGCCGCCTCGGTCCAGCCCTATACGACGGGTCAGCAGATCGTCGTGTCGACGACGACCGTGCTCTCCTGCATCGCGACCGATCGGGTCGGCAACGTGTTCCATGGGACGCTGCCCATCACTATCAACACACCTACCCCGACGGATGCGCCGCCCACTATAGTACCGCCTGGCGCGCCGGGGGCAACTGACACCGCGACGCCATCGAGCGGGAGTAACGGCACGCGCACGCCGACCATAACCCACACCCCGACATCCACGCACACACCTACCCCGACCCATACGCCGACCGACACCCATACGCCGACCGACACCCATACGCCGACCGAGACTCATACTTCCACGCCTACTCACACGGCCAGTCCGACCCATACACCGGCCGCCATCCATACCCCAACCGAGACCCATACTCCCGTGCCTACTCATACAGCCAGCCCGACCCACACACCGGCTGCTACTCATACCTCCGCTCCGACCCACACGCCGACAGCGACCCACACGCCGACGGCGACCCGCACGCTACGGCCACTTCCGCCCCCGACGCGGGCACCGCGGCCGGCCGCACCGTGGCCGGCCGCACCGTGGCCGGCCATCGACGGACCACCCATCCTGAAGCGCCAACCGCTGTCGACTCCCACGGCGGCGCCGCCTCCTGTCGTGAAAGTCCACATGCACTTTTGGCCGGCGCCCACCCCTGCCTCGCATAGCCCTGCACCCAAGCGTTGCTTGAAGACGCATACTTGCGGTCATACAACGTTTCTACCAAAAGCGCCTATCCGTAGGCATCCGCCGCCACAACAAACAGCGCGCCAACCAGCCAGATATGGGTGTGTCCTGTTTGAGTTGGCAGGGCTCTCCCCCTCTCCCGCGTTAGGGAGAGGCGCGCCCCAACGTCGGCCACAGCCGAGGGACCAGTTAGCCATGGGGTGGGGTGTGAGGGGAGTCGTCACTCTATAAGTCATCCCCGAAGACCGTGCGTAGTAGGCGGGCGGCTTCGACATCACGGTCCCAGTGCGTGAGGCCGTTGCGGTAGCGCAGCACGTAGTACCCGCAGCGCTCGTTGGGGCACAGAGAGAGCAGCGTGAGTCCGTCACCGGCCACCCCGGTCGCGCCCGCGCCGCCGTCATTCGCCCGGCCGTTTATCTCTTCGCCCCACAGTTGTCCGCGCGCGAGAGCGTGTTCACCCGCCCGCTCGTGCTCACCGCGGTGAAACCGCAGGCTCCATTGCTCCATGTCTTCGCCACAATAAGGACAGTCGTGAAAATCTTGCACTGCCTTCCTCCTGCTCGATACTAACCGGCCGCCCATAAGGGGCGCCTTTATCGCCGATGATCGGGGCCTCTACGGGAGACTGCCTTCGCGTCTACCCATGGCGCAGCGCGGTGACGCCGACTGATCCGGGTCCGAGATGGACGCCGACGACGGGTCCCAGCGGCAAGATGGGCACGTCTTTGCCGTCACAGAGCGGCCGTATCATGGCGGCGAACTCGGCGGCGACATCGGGGGCCACGGTGTGCATGATATAGACATCGTCGAGCGGCGCCCACCCCTTCGCGATGGCCGCCATCTCTTGCAATGCCTTGCCGCGCGTGCGCACGCGTTGCACCGGGACCACCTGGCCGTCTCGCAGCGAGATAATCGGCTTGATGTTGAGCATGGAGCCCACGAGGGAACTGGCGCGGCCGATGCGCCCGCCCCGCTGCAGATACGTCAGGGTATCGGTCATCAGCAACAGTTCCAGACGCGGTATCAAGGCGCGCACGGCCGCCTCGATCTCCTCCACCGTCTTGCCCTCCTGAGCCATGCGCGCGGCCCGGATGACCAGCATGCCCATGGCCATGGAGACAGCGTGCGAGTCGATCAGCGTGATACGCGCCTCGGGCACGTTCCGGGCCGCCAGCGCGGCGCTGTTGTAGGTACCGCTGAGGGTATCCGCGAGCATGATGGCGACAATCTCGTGGCCCTCGGCCGCCAGCCGGCGATACGCCTCCTCGAAGAGCCCCGCCGGCGGCGCGGCCGTGCGCGGGTGTACCGGCTCGCTCTGTAACATGCGATAGAACGTCGCGGCGTCGATGTCCCGGCCGTCCACGTAGCTCTTGTCGCCGAAGGTGATCGAGAGTGGGACGACGGTGACGTCGAGATCGCGGACTGTCTCCGCGGACAGGTCGACGGAGCTATCGGTGACTATCTTGATCATCTGTCCTTGCCGCCCTCACTCCATCGACATAATATAGGGATAATGTGGCTGCCCGCCGCTCACCACCTCGATCTCGAGCGCGTCGTAGCGCGCGCGCGCCGCCGCTGCCAGCGCCCGCGCCTCCTCTTCCGTCACGTCAGCGCCGTAGTAGATGGTGAGAACCTCGGCGTCGGACGCGCCCATCTTCTCCATCAGATCGAGCGTGACCGCGTCGCGCTCGGGGCCGACCACCGCCGCCGCGTCGTCCAGCAGACCGAGCGCCTCGCCGGCGCGCACGGAAAGGCCGTCGAGCGTGGCGTCGCGCACCGCGACCGTCACCTCGCCGGTCCGCACGGCCGCCATGGCCTCGGTCATCGCCGCCACGTTCGCCGCCAGGTCGGCCTCGTGCGAGTAGACCACGAGCGCGGCCATGCCCTGCGGGACGGTCCGCGCCGGGACGATTTCGACCCTCTTGCGCGCCAGGCCGCGCGCCTGCTCGGCGGCGAGCAAGACGTTGCCGTTGTTGGGCAACAGCGCCACATCCTCCTGCGGCAGCGCGTCGATCGCCGAGAGCAGCTCCTGGATGCTTGGATTCATCGTCTGGCCGCCCCGTACAACCGTGTCGGCCCCCAGCGAGTGGAATACCTCGGCCAGCCCCGCGCCCGGCGCGACCGCCACGATGCCCACGAGTCCCCGCGCGCGCGGCTCTAGTAGCTGATACGGGGCGCCCGGCGCGTGCGGGCTAGATTGGGCGCCCGGCGCGTGCGGGCTAGATTGGGCGCCCGTGGCGCCCGTGGCGTCCCGCGCCTCGGCGATAAAGGCGTCGTGCTGCGCCTGCATGTTGTCGATTTTGATTTTGTGTAACTGCCCGAGCGACGCCGCGTAGGAGAGCACACGGCCGGGGTCCTCGGTATGTATATGAACGCGCACCAGGCTCTCTTCGCCGACGACAAGTGTGGAGGAGCCCAGACTATTGACGCGCTCGCGGATGGCCGGGAGGTCGAGGCCGGGCCCGGCGACGATGAACTCGGTGCAATAGCCGTAGTCGTCGCCGTGCTCGACCCGCGCCATGTGCAGCGGCGCGTTGGCGGAGTCAACGCCGGTTCCGACCGGCGCCGCGCTCTCCACATCGGTGGGCTCGCCGTGCAGGTAGCGCGAAAAGCCCTCGAGAATGAGCATGTAGCCCTGCGCCCCGGCGTCGACGACGCCGGCCTGTTTGAGCAGCGCCATCTGCTCGGTCGTGCGCGCCACCGCGGCGCGCGCTTCCTTCAGGCTCGCGGCGAGCACGGCTAGGGCGTCGCTATCATGCGCCGCCGCCTCCGTCGCGGCCCGCGCCGCGGCCGCCGAAACGGTCAGGATGGTACCCTCGACCGGCTTCATCACGGCGCGTCCGGCCGTTTCGGCGGCGGCCGTCAGCGCGGCGGCCAGGGTCGTCGCATCGAGCCTCGTTTCGGACTGCAAGGCGCGCGCGAAGCCGCGCAGCAACTGCGAGAGGATCACGCCCGAGTTGCCTCGCGCGCCCATCAGGGCGCCGTAGGCTGCACGCTCGGCCACCTTGCCGGCGGCAGTAGACCCGGAGTCGCGCGCCTCGCGCAGGGCGGCGTTGAGCGTCATGCTCATGTTCGTGCCGGTATCGCCGTCGGGGACGGGGAAGACGTTGAGCGCGTCGACGGCGGCGCGCTGACCCTCCAGCCACGTCGCGGCGGCCTCCAATCCGGCCAGCAGGCGCCGGCCGTCGCAGCCGGTCGCCCTCATCGGGCGCCCCAGGCGGAGGACGTCGTGGCGCGAGGCCTCTCCGCCGGCCGGCGCGAGCCACCGTCGACAGCTCTAATAGCCATCCTCATCCTCTCCACGAGCCTAGTCAGTGGTTAGTGATGAGTGACTAGTGATTAGTGGCTAGATAAAACTTCTAACCACTAGCCACTAATCACTAGTCACTAGGTTGTGATGCGCAGCCCCTGCACGTTGACGTTGACGCGCACCGGGACATCGCCCAATGTGCGCCGGACGGCGGCGCCGACGCCGTTGATGATGTTGTGCGCCACCTCGGAGATGCGCGTGCCGTACTCGACGACGACGTAGACATCGATGCCGACTGTCTTGTCGTCCATCGTCACGACGACGCCGCGCTCGTATTGGCTCTCGTCGAGCACCGCGGCGCGCCCGCCCCTGATGCGCTTGCCGGCGATCCCGACCACGCCGTAGCACTCCAGCACTGCCGCGCTGGCGATACCGGCGATGGCGGTCGGCGCGACCCTGATGCGGCCGACGGACCGGGCGAGCTCGATGCTATTGTCGCTCATGACTATTTATTATACTCAGGTATGCTCATGTAATTCGCATACCGGCTCTACAGTTCAAAGACCCCTACAGCTTTATGATCCGCTTCGGATCGCCTCATCCTGCGCCGCGAACAGTTCGTTGATGCCTTTCTCGGCCAGACCCAGCAGGTCAAGCAGGCGGTCGAGCGAGAAGGGCTGCTTCTCGGCCGTCCCCTGCACCTCGACGAACTCGCCCGTATTGGTCATCACGACGTTGAAATCGACGTCGGCGCGCGAGTCTTCGTTGTAGGCCAGGTCGAGCAGCGGCACGCCGTCGACGATGCCCACGCTGACCGCCGCGACGCGCGTGCGCAGGGGCGAGTTTTTTAGCTTGCCCGCGGCCACGAGGCTATTGAGCGCCAGAACTAGCGCCGCGCAGGCCCCCGTGATGGCGGCGGTGCGCGTCCCGCCGTCGGCCTGCAGCACGTCGCAGTCGACCGTCAAGGTGCGCTCACCCAGCCGCCTCAGGTCGACCACGGGGCGTAGCGAGCGGCCGATGAGG
>JAABUQ010004745.1_pt1 | contig 12340 bp, 13 predicted proteins | sample 5560001 | NCBI WGS metagenome assembly JAABUQ01 (sample SAMN10711888, study PRJNA513371) | rock metagenome | isolation source: Antarctica rocks | place: Antarctica: Victoria Land, Finger Mt nord | collected 2015-12-18
GTGGTGAGTGTCCTGCATCGGGCGGGATGGCGCACGATTGCCGCGCGGCTGCGCTTCTACAGTGGGAACCCGCATGCCGCACTCGCCGTACTCGGTATTCCCATGATGGAGAACGCATAAGCCCTGCGGTGTTCTATGATTCTGACACCCGGTAACTGTTCTGTGAAAATGTCACCCCATGGAGAACATGATGGTGAATGCACAGGAACAACGACGGGTCATCATCTTCACCCAAGGGGTGAGCGGGGCATTGACGGTGGCGGGGGCAGCGGAACGGCTGGCGCTCTCCGAGCGGCAGACGAAGCGATTGTTGGCTGGATTTCGGTGGGAGGGGGTGACGGCGCTGGTGCATGGCAATCGGGGCAGGCAGCCCGCACACACGCTGTCTGAGGAGACGTGTGAAGCGGTGCGCGGATTGGCGACGGGCAAGTATGTCGGGTTCAATCAGGTGCATCTGACCGAGCAGTTGGGTGAGGGAGAAGGGATCGCCCTCTCGCGCTCCAGTGTGCGCCGGATGCTGCTTGGGGAAGGCATCCGCAGTCCCCGGACACGGCGACCAGCGCAACACCGCAGCCGACGGGAGCGGCGCGGACAGGCGGGAGCGCTCGTGCAGATTGATGCCAGCCCGCATGATTGGTTGGAAGGACGGGGGCCACGGTTGACGTTGTTCGCGGCGATTGACGACGCGACCGGGGCAGTGCTGGCCTTGCTCTTCCGGGCGGAGGAGGATGCAGCGGGCTACTTCCTCCTCGTGCGGCAGATCGTCACGACGCACGGGCGACCGCTGGCACTCTACCATGATCGGCACAGTATCTTCCGGGTGAACGCACCGGAAACGGTGGCGGAGCAGTTGACCGGCGCGCGAGCGCCGACCCAGTTTGGACGATTGTTGGATGAACTGGCAATCACCGCGATCCCAGCGTGCAGCCCACAAGCGAAGGGACGGGTGGAGCGATTATTCGGCACGCTGCAAGATCGCCTGACCAGCATGTTGCGGCTGGCGGGAGCGACGAATGAGGCGGAAGCGACCGCCTGTCTGCCCGCCTTTCTCGCCGATTACAATCGCCGCTTCACGGTTCCGGCAGCAGAGGAAGGGGACTGCTACCGGGCGATGGAGGGAGGAACGAACCTCGACACCCTCTTTTGTTTCAAATACCAGCGGACGGTCGGGATGGACAATACGGTGCGCTTCGGCGGGGAACGGCTGCAACTGCTGCCAGGGCCGCGCCGCCGGTCGTGGGCGCGGGCGGTGGTGGAAGTACAGGAACGGCTCGATGGTTCACTGGCCGTGTACTATCACGGAGGGTGTCTCGTGACGACGCCCGCGCCCGTAGAAGCGCCGCTGCTGCGGGCACGCGGCGGACGCCGGGGGAGCGCAGCAGCGGCGGACGCGCCCGTGCCGGTCGCGCCGCGCCCACCCCTGCGCCGGGAGCGGGCGGTGGCACCGATCAGCAGGACGAAACCGGGGGCGAATCATCCGTGGAAGCGCGGCTTCCGACAGCAGGGTGACAAAATCACTGAACAATTAGAGTGACAGAATCACTGGACAACAACATCCACCACGTCTGACATCCGAACATAACTCAGCCACCATACTGACCAGTGCAAATCCCGGCACGATGTGTGCGAGGGCGCTTCCCGGCCTGACAAGCAAAATCGGCTCATGCCTTCCTGTGCCAACCCGTATGACGCCTCGGAGCATCTTTCCTTTTTTCCTTACTACCATTGCCTTCACCGATTTATGTCCGGATGTCAGACCACGTACCGAGACCGTTCGCCGCAAGTCACGTCGGTAGGAACGTGACCTGACCGGCTGCGTCCTGCATATCGACTTCCGGTTCCGTCCTGAACTGAAGCGGCAGGTCGTTCTCCGGTATCTCGATGCGACCTTCGTCGAACAGGCGGGCACGCTCACACTGATCGGCCCGCCGGGGTTGGGCAAGATGATGCTCGCCGTCTGTGTCGCGACGAAACTGGCGCAACTCGGCTACACGGCGCGCTTCATGACGGCACAGACCCGCGCCAACCAGCTCGGGCGGACCGGCACGGTGCTCGGCCGACAACGGCTCTTGAAGCCGCTCCTCGCCTGCGATGTGCTCGTGCTGGACGAACGGGGCTATCTGCCGACGGAAGCGGCGTTTGGTCCCGCACTCTACGAGGTGATCGCCAGTCGTTATGAGCGCCGACCGACAATTATCACGTCGAATAAGAGCCTGACGGAGTGGGCGGCGATTGTCCAGGATGTCTCGCTGGCAGCGGCGCTCGTTGACCGATTGATGCATCATGGGCAGGTCTTCTATCTCAAGGGACCATCGTGGCGGACGCATGGGCGACCGGAGCGAGAGGGAGCGACGGAAGAGGCGGCAACGGCATAGGGTCTACCTGACTCTAACATCTCGCCGCGGCCAGTATCGCCGCTCCCGCCGCTGTCTGGCCCTGAGCGTACTTTTATTACGTTTCGTCAATCGACCCCGTGCATGGCGAGCCGGGACCTGGGTCAGATCAGCCGACTTGCCTTCCGTGGACGTACCCGCTAGGAACCGGCGACCTGACGCAGCATGTCAAGGCACGTAGTCCAACCGGCCCGATGGGATGGCAACTCGTCAGCGGGAAGGTCGTGGTGGAACAGTTCGACGACCGTCTCGTTGCCATCGGCCGTGAGGAGGATTTCAACGGTTGAGGAGCCCGCCGGGAGCGCATCGTTGCCGGGGGTACCCCAGGTAAAGACCACGCGGCTGGGCGGCTCCACCGACACGAAATTGCCCCGCACCTGTGTATCCTCGAAGTTGATGGCGAAGACGCCGCCCGGCTCCGGGTTCACATCCGCCCATGTGCCAATCCACTGCACAAGCAGCTGCGGTTCGACAAGGTAGGGAAATACTTCTGCAGGCGTTGCGGCGATCCGGATGGTCGCCGTGAGGATGTCTGGCTGGTTCATGGTCTCTTCCGCTCTTCCTTCTTCTGGTTCTTATTCTGCTCGACGACCTGCTTGAGGCGGAGGAGTGCGTCCGGCCAGAGGTCGGCGAGGACGGTGCGAACCGGTTCGAGGGATTCCGGGCGGAGTGCGTACAGCCGCCGGGTGCCTTCGCGGCGTTCACTGAGCAGGCCAGCGCGCATGAGCAGCCGCAGATGCTGGCTTACGGCCTGTTGGGTGATGTCGAAGTGCGCCGCGATCTGACCGGCGGCGAGTTCGTGACTCCGCACCAGTTCCAGCATCTGTCGCCGGTGCGGATCCGCGAGCGCACGCAGCACCGCATCGGGGCCCGATTCGTGCTCCACATTGCCGGGTCGGTTCGCTTGTGTATCGCTCATGTCCTCAAAATCCCATTTCCCGTCGTCGGGAGTCTCACCCGGCGCCCTGTCACCCAATTGCTGGGTGGCGGGGCGCCGATTGGGGTACGACGAGGTTCGTTCGTCGGCCTACGCGACGGGGCTATCCTTGCCGGAGTCAACATAGTTGACGAGGCTTGAAAGCCCGTGGTTCCACCCGGCGCTGCAGATGTCGAAGCACTCGAGCCGTGGCGTCAGGCCCGTGTGCCGGAAATGCAGGCGCGATCCGCCGTTCTCATTCGGGCTCACGTCAAAGCTGATGGTCGTTCCCACCCAGTCCCCGAACGGCTCGGACGCCGCAAGGACGGTCCATCGCACGACCGACGACCGCTCCGCCGTGTCCACCCGCATGACGACCGAGCCGCCGTCGTAGACGAAGGTCAGCTCGCCGCCTGCGAGGCCGGAACCGCTGGCCTTCATCCACCAGCCAGTGAGGCCCGACGGTGTGGTCAGCGCGTCGAAAACCGCATCTGCTGGCGATGTGAAGGAGACTGTCGCCTCGAAGTCGGCGTCCGGTGTGCTTGGTGCCTCCAGCGTGGAGGTGAAGCCGGTGTCTGTCATTTCCTGTACCCCTTTCTGGGTCCGATGAGTCAATCGAGACTATTCCACAATCAGACGGTTGTACAATCAACTGATTGTATTCTAGCATGAGGTTGAGCCGCTGTCAACTGTGCATGTGCGAGAGGGGTGACTGGAGATCGTGGAGAACGCGTTGATCGTTTGCCATGTGGTCCCCCCGGTTATTCGGTCTTCGCGTACGAGTATTTCCGTTTCGTGGGGTGACCCCGGATCCTGCGGGCGGGCCCGTGTCCGTGGCATCGCGCTTGCTGCACTGGAGAGGTCTCACCGTTGGACCGATGCAGAGATGGAGGCCAGGCGATGCCGGAGAAGCAGCGGTCAGGAAAGTCCGCCCCGATCAAGAGCGGGAACAAGGAACCACAAGGGAAAAGCCCGGATGATGAGAAAGAAGGCGTGACGTCGAAGGACGCCTCGGTCGTAACCTCCACAGAGCCGATCGATCCGAAGAGCCCGAAGCTGGTGACACCGTAATCGTATGCCGCACCGAGACGGCGTGCCGTGCCGCCGCTTTCGGGTGGCGGCTTTCTCTTTGAGCGGGGGTGGTCACGGCGAAGCCACAGAAAACGACCGCCTCAAAAAGGAAGGTCGGATGAGGCCCAAGGACGATGTCCTCGGTCCGCTGCTTCGCATACCCGCTCGTGCTCTCGTGCGCGGCCGGATCATTGGTAATTCGACCCGGTTCGTCGATGGATGTGCTCACATGCTGCCGTCCCATTCGGACGGCGCCGCCCCCGCGACCTCCCCTGAGAGTTCGTCCAGGGTGAGGCCTCGCCCAATGTCCCACCACCCCGAGAATGGTTCCTCCCCAAGCGCATCGCGCGCGGCGGCGATCGCATCCTCAACAGTCGGCCGCTCGGCGAGGGCAAGTGGTGCACCGATGCGCTCGCGCTCTCGAGCGGCCGCACCGAGGAAACGCGCCGCGTCGGTATGCTCGCCTCGTCCTTGTGCAATGACGGCAACCCCTTCGATGCACTCGATCGTCCCCAACGTATTGCCGACTTTGCGATACAGCGTGAGGGCGTGCCGATAGAGCGCATCGGCGCGAGCCGAATCGTCGGACAGGCGCGCGACATCGCCGCGGTTCTTCAGCAGGAGCGCGATGCTCGCCTGATCGCCCAACTGCCGGAAGAGGCCGAGGCTCTCCTCATAGAGGGCCGCCGCCCGCGCGAGGTCGCGCCGATCGCGCGCGACCTCGCCGAGGTTGTTCAGCGCGTAGGCGAGGCCGGGCTTGTCGCCCAGCTGGCGGAAGAGGTCGCCGCTCTCGGTTATGAGCGCGGTCGCGCGCTCGTGCTCGCCCTGGTCGCGCGCCACATCGCCCATGTTGAAGAGGGTGATTCCCACGCCGCGGGTATCGCCCAGCGCGCGCTTAATCGCGAGGCTCTCCGCGAACAGGGACATGGCGTGCGCATGATCTCCCTGCGCGCGCGCCACCGTGCCCATGTTGTTCAGCGTCAGCGCCAGGCCATGCCGATCCTTGAGCTGGGCGGAGAGCGCGCGGCTCTCCTCGTAGCGTGCCAGGGCACGGCCATACGCCCCCTGGTAGCGTGCGACATTGCCGAGCACGCGCAGCAGCCCTGCGGTCGTCGCTCGTTCGCCCATTTCTTCCAGGAGGGGCAGGCTGCCCTCGGCGAGGGCGGTCGCCCGGGCGTAATCGCCCTGCTCGGTGGCGAGGATTGCCGCGCCGAGGAGCGCTTTGGCCCAGGACGATGCCAATCGCCGACGTTCCGCGTCGATCGTGGACGTAAGGAAGACCTCGAGCCATGTCCGGCCCTCGGTCAGGAAGCCGTGCGTCAGCCAGAAGCGCCAGAGCGCCCCGGCGATGCGTAGGCCGATTCCCGCCTCCCCTTGCGCGCGCGCCCAAGCCATCGCCGCGCGGAGATTGTCGTGCTCGGCCTCCAACCGGATGGACCAGGGCCTTTGCTCCGGGCCGACGAGAGACGGTTCGGCGGCCTCGGCGAGGTCGCGAAAGAACCTTGCATGCCGATCGCGCATCGCTGTCGCATCCCCGCTGGCCTCGAGGAGTTCCCCGGCGTACTCACGAATGGTCTCGAGCATCGCGACGCGGGATGTCCCGTCCGCCTGCGCGTCGGTGCGGACGAGGCTCTTCTCCGCGAGCGATTGAATGCCGTCCAGTCCGTCGCCGGGCACGTCGTCCATGCCGCAGACCGCCTCGATCGCCGCGAGTGTGCAGCCGCCCACAAAGACGGCGAGATTGCGGAACAGCCGCTGTTCCCGATCGTCCAGCAGGTCGTGACTCCAAGCGATCGCATTGCGCATCGTCTGCTGCCGTGCGGGAAGGTCCCTCGCCCCGCCGGTCAGCAGCGGCAGCCGGCGCTCGAGTCTCGTGCGTAGCGCCTCGGGAGACAGGATGCGTACGCGCGCCGTCGCCAGCTCGATCGCGAGGGGCAGCCCATCCAGTTGGCGACAGATCTCCGCGATGGCGCCCGCGTTATCCGCCGTTAGCGCGAAGGTCTTCGTAATCGCGCGGGCACGCTGGACGAAGAGCTGGATAGCAGCGGATCTCGCGACGATCGCGAGATCCGCTGCGCCGCGGGAATCCGGCACCGCGAGCGGCTCGACGACATATTCGTGCTCGGCGTACAGGTGCAATGCCGCCCTGCTGGTGACCAGGATTCCAAGCTTCGGGGCGGCCGCGAGCAGCGCCGCGACCGCCGGGACCGCCGGGAGAACGTGCTCGAAATTGTCCAGGACGAGAAGGAGCCGTTTCCGGCGGAGATGGTCGTGGAGGGTGTCGCGCAGCGCCTGCCCGGCCCCTTCTTGCACCCCGAGCACCTGCGCGATCGCGGAGGGGACCAGCGCAGGGTCGCGGATACCCGCGAGCGGGACAAAATACACGCCGTCCGGGAATTCGTCGCGGAGCGCCGCGCCGATCTCCAACGCCAGCCGCGTCTTGCCGACACCGCCCGGCCCGGTGACCGTCAGCAGTCGCACCTCTTCGCGCCGCAGCAACGCGCAGACGGATGCGACGTCCGCGTCCCGCCCGATGAGCGGCAGGAGACGCACAGGGAGATTCGTGGGCGCACGCGTGACGGGAGACAGTGCTGGGGCGGGGCGCTTCGATCGGCGTGCCGCAGACTCGAAGGGGGTCCGGTCCGGCTCCGCAATCCCGAGGGCGTCCGCGAGGAGGCGGACCGTCTCGCGCTGGGGCCGCTGGTTGATCCCCCGCTCGATATCACTCACAGCGCGCGTGCTAATCGTCGCCCGTTCCGCCAGTTCCTCCTGCGTTAAGCCCGCCGATCGACGATACCGTCGGAGGAGTTCGGCGAACGAGGGGAAGTGCGACGAGAGCGGCCCTTCGCGCTCGGCCTGCCCCGGCGGCGTGGGAAACGACTTCAGTCCACTCATACATGCGGCCTTTCGGGTCCCCATTGGCATGGCTACCGGTGGTTGCCACCCTACTATACCCGATCCGGGTCCGTTACAGCCACGCGTTTTCATGGCCTCCCCTGCAGGTTCCTGTGGGAAGTTCGGTGGGCGGTTCTGTGGTTCCCGCGTGGCGCGCATGCGCGTCGGCGGCCAGACTAGTGACATTGGATCGGCGGCGGGCTGGTCGATCGTTGCCCCCTGCGGCAGCATATCGCCCGCCCCGACGCCACGGTCGCATCGTAGAGAACACCAAGGAGATTCCGCCATGACACCACCGACCCATCCCTGGCTCCCCCTGCGCCTCGCCGTCGTCCCCTTCAGCCCTGTCCCTCGTCAGCACGGCGTCACCCTGCTCACCTTCACCGCCTGCGGCCAGCATGACGCCAGCCTACCCGCCTTCACCCTTGGCCCGGCCCAGCACGCTGGAAGCAGCCGCGCACTCGTCGCACGTCGCGAAGGGGGTGTACCTTGAGCGACTGAGCGCATCCGCACCGACCCCGACCGACGATTTTCCCTTCGACAAGCCACAAGGAGGCAACCCATGCAAGCTGCGACAGAGCGAAAGTTCCCGCACATCCCCGCCGGTACCGGCGAGATCTACAACGTGATCGGCGAGCTGCTCACCTTCAAGGTGACGAGCGAGCAGACCGGCGGCGCGTTCACCGTGAACGAGCTGTGCGCCCAACCGGGGGGTGGCCCGCCCCTGCACACCCACCCATCGGCGGAGACCTTCACGATCCTGGAGGGCCAGTTTGAGTTCTCCGGTCTCGACGAGGGCGAGGGGTACACCATCCGGGCGACGCCGGGCGACACGGTCTTCATCCCCGGCGGGGCGCCGCACACGTACAAGGCGGTGGGCGATACGCCGGGCAGGGCGATGCTGGTACTGACGCCGGGTACGGAGATGGAGCGGTTCTTCGCCGAGGCTGGGGTGCGGATGACGGGCGAGCAATTGGCGCCCGGCGGCCCACCGGACATCCCGGCAATGCTCGCGGCGGCGGAGAAGCACGGACTGGCCTTCTTTGGCCCGTGAGCGCACTGCGGCGCCGGTCGTGCCGCGCTCGACGCAACCGGCGCCAGTTTCCGACGTGAACGGCGCACCGGGCGGAGAACGATTGCGGGCGTCCATTCGTCATATCGGTTGCAGGCGCGGGGAACTGTCGGACCCCATGGACACAACGCTGCCCAAACGAATCGAGGAGATGACCAATGGTGAAGATAACAGGTGTCTATCATGTCGGTATGGTCGCGAAAGATCCCGCCGCGCTCGCGGCGTTCTATCGCGACGTGCTGGGTATGACGGTGACGGGGGGCAGTGATGCCGCGAGCCCGTTCGGTACGAGCGCCTTCCTGAGCAGTCGCCCCGATGACGAAAATCACGAGATTGCGTTCTTTACCGAACCGATGTTCAAGCACACTGCCTTGAAGGTGGCATCACTTGCCGATCTGCGGGCGGCTTACCATGAGATCAAGGAGCGCGGCATCCCGATCAAGTTCACGTTCAATCATGGCTGTTCGCTCGCCTTCTACTTCGACGACCCGGAGGGCAACCTGCTCGAGGTCTACTGGCCGACGGCGATCCAGAACTGGCAGCCGTATGGCGATCCGGTCGACCTCGATGCTTCCGAAGCGGTGTTGCGCGAGGAGGTTGCCCGCGTTGCGACCGCCGCCGGCCTGCCGCTGCCTGAGGCACTAATCAGGGCTCGGAGCTGAGCGCGATGGACGCGTGAGCGGGCTGCGCTGAGGTGTCCCCCGACCGCGTCCATTGCACACTCGCGCAATGTATGCATATATGCGAAAAGGATCAAAAGAGGAGGGTGCAGATGAACACACGAGATACGATCGGGGCGCGACTCGGGCGCCGTCGGTTTCTGATGGTTGCGGGTGCGGCAGCAGGTAGCGCGATCCTCGCGGCATGCGGCGGGAATACGGCGACTGATACGCCGAAAGCGGCCGCACCGACGATGCCTCCAACCACCGTCGCGCCGACAACGGCTGCGGCCGCTGCCACCACCGCTCCTGCAGCGCCGACGACAGTGTCAAGCACGCCAGCCATCGGCAGCGCGGCGGCGAGCGCGACCGGCGGCATCCCGACGATGGTGATCGAGGCGTTCGACTTCGGCTTCAGGACGCTCGGCAGCGTCCCCGGCGGCGCGACCCGCGTGCAGATGAAGAACACCGGCAAGGAAATCCACCATGCCCAGTTCATGCTGCTCAATCCGGGCGTCACCCCGGAACAACTCGGCACGGCATTCGCGAAAGGCGAGCAAGGGCTGGGGGAAGTGTTCGGCCTCGTGACACAGACGGGCGGGGTCGGTGTCATCCTCCCCGGCGGGGCCGCCGAGGTGATCCTCGACCTCAAGGAGGGGCAGTATGTGATCGCCTGCTTCATCGCGGGCGACGACCACATCCCGCACCTCGCCAAGGGGATGCTGATGCCGCTCAGAGTGACCGCCGCACCGGCCGCCGCCGCGCCCGCACCGGCGGTGAACGGCACGATTACCCTGTTCGACTTCAACTTCACGATGCCCGACACACTACCGGCGGGCAGGAGCATGTACACGGTGACGAACACGGGCGCGCAGTTCCACGAATTCAACATTGTCCAGCTGGCGCCCGGCAAGACGCTCGCGGACGCCAGGGCGTATCTCGACCCGGCGCCCAACACCCCGCCGCCCGTTGGCCCCCCGCCCGTTGCGCCAGTTGGCGGCATGAATGCGCTGAGCAAGGGGAACTCCGGCATCGTCGTGCTCGACCTCAAGCCGGGCGATTATGTCGCCATCTGCAACGTGCCGGACCAGTCGAAGCCGAATGGCGATTCACATGTCCATCTCGGCATGATCAAGGCCTTTACCGTCAAGTAGCACCCCGACGATCAACGAAGGTTTGTGAGGCCCAGAATCCTGGCGCACGCCTCGCCCCGCCTGCGGGAAGAACCGCGCCAGGTTCGCTATCGTTCTATCGGTATCCTGCTCGATGCGCCCGGCGGTCCCGTCGGTCCCCGTGGCCGGCGAGCAGGCCCGGTTCTCGCGTCCGCAACAAGGGGAGGTGGACCATGGTCGCAGCGAGCACGTCTATCCATCCGTGGGTCGCCGAGGGGGCGCGGCGCGTCCGCTTCGGCATCAACACGACGGCCATGCCCGACTGGGGGGCAACCCGCGAGTTCGCGCAGGCCGCCGAGGCGCTGGGCTTCGACGCCCTCATGATCCCCGACCACCCGGCGACGACCCCCAGCGCCGCCTGGACCGCCCTCGCCGCGCTCGCCGAGGCGACCCGCACGATCCGCCTCGGCACGCTGGTCAGCTGCGTCCACTACCTGAACCCGGTGGTCCTCGCCCGGATGGCCGCCGACGTGGACCGCATCTCGGGCGGGCGGGTGGTGCTCGGCATGGGCAGCGGCGACCAGGCCTGGGAGTATCAGCAGATGGGCCTGGCCTTCCCGCCGGTGCGCGACCGGCAGGCGGCGCTGGAGGAGGGGCTGCAGATCATCAAGCCGCTGCTGCGCGGCGAGCAGGTGAGCTTTGAGGGCGCGCACTTCCGCGTGGAGGGGGCGAGGATCGGGCCGCCCGCCGTCCAGCGGCCGTACGTGCCCCTGCTGATCGCCGGCGGCGGGGAGCGGACGACGCTCCGCTTCGCCGCCCGGTACGCCGACGCGTCGAACCTGGGCGCGGCCTCGTGGGCCGGCGGCGCGTTCACGCCCGCCGATGCCGCGGCCAAGTTCGACGCCATCCGCCGGCACTGCGCGCAGGCGGGGCGTCCCTCCGAGGCGATCCTGCGCACCGCGCTGGTCGGCCTCTTCCTGTCGGAATCGCGGGCGACGCTGGACGCGAAGATGGCAAATGTCCCGCCGGAGCTGCTCGGCTTCTTCGAGCGGTTGCCGATCGTCGGCACGCCGGAGGAGGCGGTGCCGCGGGTGCGCGCGCTGGTGGAGGCGGGCTTCCAGTACATCTTCTGCATCATCCTGTCGTTCGACCGGGAGACGCTGCAGCTGACGGCGGAGCGGGTGATCCCGGCGGTGGTCGGGGGATAATATACGCCGATCCCGGCGGCGGGACGCGGGGCGATCGGGCGGGCAATCGTGGCCCATGAGGAGGGAGCACGCGATGTATGCGACGGTAACCCAGCGACAGGTGAACGACGCACGGCGTCAGGAGACGCGCGAGGGAGCGGAGCGGGAGTTCTTCCCGAAACTCCGGCGGGCCCCCGGCTTCGTGACCATGTACCTGATCGACGAGGAGGGCGCGCATCTGGCGGTCGTGATCTGGGAGAGCAAGGCGCACGCGGACGCATTCCGCGCAGAGGAGGAAGGGTGGATGCAGACGCTCGTGGAGCACGGGCATCGGACGCTGCGCAGCGGCGGCGGTGAAGTCGTGACACACGTCACGCCCCAGCAGTAGGAGAAGCGCCCGCCGACCGCCCGCGCCGCCGCCTTCGGGTGGCGGCTTTCTCGTTGCGATGAGGGAGGCACAACACAGTCACAGTTTCATGAAGGAGCCCTACAGCATCACTTAGCGAACTAGCACAGCACCTCGTCTCGATGTGGTATCGCAGCGGCACTTTCTCGCTCGCGGCGGGCGGCAGTGCGCGTGTCCGTCCTCGGAACATCGGCGATCGCGTACCCATCGGGGAGATGCTCGCGGCCCGAAACGCTTTGGGGTGGATTGACGAAACGTCAAGTAAAGTACGCTAACGGCCGCGACGTCCAGCGTCATGACAGTGAGCACGACGGCGTGTCCAGCTGGGGTCTACCCCAGCCTGATGTCAGCCATCCCCCCTCCCGGGCGTCAATGTAGGGTCGCAATTTCTCTTTCTTGACAGTTGTTTCTAAACCTTATAGACTCTATCTTGACAGATGGAGGAAATAATATGAATGGACAACGGATCGGCTACGTCCGGGTCAGCTCGCTCGATCAGAACCCGGATCGCCAACTCGAACAGGTTGCCGTGGACCGCACCTTTACCGACAAAGCGTCGGGCAAGGATGTCGCGCGGCCCCAGCTCGACGCCTTGCTGCGCTTCGCGCGCGAGGGGGACACCGTCGTCG
>JAABUQ010010244.1_pt1 | contig 12338 bp, 12 predicted proteins | sample 5560001 | NCBI WGS metagenome assembly JAABUQ01 (sample SAMN10711888, study PRJNA513371) | rock metagenome | isolation source: Antarctica rocks | place: Antarctica: Victoria Land, Finger Mt nord | collected 2015-12-18
CATCAACAATAAATTAAAGCTGATTAAGAGGTTGGGCTATGGGTTCAGAAACTTTGATAATTTTCAGCTACGTTGCTTGATTGTTGGCATTTTGACATTAGCTTAGCATAGTTTGGACGATAGAGCCCAAAATCTTGTCTAATAGAACTGTTACCGCGTTCTAATTTGGCATAATTGACCATGCTGCTAACCACTGGCAAATTTGTGGTTGATTGTCTAGCTTAAATTGCTCCGCTACAAGCGGCATTTGTGGTGAGGACTAAAATCAGTACGAAACCAGTTAGAGTCCTGCGAATCTGTTGGATTAGACTCACCTCAGTGTCGTTAAAAACTATATTTTTATATTTGAAATCCTAGCAGATAGTTTGTTGAAATGGTATCTTGCCCTCCACCCAGCGACCACCTTGAGTTTAAGTTTAATGTTGACACTTGACTTTGGTTAAAACCGAGTGGGTGGCCATATTTGGTTAGTTTTATTGAAACTTTGCTATCAGACTAGATAGCCAAATACCAGACGGGCAACCTTTATTAGATATAAAACTTGAGTCCAAGCTGCACTGAACCCAAAAGCGCGAGGGTATAGCTAGCCACTAAGCTACCTACTACCCTCACAAGCCTTAGCTTTATTCAAGCGTATCTTTGACTTTATCTTTTACGTCTTCTTTGGTGTTACGTACTTCACCTTCTGCTTGCTTTGCTTGACCTGCTGCTTTGTCTTCAGGGTCACCTGTAACGTTTCCTAGCGCTTCTTGAGCTTTGCCTTCGATGTTTTTACCTGCAGCCTTGGCTCTTTCTTCTAAGCTCATTTCAGTTTCTCCCGTGTTTTCTACAGAATTAGTATCAAAGTTGAGTTACAACTTTGAATTTTCTTTGTGTTGATATTTACAATTTATCTGATTCTTTTTACTCTAGCCTTCTATCAGAAGACATATTAGTTTTCTCTGCTGAAAGAGCGAGATGTGTTGCCTCCACGCTCCGAGTCTTTATCCGAGGGAGTAGACCATCTGGAAGGTTAATCTTTCTTTACAGCGCTCCTCACGACTCTCACACCCACATCTAAGGGGCTTGCACTTTCATAAAACTATCGGTAATGACTGCACATGGTAAGACCTCAAATCCTGAACTAATGCGTTTAAGAATTTCTACTTTAGCACCACAAACTTCGATCACCACCGAGAACGCTAAAGCTTTGGCTTTTTTAAGGTTGGTTTTTAACAGTTTCAAAATGATTAATACCTTTGTGCATGGATGCTGTCTACGGGCAATCAACCGCCGCTCTCATCAGAAATAGAAGGCAGTGATTTGAGTGTTGCGGTTCCTTTATCACATTGCTGCCTGATTTGATGACGAACATTCATGAGAATTTTACCTAAATGGTTTTGACCAGTCTGATTCTCACCCCAGCCCCAGTAGTAGTCAGTTTGGGAGTTTTCCACAATCAGCTGGTTGCCTGTGGAAATGAGAATCGTTGCTATATCTGTATGAGTCAAAAACTTTTTGAGTACGGCCTCTCGCATCAATTGAATTTTGACCTGCTCCCAGTCGGGACGGACTTGGTGAGTGCGATCCCGCCCCAAGGCTGCTGCCTGGTCTGGCGTCGGAGCGGCATGGATTAAGGGGATGAGTGCCGCATCCGCCGTTCCCACAAATTTTTGCGCTTGATAGTAATGCTCAACTGTTAGCCAGTGTGTAGTCTCGACCTGAATCCCATGAGGCGAGAAGTTGGAAAAACAGCCATAGAGTTCATTCGCCTTGTAAAAGTAAATTGTCATAATCAAAAGCTTGGCAACACTACAACTGTCATCTATCTTGCCTGATGCTGCTAGCAGGAAGTTTTCTGGTCTAGACTGATATACTGTGGCATTCTGCGAGTAAGGGACCTCATGGAGGCGAAGAGTGAAACACGCAACCGGCGCGGGCCGCTAATTATTGCTGGAATCCTGCTCGGTCTGGGTCTCGGAGGGTTCGTTGATGGCATCGTTTTGCATCAACTCCTCCAATGGCATCATATGTTGAGTAGCATTCGGCCCGCTAAAACAGTCGCTGGGCTAGAGCTGAACATGTTCTGGGACGGTCTGTTTGAGGCTAGCACCTGGATCTTGACTGTATCTGGGCTAGTGGTGTTGTGGCGGGCGGGAGAACAGGATGATGTCCCTTGGTCGTCAAGGACCTTAGTCGGAGCTTTACTTGTTGGGGCAGGGGCGTTTAACTTAGTCGAAGGACTGATCGATCACCAAGTCTTGGGCATCCATCACGTGAAACCAGGACCGAATGAGTTAGCTTGGGATGTCGGATTTCTTGCCAGTGGTGTGGTTCTGGCTGTGACTGGATGGATACTGCTGCGGACTGGGCAGCAGGAAAGCCCTACAGGCTAAGTTAGAATTTAGACTGAAAAGTCTGTCTGACTACTTAATTCTATGTCCGCAGGTGACTTTCAAAAGACTAGCTGGGGTTGGCAGTTGTCTCAAATCGTGGCATGGTTCAAACCAGGATAACACTTTCGGTAAAGCCTCAAAGCCTCAAATGCTTGTAAAATATACTTTTAAGGCTCTTAGTCTGTAAAAAAAAGTGTTACCAAGCTGCCCGGTAGGTTGAACCATGCCCATCTTTCCGAGCTATCGCTTCTGTAATTTAGATGCACAAAAGTTAGATTCTATACTTTCCAAACATCCTCTGAAAAGTATACTCACTTTGAAGGCGGTTTTTAGGTATGCTATTGGTCTTAATTGACTTAAAAGGAAGTAGTACTTTGAAAGTACCACTCCCTTCATACGTAAACAGACTGCTTCTGGTGCATGCGTTGTGGGAGCTGCCCCAGCCTAGCTGGTTGGGGTTTTTCTTTGGTCTGCCACGTAGTTGTAGTGACATCCTCCTACACTGACTGCAAGCAGTACAGTGTAGGCTTCCAACCCTCACGAGTTGACTTTCCTGGTTATTTCCATTTCTGAAGTTTCGCCCACCATCTAGACATGTAGTTGCCTACACATCCCCGACGCTCTGACTGCCCAGGCCGTTTCCTTTCCCGACTGCCCATCGGTACTTCTCGTACAAGTAGCAAAGCTATGTACAACCGACCTAAATTCGTTTTACCTACCCAAGGCGAAGCCGCCACAGCTCCCGGAGGGAGCCTCCGGGAGAATGGCGGTTTCGGATGATACACCCTCCTTCTGGATAGAACCACGCCAGTTTGCTACGCCGGGAAACCCGGCTTCGTGCAACTGGCTCCCCTACGAATTGGCATGGTTCAGCGGAGCCGGAGACTCCGGAGCTCCGGACCGTCTCTACCGTTTGGAGGTCCCGACCCATGTCTGATTTTCACTTCTCTTGCGTATCCGTCGGCTATGCGGTATGTATATTCTAACACGTTTGCTCAAATGAAAACAACAGAGATTGCCTGTCTTGGAAAGCCGCGTCCTCTCCTGCCGTTGCACGGCAGGAGAGTGTCGGCGTCGTTTGCTTGGGGGGAAACCCCCCTGGCAACTTTCCGCAATCTGCGGGACATCGAGTCCCTTGATTGGCGCGGGGTGCGGAGCCGAGGTTCCGAAGCTCCGGTCCATGTATTCCCCGCTAAACACATCGCTACGCTCGTGTTATAGCGGGGGTCTTATAGCCCCCCGAACCCCCCACAAGATAAAAGCGCCTCTAGAAACTCGCGTTTGCCCTGTTCGCGTTCCTCAGCCTCTTTACCGCGTGTCACTACTACTGCCGTTGGTCATAGCGATCGCCCCTCATGGCGGTTAGTTCGTTCGGCTTCTCCAATTCCTCAAGCTTCAGTTGCGGCCCTGGCGCAGTTCCTCAATCAGGTCACGGACAGCGTTTTGATTGCTTTGCGCAATAACTGCAGCTGACTGAGCAGCTTGAGCTGCGGTCCTTGAGGCTTCGACCGAATCTCTGGCAGTCCGAGTCAGCTCCACAATCGTCCGCGCTTGCTCGGCAATAATGTTGGCAAACTTTTCAATACTCTGCTGCTGCCGTTCGGCTGTGCGGCTCTGCAATGAAGCCGTTTCCTTAATCTCGGATAAGCCTTCTACCAACTGCGATGTTGCAGTCACTAGTTGAGCTAGCCTAGAGTCGATGTTGTCTAGTCCAACAGTCATCGTGTGCCTCCTGCAGTAAGGGTGCGATCCGACGAAGGCGGCTGCGCTTCGCTATCGCGCTGCTTCAGACTCTGTCTCCCAGAGTGCTTGTGGGGCGATTGCTCCGCTTTCAGCACCAGCAGCTCCGATAGATCGCACTCGAGGAATTTACATAAACCGTAACATAACCGTTGTGGCAATTACTCGGTAATGGAAGACTGGATCGGGCTGTCTGGAGTGGTGAAGAGGAAATAGAGAACCCCTGAACCGATGAGTACTACACAGAAACTGAACACGATCACCCACCAACTCTCTGGTTCATAAGTATCCTCGTCAATGGCACGCCGAATGCCAAAGTAGTGTACGGTTGAAAGCAATACTGTCAGCAGACCAACTAGAGCGAAGAGCAAACCCAATCGCCAACTCTGACCTGTTCGTGGTATCTGGGGCGGGAGTAAGTAGCGAAGACGGACGATAACCACTCCAAAACCCATCAGAGCTACCGAAGTTCGCATCCACGCTAGGTAAGTCCGCTCGTTTGCTAAGTGATCTCGCACCCGCGACGGGTTCAGGCGTGCTTTTGCACCTACATTGCTCACCCTCCACCCTCCAAGAGCTGTCTATCCATATACCCCTTTCCTCTGCCAGCTATCTTAAATTTACTGTACACAGTGCTCGAAACCGAAGACTTGGAATTGAGCTTGCTCAAGGAAGTCGCCGGAGCTTCCTCCGGCGAACCCTTGAGAAAGCAAAGGAGGCCGAAAGTCTACTACGTAAACGTCAAATAAATCGCTCCAGTTCCCAAGAGCATAACGACTAGGCTGAAGAGGAATACCCAGCGACTTGAGGCTGTTCTGGAGTCAGAATCAATGGCACCGCGAACAGCAAAGTAATGCTGGGTTGATAGTAAAACCGTTACTAAACCGATCAGGGAAAAGACTAAACTCAACTCCCAGCTATTGCTTACACTGTTAAGCTGAGGAATTTGTGAGTAGCGAAGGCGCATGATGACGAGGCCAAAACCCATCAGAGCGATCGCTGTACGCATCCATGCGAGATAGGTACGCTCGTTCGCTAGGTGCTCTCGCACCCGCTCGGTATTGTATCGCCTCAGCTTTTTCGTGTCGAACACTCCGACTCCTGTTTCTTCTTGTCTTGGATTGTGGTAAGCGTCACTTGAGGTAAAGTAGCAAGTTCAGACCGGGAATTGTGCGAGAGAGAGTCCACATAGATCTTCCACGCTTTTGGTGATCTTGAGTCCTTGCATTGGCGATTCGCTACAACGTAATCATCCAAAACGTGGGGGCAGGTTTGGGCTTCTTGAACATTGTTTTGCCAAGTTGCACAACTTTACCAAGCTTGAGGCTTTACCCAAGCTTGCTTTAAGCTGAAATCCGAAGACGCTCAGAGTTGTATCTACCCTTGCCATCCAATTCATCAGTTGACCGAGAACTACGACACAAGGCCATCTTGATTCACCATCGCCTCTGTAGCGAGTATGGCTGCCCAATTTCTTACTTCAGCAACTTAGACCCTCTGAGTGAGCTAGTCTCGGCGTTGCTCTCTCACCGTACCCGCAATGCCGATGCCCACCGAGCCTTTGAGCAACTCACCGCACGCTTCCCCAACTGGGCGGCGGTGCGAGATGCACCGACAATGGAGGTAGAAGAAGCGATTGCGCCTTGCACTTGGTCGGAACTGAAAGCTCCCCGGCTCCAGCAGATCCTCCGTCTGATTGAGTCGCGATGCCATGGTGAGTGGTCGTTGGATTTCTTAAGCGAAATGTCCGTGGCGGAAGCGAGGGCTTGGCTAGAATTGCTGCCTGGAGTTGGCCCCAAAACCAGCGCGGCTGTGCTGTCGTTTAGTCGCCTGCGTCGTCGGGCCTTGGCTGTCGATAGTCACCATCGCCGGGTAGCGATGCGTTTGGGGTTGATTGGGGCGAACGTCGCCGTTGGTCCATCCCATGCTCTACTGGAAGCCCAACTGCCGGAAAACTGGACAGCACAGCAGGTGTATGACAATCATGAAGTGATGATGCTCCACGGTCAGAAGTGTTGCTATTACCGTAACCCTGCCTGTAAGAGCTGCCCAGTGCTCGACCTTTGCCCATTTGGTCAAGCGCGGCTCAGCCGGAAATATTTGGATGGACAGTGATGGCTTGGTCTAAAGGCAATATGAATGAGATGCTGACGCAAAAAATTCGGAATGATTTTGACCGCATTGCTCTATATGAGCAAGCAGAATGGAATCATAACAGTCATTATCACGGTTTTCTGCTCAAACAGCTACCATCTTATTGCCAAAGTGTGCTTGACATTGGGTGTGGAACTGGTGCATTCTCTCGTCTTCTAGCTGAACGAGCTGGTCGGGTTATTGCCATAGATTTATCTCCCAAAATGATCGAAATTTCCCAACAGCGATCTAGACATTATACAAACATTAATTTTCAGATTGCTGATATTTTGAGCTGGGAGTTTTCAGTAGAGCAATTCGATGTAATTGTATCTATTGCAACCGTTCATCATTTGTCATTAGAGAACTTACTTCCTCGTCTGAAAGCTGCTCTGAAACCTGGGGGCAAGCTTCTGATTCTAGACTTGCTAGAACATGAGAGTATACAAGACAAGCTGAGCGATTTCATTGCCGTTCCCCTAAATTGGGGATTTCAAATGCTGAGGAATAGGCACATTAATCACTCACCAGAAGCAGCAGAGGCAATGAGAGAACATCTTCACACAGACAAGTACCTAACTCTATCGCAAGCACGACAAATGTATACGAGGGCATTCAAGGGTGCCAAGATTAGAAAGCACTTGTTCTGGCGTTATTCACTTGTGTGGAAGAAGTCTTAAAAATCGCGGAAGACACCACATCAAGTGCAAATAGGCTGTAAGCTTCAAGTATAAGGAGTTCGAGCTACATGAGTTTCTGTTTCTTGAAAGTTAGTTAGCTCAAGCCGTTTCGCTGCTCTGGCTTGGTAGAATGATAGTAAGAATCCTCCGAACAAGACACCAATGAAAATTCTGCACGGTACCTGGATTCCTCAAGCAGAAGATGGATTTATCCAAAAAGGCACCTTTTACCTTTGGGTAGAAACAACTGAGGCGAGCAAAAAGCGCAAAACCGCCCAGAATATCCATCCGTGCCAACTTTTTAAGAGCGACCTTGAGGCGTTTCTGAGTCAATTAGGGATTAAATCGGAGCAGAGATCACATCCAGCTCAAGGGTTTGCCGGAGGTAGCTCCGGCAACTTCCTTGAGCAAGCTCAAGAGCAAATTTCGCCGCAATATTTTTTGCTGCCGAGTAGCGGCGATCGCCCCCTCCCTTCTCTCGAACTGGCGCGATACTTAGAACAGGACATCCCTGAAACCTTTGAGCTGCAATATTGGCAAGTAAACTGCTATGCCGCAAAAACCTGGATTAAGATCAGCGGATTTCATTTCGAGCTGGTGACGAATGTCGTCAAGCTGCTCAACGAGCTACATTTTATCGCTATTAACAATCTGGCAGAGGTGCAACTGGGTGCGGATCTGCTGTTTTGGTATCACTACACCCAAGCGTTTAAGCAAGTCATTCTCAAAGATCAATACATTCCAGCCCTGAAGTATCGGGATTTCCACCCAAAACCAATGACTTCAGGCACAAGCAAAGGAAAATTAGCCGCAAAAACTCAACAAAAAAGCGAACCCAACTTTGAGGTTTACCCCAGTTGGGAAATTATTAGTGAGCTATACGAAGCTAATCTGAAGCGATATGTGGACTACATGCCCCTGGCCTGTGTAGCGGGTTTTGCAAAACCACGGGAGACTTTAGAATTCTACGATCGCGAAATGCTATTGCGGCATTTTTCGGAATGCTTATTGACCGAAATTGCGACCCATACACCTTCCACGGCTGGGTTCGATCAAAAAATTTCTGAGACACTTTTGCATGATTGCGTGTCTGCCAATGGTCAGTCCTTCGGCAAAAATGCTGGTCTGGAGCTGTATCAGCAGTGGCGGACCTGGCGTGATCGGATCAGCCATACCCAAACTGCAATCCCTTTCTACCTCTGCTTTCAGCTTCAAGAACCCAGCCAGCCAGAAGACCCTTGGGAACTCCAGTTTCTCGTTGCACCCAGACAAGATCCATCCCTGCAAGTACCCTTAATAGACTACTGGTCGTCAAAGCCCAAGCGTCAGAAAGAACTGCAAAAACAGTTGGGTGAGAGTTTTGAGCAAAATCTGCTCTTAAACCTGGGCTATGCAGCACGGATTTATCCCAAACTCTGGCAAGGGTTAGAGACCGATCAGCCCGTTAGCATTTTGATGAATCTACCCGGAGCCTTCGAGTTTTTGCAAGACTCCGCCTGGGTTTTAGAGAGCGCCGGATACAAGGTCATTATTCCAGCCTGGTGGACTCCCAAAGGTCATCAACGAGCAAAGGTGCGTCTCCGGGCCAAAGGGAAATCCCTTTCAGGTGGAGAAGATCGGGCCAAGAGCTACTTTGGGTACGACGCGCTAGTGCAGTATCAGTACGAACTATCGATTGGCGGCGAACAGGTTACAGAAGCAGAATGGCTGGAACTGGTCAAGGCAAAATCCCCCTTGGTTCAGTTCCGGGGACAGTGGATGCACTTGGACCAGGACAAAATGCACCAAATGCTGGAGTTCTGGAAAAAGCAGCAGCAGGAAAACCCAGAACTCACGCTGCTGGACTTTATGCGGTTGACTGCCGAGGGCAACGAAGAACTTGAGGTCGAGTTTGACCGCGATCAAACCCTGGCAGAGATGCTCAATAAACTCAACGATAAAAGTAGTTTGGAGGCGATCGTCGATCCTGCTGGACTGCAAGGCTGTTTGCGAGAATACCAAAAACGCGGGGTTTCCTGGCTTTCCTACCTGGAACAACTGGGTCTGAACGGCTGTCTGGCTGATGATATGGGCTTGGGCAAAACCGTCCAGGTGATCGCGCGCATGGTGCAAGAGCATGAACAAGCAGAACAAGCCAACGTTTCCCTCAGCCCAACCTTATTGATTGCGCCGACCTCCGTGGTCGGCAACTGGCGCAAGGAAATCGAAAAATTTGCTCCCCATCTGCGGGCTATTGTTCATCACGGCACCGAACGGGCCAAGGATACAGAAGAGTTTCAAGCAATGGCCGCACAGAACAACTTAGTCATTACCTCCTTCACCCTGATTCGGAAAGATCTAAAACTCATTGAAAGCGTCGATTGGCATCGGGTTGTCCTAGACGAAGCGCAGAATATCAAAAACCCGAAGGCAGAGCAGACCAAAGCCATTCTGAAGCTCGCTGCCCCCCATCGGCTAGCGCTCACCGGCACCCCGGTCGAAAATCGACTGTTGGATCTCTGGTCGATTTTCAACTTTCTGAATCCGGGCTATCTGGGCAAAGAAGCTCAGTTCCGCAAAAGCTTTGAAGTGCCAATTCAGAAAAATCATGACCCCGTGAGATCGGCAACCCTCAAAAAGCTTGTAGAACCGTTTATTCTGCGGCGGGTGAAGACCGATCAATCCATCATCAAAGATCTGCCCGACAAGGTTGAGCAAAAGCTCTATTGCAACCTCACCAAAGAACAAGCGTCCCTTTACGAAGCCGTGGTCAAGGATATTACAGGCGAATTAGACGGAGCCGAAGGTATACAGCGGAAAGGATTAATTCTGGCTACCCTCTTAAAATTGAAGCAGATTTGCAACCATCCCCGTCAGTTTCTGCAGGACGAGAGCGACTTTACCCCAGAGCGATCGCACAAACTCAGCCGCTTGAGCGAAATGGTTGCAGAAGTTATGACTGAAGGCGAAAGCCTACTGATCTTCACCCAATTCACCGAACTGGGGGATGCCCTTGAAAAATACCTGCGCCAGACCTGCCATTACAACACCTACTACATCCACGGTGGCACCAACCGCAATAAGCGTGAACAGATGATCGCCGAATTCCAAGACCCCGAAACCGAACCATCGGTGTTTATTTTGTCCCTCAAGGCAGGCGGCGTCGGCATCACGTTAACTAAAGCCAATCACGTCTTCCACTTTGACCGTTGGTGGAACCCTGCTGTTGAAAATCAAGCGACAGACCGAGCCTTCCGCATCGGCCAGAAAAAACATGTGTTTGTGCATAAATTTGTGGCGATCGGCACCCTGGAAGAGCGCATCGACGAAATGATCGAAGACAAGAAAAAACTGGTCGGGTCAATTGTCAGCTCCAATGAATCCTGGTTGACCGAATTAGATAACAATGCATTTAAGCAGCTGATTGCCTTGAACAAGAGCGCAATTTTGGAGTAAGGGTTATGGCTCAATTTAGTCGGACATGGTGGGGACAACGGTTCATTGAAGCGCTAGAAAAAATCATGGATTCAGGTCGCTTAAGTCGAGGCCGTTCCTATGCCCGAGGGGGTAAGGTGAAAAGCTTCGAGATCGAGGACGGATTGATTAAGGCCCAGGTGCGCGGGTCGGTGAATCCATACTTTGGGGTGTATAAAGAACCTCTCTACATCACCACAATTGAGTTTAAGTCCATCAGCGCCGCAAATTGGTCAGCCGCGATCGCCTACGTTGCCTCCAAAGCCAGTCTGATTTCCCGACTGATGCTCAATGAAATGCCCGATAATATCGAAGATGCCTTTGCCAAACTAGATTTGCACCTGCTGCCGCATCATAAAGACGATTTCAAGACGACATGTTCCTGTCCTGACTGGAGCAACCCCTGTAAGCACATTGCAGGAGTGTACTACTTGCTAGCAGCTCAGTTAGACCAGGATCCGTTTTTGTTGTTTGAACTGCGGGGGCTATCGAGAGAGTCCCTCCAAAAAGAACTAGCTAAATCGCCTTTAGGACAAGCCCTATCAGCAGAATTAACGTTAGAAAAAACTGCGCCTAACCCCGATCTCACTTACTACACAAGACCTGCTCTGCGATCATCGGTCGCCCTTGCAAGTTTGAAGGATTTTTGGCATGGGGCAAAACGCCTGCCCCAAGTCATTGAAGCCGCCCCACAAGCTAGCGTTCCAGCGATTCTAGTGAAAAAGCAAGGCGATTTTCCGCCCTTTTGGCCCAAGGAGAGTTCGTTTGTCGAAACAATGGAAGAACTCTACGGACGGATAAGAAACAAAAACACTAATCTTTTTTAAATTTGTTAAAACTTGTTTCACTAAACAATTCATGATTCTTTCAGGTATTACTCTAGTTATAAAGACAGCATCTTTATCTGTTTGTATCTTTTAATCTAACAAGGAATTATGCTGGGTCTAGGGATATTCTTCCATAGAAGGCATAGTCAATTTAGAGCCGCCGTGTTTTTAGGTTTGACAGCCTCTAATGTGGCAACAAATTACTCACTTGTGTAGTTTTTTTGAGCGTCATCTGAGCAGACGTAAACTTAAAGGTTTTTTTGTTTTTAAACAGCTTTTACATCTATTTAATAATTTTAAGTTCCCATCTGTAGTGTTAGTTAGCCTAGTACCTATTTTGTTAGGAGCGCTAATTTTGGTAGGAATTGTAGACAAAACTACTTCTGCTCAGATGGGCGTTAGTATCGCCCCTGACTATCAAAACTTTCTCAAAATTGAGCTGGTAAGCGGGTCATATTTTGATGTTAGCCCTAGCCAAGTTACACAGATGGCTTTCGGTCCAGATACTCGCCTCTAAGCTGCCACTGCAACCCAAGGTGTCCTTAGCTTTACTTATGCTCGAAAGACTCATCAGCTGAGCGACATGAGAAAGGCAGTAAATAGTAACGCCCTCGGAATTGGTTTCAACCACGACACCATGTATCTCAGTTCTGGCGGCAATCTTGTTCGTCTTACTGACAACAATAACAATGGAGTGTGGGGAGAATCTGGAGAAACTAACGTAAATATCGTTGAAGGCATTCCTACGGGAGACCATGCTGTAGACCACATTAAAATTCGACGCAATACACTTTTTGTTGGCATTGGGACCCGGACTATTGATGGTTACAACGAGATATTTACTCCTCCCTATGATTCGCTGGGTGAGTCCTCCTACGGTGGTTCTATTTCCTGGATTCAGAACTTGAGAGCGGTGCCCAGCATACCCAACGCTGCTCAGTTAAGGGATGAGAATGGCAACCTGCTAAGCAATACAGATTTCATCACCAACGGTTCTCCTTATACCCTGAGGGGGCGACAAAAAGAGCTAAGATGCAGACAGAATAAGCCTCATAGCCCTCTGACCACGTTGATAATACTTGTTCTTATTAGGAGCTAATCTCAATAGCTCCCTCACTAATTCCCAACAA
>JAABUQ010010246.1_pt1 | contig 12338 bp, 4 predicted proteins | sample 5560001 | NCBI WGS metagenome assembly JAABUQ01 (sample SAMN10711888, study PRJNA513371) | rock metagenome | isolation source: Antarctica rocks | place: Antarctica: Victoria Land, Finger Mt nord | collected 2015-12-18
GCCGCGGCGGGGCCGTGATGACGACCCGCAGCGACGGCGGCGTCAGCGCAAGGACTTTCAGGCCGACAGGCAACTGAATCACCGGCGTCAGGTGGTACACGCCCGGGGGGCGATTGGCGAGGTCGAGCACGGCACGCGGCACGGTGGCCGCGCGCAATGCCGGCAGCGGGCCGCCGTACGTCACCATGATGGTTGGCGGGTCAAGCGCGACAGTGGTCCCAGGCCGCTTGTTCACGATCAGCGCCCCCGCCGTGGTCGTCGCGCTCCCCGCGACGGGGGCGACGTCGATCGTGACAATCGCCTGGGTGCGGTTGAGCGTCACGCCGACGGGTCCGACGAGCGCGACCGGGTAGACATGGGTCGCCGTCAATCCGGTGACCGTGATCGGCTCCGTCGCCAGCGTCGTCGTGGCGAGCGGAAAGCTGCTGACCGCCTGCACGAACTGCGGGAAGACGGTGATGCTCGTGATGCCGTAGCCCGCCGCGACACTGCCCCTGATAATGGGCGTGACCGGCACCAGTTGCTGGAACGGCTGGCGATTGACATGGACGCTCACCGTCACCTGGGGGGGCGATATATGCACGACTCCCCGGCCCACGCTTCGGCCCTGCCGGTCGAAGAGCTGCGGCGTGGCGGTCAGTGTGGTGTCCTGTGTATAATCGCCCTCGTTGAGATTGGTCAGGCGCACCGTCGACACACTGGCGACCAGATGGCTCGGACCGCTGATGGCGACCGTAGGCGGCGTGACGATGAAATCGGGCGGGTTGAAACCCTGCGGTATCTGACCGAACGCGGCCGGCTCGACCGGTAGCCCCCGCCGCGTCGCCTCCTTCTCCAGTCGCACGACGACGCTCCGCGGGCTATAGTCCCCCACTTGCGCTCCCGGCGGGACATCGCGTATCCGCACGGGGACAGTTTGTGGCGCCGTCGACGATACGCGTGTGAGGTCGACAAAGAGACGTGGCGTAGCGGCATCGCGCACTTGCGATTGCAGTCCCTCCATGCGGATCGAACCCGTCGGCAGGTTGGTGAGGAGCGAGTAGCTGCCTGAGAGTTGCGGCCTGACGGGGACGTTGTTGTAGGCGAGCGTGCGCACGGGGTCGGTTTCGTCGGAAACGTGCGCCCACAATAATATGGCCAGGACAAGCGCCAGCGCCAGGCGTATCAAGACCGCGCGCGGGGGCATCTCCCCCCGCGGCAGCAACACTGTCCGCAACGGGGCGCCGCGCAACCTCCCACGTAGGCGCGCGAGCCGCCGCCCATCCGCACCGTCATTCATCCTGCCGCCCCCGCTGTCCGGCGCCTATGCCCGTGCCTACTGTCCCGTACCCCAGTATACTGCGAGAGTCGGTAGCCGTCGCCCCGCCGCGGGCGCCGGCCACTGTTCCATCCATATTCCGTATTCTGTGTACATCCGAGAGAGCGGGCGTCAGCAACCTTTGAGAGACCCTGTTGAGGAGGAGCATACCGGCGCGCGGACGCGCGGACGGGGCTCCCGTGCGCCGCTGAATATCGGCCACAACCATGCGTACACACACCGGGCGCGCGGCGCGCCGGCGGCGACGCGGCGCGTTCGGCAGGATGCGCTACGGCGGCTATGGCCGCGGCCGCCGGTGTGGCTGGCCCCCGCGGCGCGGCGGGCGCCGGACTGGGCCGTGGATCTGGTCGTGCTGGCGCCCATCGCGGCGGCCTACCTGTGGATGGCCCTGCTGGCCGCGCGCGGCCTCAGCGGGGACGAGCCGCACTACCTGGCCATCACGCAGAGCCTGTGGCTCTACCACACGCTCGACCAATCGCGCGTGCTCCTGCGCCACGACTTCTTTGTGTACTATCATAGCCTGATGAGCAGCCACTCGTTACACCGCGACGGGCATCTCTACCCGCTGCACCCACTCGGTCTGCCGCTGCTGCTGCTGCCGGGCTTCGCGCTGGCCGGAGCGGCCGGCGCCCGCGCGACCGTGGCGCTCCTGGCCGTGCTGCTGTGTTGGCGCACGCTGCGCCTGACCACACGCGTCGTGGGTCCCGTCCCCGCCGCGGTCGCCGTCCTCGGGCTGGGCCTCTCGGCGCCGCTCGTGCTCAACGCCGGGGCCATCTACCCCGACGTGCCCAGCGGGCTGGCGCTCGTGCTAGCTTACGAGGCCATCGACACGCCGATCCTGACCATACGCCGCGCCCTGGCGCTGGGGCTGCTGCTCGCCGTGATGCCATGGCTGCACGTCAAGCTGCTCGTCGTCGTCGCCGCCTACATGGCCTGGGCCGCGTACACGCTCCTCTACGGTCGGCCGCGCGACGGCGCGCTCAAAAGGGGGGACGGCGTCGCGCGCACCGTCTTCGCGGCCGTCCTGGCGCTGGACCTGCCTGTACTCTCGGTGGGGGTTCTGAGCCTTTTCAACGGCGTCGTCTACGGCTCGCCCAGCCCAACGGCGCAGTTCGCGCTGCGCGGGCAGTCGCTGCTGACCGGCAACCCCCTGGGCGGCCTGATCGGGCAGCTGTTCGCGCAGGGACAGGGCGCGCTGGGGACGGCGCCGCTCCTGCTGCTGGCGATTCCGGGCGCGGTCGCCCTGTGGCGGCGCGACCGCGCGACCGCCCTCAAGGTCGGGCTCATCACCCTGCCCTTCTGGCTAATCACGCTGACCTACCGTGACTGGTGGGGCGGCGACTGCCCGCCCCTGCGCTATCTCGTCCCCATGTTGCCCCTGTGGACGCTGGGCCTCGCCGCGTTGCTCGCCGGGCTGCGCGCCACCGCGGCGCGCGTCGCCGTCGGCCTCGTCGCCGCCGCCTCGCTGCTGCTCAGCCTGGCCATACCAGGCGCGCCGCTCTACGGCTGGACCTTGCCAGACGGGCAGGGCGGCCTGCTGGTTGGGCTCGGCGCGCGCCTCGGGCTGCCGTTGAGTTCCTGGTTCCCGCTCTTCGCGCCCACCAAGACTGGTCCCGGCGTCTGGCGCCATGCCTGGCTCATCCCGCTGTGGGCCGCTATTCTCTTAGCGCTATGGGCGTTCGTCGCCTGGCGCGACCATAACGCTTTGAGTGACCGTTGAGGCGGGTAGTCGATAATACCACTATTGATCGAAGCTACGTACGTGGAAGATTATTATCTTCATCTGACATTCGCCGACGGAGTCGCCGGCGATGTCGACCCGCGGGACGAGCTGTGGGGTCCCGTCTTCGAGCCCCTCCGGGACATCGAGTTGTTCAAGCGTTTTAGCCTTGACCGCGAGTTGAACACCATCCGCTGGACTACGCTACCGACTCTTCTTGTGGCGCACCGGCTGCGGCCGTAGTTGCGGCTTGGGCAAGGCGGGGATGGTGGCGATGGGCAGGCGCATGGTGAAGGGACCCGGTTGGAGCAGGCGAGCGGCGATCCTGCCCTGGGCTTTGGCGACGTCGAGTCGATAGCCGGGCGTGCCAGGACCCGGCCTGCGATCGATCACCCCCGTCAGCTTGAAGAGGTAGTCGCGCAAGGCGCGGCTGTTGACCCGCTGCACGGCGGACACGCCGGCGCTATGCGCGAGGAGGCCGAGTTGGAAGGCGGCGCGATTGAGGACGGAGCCGTCCCGTCCCGTCCTAACGGCGTGAAACGCACTCAGGTTGCGGTCGAAGCTGTAGCCAAGGGTATACGCCGGGACGCCGATAGGCGCATGGTCCCCCGCGGGCGAGCGGAGCGTCACGGTGCGGAAGTTTTGGTCGAGGGCGTATCGGCGCACACTCTCCGCCACCTCCGCCTGCGTCTGTCCGCCCACGGCGATGTTGGCGGGCTGCACGTAGACGTTGGGATAGACGCGATCGCGGTAGAGATACTCGAAAAGACCCACCGCGACGACAAGCGCGGCGAGCAGCACGCCGAGCGCGATGAGGGGATACAGGCGCCGGCGCCGCGGTTGACGTAGGGTCCGCGGCCCTTGCGAGCGCAGGGCCGCGCGCTGCGCCAACGACATGGGAGCCGGGCGGTACTCTTGCGCCGGGCGTAGGTCTCGTGCCACAGGTTTTCTTTCTCTCCCTCTCCTGCCACTATAGGGCCTGTTAGGGTTATTACCACCCTCGGTTATAGCTTGTCAATGGCGTGATGTCCACTCTCCGGGGGGAGCGCGCCGGATATCCCGGATATCGTCGACAATTCTGTCGCCGTCGTCCTGTTCGCCCGCGTGCGGCCGCTAGGGACGGAGGACCCTGCGACAGGGCGCGGCGCCGCTCGGCTCGCCCCGCGCGACGCCCCTGGCGCGCCATGGGGGATAATCAGCGGATCGACCCACATGTCTACCAGGACCTGCCGATGGTCGCAGTTGTTGCTACCGATACCAGTGTAGAAGTAGGCGTCGTCCCAACCGTCCGCGCGCGGCATGAGGCCATAGCCGCCCAAAGCCGACCCATAACCCAGGCTATCCGACCCGTAAAAGCCGCCGCACGACGTACACGGTCGGCCGAAATTCGAGTATGCATGGTCGAGCATACGACTATCGATCGTATGCCCTTTAAAGACATACGGGGCGAAATTACCCGGATTTATATACTCGAAGGCGCCGTAATCGACGGAGTACTCGGGCGACCCAGCGTCGGCCCCGACATCGGATCCATCGTCATCGTAGGGAGTACAGACGGTCCAATGGCAACCATCCGAATAGTTGACCTGGAAGCTCGGGGGGACCTGCAGTTCATCCGGCGCGTCGGTGTTCCAGTCACCTCCGATGATAGTCCGGGCGCCGTCCGCGAGATTCCTCCAGTAGCGCCCGATCTCCTCGACGCGGCAGTAATCCTGCGGGCCAAGAGGCAGGCCGGTGAGGAGGTTCCAGTAGAAGGGATTGAGCATGGCCGCCCCGTCCTCGTTGTCGTACCCTAATGGGAAGTTGTGCTTCGACTCGGGGTGCATGGCCACGGCGGTGATCGTGTACTGCCCGTCCAGCACAAGTTGTACGCGGTACCCCGTGAAATCGTAGTTGCAGCCGATTGTCGTAGATGACCCAGCGCGCGACACGAGATCGTCTGTGCCGAACTCCCATGCCTCGCTACGGGGTATGTAAGACAAACGACTCGTTTTCCAGGCGATGCATTCGTGCTCGTGGGAAGCGCCGTCGGCCATCCCCGTCGTGTCTAGCAGGCCTGTCGCACGATCGACGCTCGGATGGCACTGCCCGTAGTAGCCGGGCGGGAGGATGGGGCCTCCGTGCGCCCTAGTCATCAACTGCGACTCGTCCCACACCTCCGAGAACATGATGACGTCCGGCTTCCACTCGTAGATATATTCGTTGATGGCACTGACCGTGTCGACGTTGCACAGCTTGTCTTCGGGACAGTCGCCGCAGGCGATGGCACAGGCATTACCGACGTTGATGGCGAGGTAACGCAAGGGCCTCGTCGTGTGCGGGAGCACAGGCGCGTAGCCCAGGGAGTCGGCCCCCGTATCGTGAGGGGAGATCATGTTCTTGGGTCGTTGCGCGCCCCTGACGTGAGCAGTGGCTGTTCCACGTCCACAGTCTGGGTCGCTGGAAACGACGTGGTCACCGTGTCCGGTGTCGCAGTTGTAGAGTTGCACCGTCGTGGTCCCATCGGACGGCGGCGCCGTGTAGATATACCCTTCCAGGCGGAGCCTTGTCTGTCCCGCGCAGCCCTCATCCGTCGATATGAAGTGATCTTGTGTGCCCGTAACGACGCAGCCATAGAGTGCCCGCGTTTTGGGCTGCGTCGGCGCCAGTAGGGACCCGAGCGTGAGTTGGAGGGTATAGCCCGCGTCCACGTCGCCTGTGGTTGCCCAATGCGTGCCGGTAGCGGGATTGTAGTAGAGCTGGAATGCCGGAGCGATGGGCGCCGGCGCGGTGGTCGCGGTGGCCACAGGGGCGCCCAGCGCGGTATCGGTCGGAGCGACAGCCGGCCTTTCCGTCGCCGTCGCGGTATCGCCCGCCCCGCGCGTGGGCGTATCGATCAACCCGGCCGTCGCGCTCGATGTCGCCGTGGCAGCGACCGCTCCCGTCGGCATGCCGGCTGGTGTAGCGGTGGCGGTGGCGACACTCGTCGCCGTGTTCAACGGCGACGATGTGTCCATCGCTGTTGGTTGAGCCGTTAGCGTTCCTATCCAACTAGGGGTAGCCGACGGCGTTGCGGTGGCGGCCTCCGCCAGCGGTGTATCCGTCGGGAATGGCGCGGTCGTGGCGGTGGCGGACGGGGCCGTCGTCAAGGCGCCAACCGGCGTGCTTGTCACCGTCGCACTCGGCGTCGCCGTGGCGGTGCTAGTCGCCGTCGCCGTATCGGCGAACCTGCCCGGCGGTGTATCCATCGGCGTCGCCGTGACCGTCGGGGACGGAGTCGCCGTGGCCGTGGCGGTGGAAGCGCCGGTCGTCGTCCCTGCCGGCGATGTGGGTGTCTGCCCGGCGAGCGCTGTCGCCGTCCCCATGTAGGAGCAGTAGGATGGGGGGACCTGAGGCGGGCATGCGCCAGCGGTCGTGGTCGGGCTGGGCGTGCCGGTAGGACTGGCTGCGCCGGTCGCCGCGGGCGTCGGCGTCGCCAGGCAATAGCGATAGTAGTACTCCTCGTCGCCGCAGGGGTTGGCGGTCGGTGAGGGCGTCCCCGGCGTATCGGTCGGAATCGGGGTGACGGTGGGAAGCGTGGCGAGCGTCGGGCCGGCGGCGAGCGTTTCGGCCAGCCCGGCCGCGTCCGTTTCGACAATCTTGAGCGGGCTCGTGACGTCCGGGGGCTGGAAGCTGTTGTGCGTGGCGCAGCAGTTGTCGTCGGAGCCGTACTCGCCGGCCCCCTCGCGCAAACCGAGCGCCAGTCCGAGGCCTGTGAGGCGGAACGGGGGCGTCACCGGGGGCGCGGTGACCGGGATGGGCAGGAAGTTGTAGAAGACGCCTCGGTTCTCGGCCCCGGCGAAGGCGAGGATGCCGCCCCCAGCGTTGAAAAACCGGGCGATGTCATGGGTGCGCGCATTGATCGCGTCGCTGTCCGGCGTCGACCCGCCGTCACCAGGGCCGCCTGTGCCGGCGGGGCCGGGTGTAGCTGTACCAACGGAGCCGGGCGTGCCGGTCACGTACGGATAAGGGGGGCCGTAGGGCTCACCACTATAGCTGGAGGAGCCGCCATTGTTGTCGCAGCCGCCGCACGTCCAGTCTGAGGCGACGACGATGGCGCTGTAGAGGGGCGAGCCGTCGGCCGCGACGAGCGGCAGGTTCGCGAAGCCGTCGCGCGGGTCGACCACGCGCACCACAGGCGCGGAGCCCGACGGGTAGGCGTTGGTGAGGGCGCTCGCCACCTCGGCCCGGTGGTCCAGCGCGAGCACGGGCAGGGTCGACCCATTGCGCACGAAATCGACCGCGGTCTTGAGGTAGTGGCACTGCTGGCTATCGTAGGAGCAGTGGAAGTCGGCGTCATGCCCGGTCACCCAGAGGGCTGAATGGCCCAGGATGAAGCCGCCGGAAGTGGGCGTATTCGTCGCCGGGAGGACATCAGCCGGTGTCGCCGTCGCCGTGGGGCGAACTGTCGGCGTATCTGTGACGGTCGGCGAGGCCATCGTCGTGTCCGTCGCCGTCGGCGTTTCGGCCGGTGTCGCCGTCGGCGTTTCGGTCGGCGTTTCGGCCGGCGTTTCGGTCGGTGTCGGGCTGCTCGTCGGCGTCGCCGTTTCAGCCGGTGTCGCCGCGGCAGCGCCGGTCGCGTTTGGTGTCGCCGTGGCGGTCGGGGTGGCCGTAGACGTCAGGATCCGCGTCACCGCCGGCGTGACCGTAGCGGACGCCACCCCTACCTCTGTCGCCGTCGCGGTCGGTACGAGCGCGCTCGTCGCCGTGACGGTGGGGATAGCTGTCGCCGTCCCCGTGTTCGCGGGTAGCGCGGGCGGAGTATCCGTCGCCGTCGAGGCCGGCGTCCCTGTGCCAGTGGGCGCGGGAGACAGCATTGGCGCGACGGTCGCCGGCGTGGCCGTCGCGCTGGCCGTTGCAACGGCTGCCGGCGTCATCGTGGCCGGCATGGACGCTTCGGTCGGCGGAGCCTGTGGGGCGCTCGTCGGTGTCACGGAGGGCATAGTCGGCGTGGCCGAGGGCGGGACAGGTAGGCCGGCGGCCGAATCCGCGGGCGTGGAGGTGGGGAGCGGCGCCGGAACGACGGCGCGCAGCGCCTCGACCGGCAGCGGGATCGCCGCCTCGCTCACGAACTCCGACGCTACCCCGGCGTAGCCCTGCGCATAGGCCACGAAGCCGCCGTGATCCGCCGTCAGCGTGGCGCCCAGCGTCCCCCGCGGCAGGCCCAGCCGCGCCACGTCGTACACGATCGTCGCCCCGGCCGGTACGACGATCCGGCGTAGCGCCTGTCGCCCCTCCCCGTCGAAGCCGCGCACCGCGACGCCGATGGCGTCCTGCCCCGGGTTATACAGGTCGATCAGCGCCGCCGTGGCGCGGGAGCCTGTGTTGAGGTAGGGCAGGTGCGCGTAGCCCGTCGCATGGGCCACGGCCGTAATTACATCGCCGGCGTGCCGCGCCTGGTTAGGGGAGCCGCTGTTGTACTGCGGCGCCTCCAGCGCGACCGGCTCATCGGCCTGCGCGGTCAGCTGCACCGGCCCAGCCGTACGCAGGACGTAGAGCAGTTGCAGCGTTTCCCGGTGGCCGGCGCGCACGCGCATGCGTAGCGCGCGTAGCGTCACACCCCGCGCGTCACGTACCTGCACCGTCACCAGCGCGTCGTGTCGCGGCGCCACGACGGTGACGAACGTGCGGTCGCGCCCCGCCGCGCTCGCGCCCGTCAGGTACCAGCGCGTGCTCGCCAGCGCCAGGCCCGGCTTAACGTCGGCGCCGAACCGCGCCATACCGCGCCCGGCGCCCCAGTAGAGCGTGCGCGCGCCCACGACCGGCTCGCTGCTCTCCACCATCGTCCCAACCGACTTACCCCCCAATCCCCGCGCCAACGTCCCCACGTCGAGGACCCCCTGGCCGAGCGACGGTACCGTCAGCGCGACGACCCGCGCCGCGCCGGGGTCGGCGCCCTGCAGTGCGACGCGTATCGTCACGCGCGCGCCGCGCGCGCCGGGGTTGAACAAGGTCAGGTACTCGTGGTAGGTCAGCCCGACGTACCCCTCGGGGAACAGCCAGTGGCGCGAGGGCGCCATCACCCCGGGCGTCACGTCGGGGGTGAGGGCGCGGCCGCCGGGCAAGGCGCGCCGCACCACGCGCTGCACGCTGATCACGCGCGGCGCGTTGACCACGAGCGCGGCCTCCAAATCCCCGCGCGCCCCGCCCACATCGACCAGACGCGCCGCGCCCGCGGGAACAGTGACGCGCAGGAGGCGCGGGGTCATGGTAGTGGGGGCGTCGCGCGGATAAAGGGTCAGCGCGACCGGGACGGCCACGGCGTTGGGATTGAGGATGGCCACTTGCTGGCGCACCGTCAGGCGCGCTTCTCCAGCGGCAACGATGTGCTGCGCGGCGAAGAACCAGCGCGTCCCCGGCGTCGGCGCCCCTTGCGACGACAGCACGCGGGGCGCGGGCGCGCCGTCGGACGCCTCTCGCACGGCGACGACCCGCGGGGCTGTCGCGCGAGGGGTTACCGCCCGCCGTCCGGCCTGCGCGGGAGTAGACCGCTTACCGGGAGGAGCCGTCGCGGGGGCTGGGGACGGCGCGGACGCCGCGGCCGGCGTGGTCCGCGCCGAGGCCGCCGGGGCCGCCGGGGCCGCCGGGGCCGGCAGCGTCGCGCCAAACGATGCTAGGGGTGTCCCCGAAGCGATCAACGCCACGAGCAGCGCCCGCGACAGATATCCGCTTCCTGTTCGCCAATTCCATCCGTTCCACCCGTGTCGTCCATCTTGCCCGCGCATCATGTACTCCGTTCCTTCCCGCTCCGCATGGTCCGACCGCCATAGCCCTTCCGTCCTCATGAGCATCTATCCTCAAGTGTGGCGCTCGCGGGGCGCGGCGCACATGAGGAACTCACAGAACTGTCAGGAGGAAGTGGTCACGTAACCGCGCGGGCGCGTGTTATCATGCCGATGAGGCGGGACGTGCGGCCTTCTGGCGCGACCCGGCGCATAGGGCGCGCATAATCTCGGGAAACAATACGTCACAAACTCCGCGCCTGGTGGGAGGAGGATACGAGGGCATGGTCGCGGCTCAACTGCCGGTGTTCAGGGACCTGCTCAAGGGGTATAGGGTCGCGGCGGGACTGACGCAGGAGGGGCTGGCCGAGCGCGCCGGGCTCTCCGCACGCGCCGTCAGCGACCTGGAGCGGGGCGTCTACCGCGCCCCCCAGCGCGACACGGTGCGCCTCCTGGCCGAGGCGCTCGGTCTCGACGACGAGGAGCGCCGCTTGCTTGAGGGTGCGGTCCTGCGCGGCCGTGGCCCGGCGGCCCACCGGCCGGCGACGCCGTTGGCCTTGCCGACCGCCCTCAATGCTCCCCCCAGCGCCTCCGCATAACCTGCCACTGCCCCTCACGCCGCTCGTCGGGCGCGCCGGGGAGGTCGCGGCGACGCTGGCGCTGCTGGAGCGCGAGGAGGTCCGCCTGCTCACGCTGACTGGCCCGGGCGGGGTCGGCAAGACGCGCCTGGGTCTGCAGCTGGCGTGGGAGGTATACACGCGCTTCGCCGACGGCGCCTGCATGGTCCCCCTGGCGGCGATCCGTGAGCCGGAGCAGGTCGTTGGGGCCATCACGGAGGCGCTTGGGCTGCGCGAGGAGGGCGGCCGGCCGCCGCGCGAGGACCTCTTCGCGTACCTGCGCGACAGGGACATGCTGCTGCTGCTCGACAACTTCGAGCAAGTCGTGGCGGCGGCGCCGCTGGTGGCGGATCTATTGGCCGCCTGCCCCCGCCTGTGGGTCGTGGTGACGAGCCGCGCCGCGCTACGCGTGCGGGGGGAGCGCGAGAGGCCCGTACCGCCACTGGCGCTGCCCGACGAGGCGAGCGCGGGCGCGCCGGACCTCTTGCCGCGCTACCCGGCGGTCGACCTCTTCGTGCAGCGGGCGCAGGCCATCAAGCCCGGCTTCGCGTTGAGCGAGACTAACGCGAACGCGATCGCCGCGATCTGCGCGCGCCTCGACGGCCTTCCGCTGGCGATCGAACTGGCCGCGGCGTGCGTCAGGTTGCTGCCCCCCAAGGCGCTGCTGGCGCGGCTGCGCGGCGAGGGGGGTCCCCACGCGCACGGAGGACCCGGCGCGGCGCTGGGGATGCTGACCGGCGGGGCGCGGGATTTGCCGGAGCGGCAGCGCACCATGCGGGACACGATCGCCTGGAGCCACGACCTGCTCGACGCGGGCGAACAGGCCCTGTTCCGGCGGCTAGCCGTCTTCGCCGGCGGCTGCACACTGGAAGGGGCCGACTACGTGTGCGGCGTCCATGTCGCGGGGCCGGGCGACGCCGGCCCCGGCGCCGCGGAGGCCCTGCCGGGGCCGGGCGACGTGTTGCAGGGGCTGGCCGCCCTGGTGGACAAGAGTTTGTTGCGCCTCGACGACGAGGTGGGCAATAGCCGGTTCGACGGCGAGCCACGCGTGGCGATGCTGGAGACGATCCGGGAGTACGCGCTGGAGCGATTAGCCGCCGCCGGGGAGCGCGACGCGCTGCGCGGGCGTCACGCGCTGTACTGCCTGGGGTTGGCGCGGGAGGCCGAGCCGGGGTTGCGGGGGGCCGCGCAGGCTCTGTGGCTGGGCCGGCTGGCCGCCGAGATCGACAACCTGCGCGCGGCGCTGGACTGGGCGCGCGAGAGCGGCGAGGTCGAAACGGGCCTACGTCTGGCCGCCGCCCTGTGGCGTTTCTGGTCGGTGCGCGGCCACTTGAGCGAGGGGCGCGGCTGGCTGGAGAGCCTGCTGGCGCTGGATGGGCAGGACGGCGCCGTCCCGGCGGAGGTGCGCGCCAAAGCGCTCAACGGAGCCGGCGCGCTGGCCTGGAGCCAGGGCGACTACGCGCGGGCCGCCGCGCTCTGTGAGGAGGCGCTGGCGCGCTACCGCGGCCTCGGCGATAAAGGGGGCGTCGCTCTGGCGCTGGATACGCTCGGCTTCGTCGCGCGAGACCAGGGCGACTACGGCCGCGCCACGACGCTGCTCGAGGAGAGCCTGGCGTTGTACCGCGCGCTGGGCGACACCTGGAGCGTCGCTTTCGCGCTCAACGACCTGGGGCTGCTCGCGGTCGACCAGGGGCGTTACGCGCACGCCGACGCGCTCTACGCCGAGAGCCTGCCCCTGCGGCGGGAGTTGGGGGACGAGCGCGGGGTCGCCGTCGTGCTCTCCAATCAGGGCATCGTGGCCACGGACCGCGGCGAGTACGCGCGCGCGTCCGCCTTGTTCGAGCAGAGCCTGGACCTGTATCGCGCGCTGGGCGACAGGTGGAGCGCCGCGCTCGCGCTCAATTGCCTTGGGGACGTGGCGCGCGCCAGGGGCGAGTACGAGC
>JAABUQ010010247.1_pt1 | contig 12337 bp, 10 predicted proteins | sample 5560001 | NCBI WGS metagenome assembly JAABUQ01 (sample SAMN10711888, study PRJNA513371) | rock metagenome | isolation source: Antarctica rocks | place: Antarctica: Victoria Land, Finger Mt nord | collected 2015-12-18
CTCAGGCCGCAGCGGCTGGCCAAGGTGCCAGTCGCCTCTTGCGGCGCTTGGAGCTCGGCTCGAACTTGCGGCGTTGTTCGGGCGCTGCCGTGGAGGCTGCCTGCCATAGCGCTTCCTCTGCCTCGCGAGTCAAAGTAGCGTCGCGACTCCCCCCGGACCAAACATCTAGGTCCGCTCAAGGTCCGCACTCGGGATATCCGCCAATTTGGTCACAGACCAAAAAGTGCCTAACCTATTGATTGGAAATGGTGGAGCTGAGCGGGATCGAACCGCTGACCTCCTGAATGCCATTCAGGCGCTCTCCCAACTGAGCTACAGCCCCGCCGGCGCCGGGCTAGGTCAGCCCGGCTGCGGAAGGCGCGGGTAATAAACCGGCCTGCGCCCGACATCAAGGGGCTATGCGGCCTTGAGGTCCTGATGCACGGCGAACGCGGCCTCGGTCTTGCCGCGGATCTCCTCCACCGTGACGCCCGGCGCCACATCGACCAATGTGAGGCCGGGCCGCCCCACGTCGAACACGCCGAGTTCCGTCACCACCAGGTTCACCACGCCGGCCCCGGTCAGCGGCAAGGTGCAGGCGCGCAGCAGCTTGGGCTTGCCGCCGGCGGTGTGCTCCATCAGCACGACGACGCGCGGCACGCCGGCCACCAGGTCCATGGCGCCGCCCATGCCCTTCACCATCTTGCCGGGGATCATCCAGTTCGCCAGGTCCCCGTTCTCCGCCACCTGCAGCGCGCCGAGGATGGAGATCGCGATGTGGCCGCCGCGCACCAGCGCGAAGGACGCGGCGCTGTCGAAGAAGCTCGTGGTCGGAAGCTTGGTCACGGTCTGCTTGCCGGCGTTGATGAGGTCGGCGTCCTCCTCCCCCTCGAACGGGAACGGGCCGATGCCCAGCATGCCGTTCTCGCTGTGCAGTTGGATGCTGATGCCGGAGGGGATGTGGTTGGCGACCAGGGTCGGGATGCCGATGCCCAGGTTCACGTACATGCCGTCTTCCAGCTCCCGCGCCGCGCGGGCCGCCATCTCGTCTCGGGTCCAGGGCATCGTCGCCTCCTATGCCGGCGGGGATTCGGCGCCGGCCGCCGCGGGTGCGGCCTCCGCACGCTTGCGCGTCGTGCGCTGCTCGATCCGCTTCGTGCCCTCCGGCACATGGACGATGCGCTTCACGAAGATGCCCGGCGTCACGACGTGGTCGCCGTCGAGCGCGCCCGGCTCCACCAGCTCCTCCACCTGCGCCACCACCATCTTGGCCGCGGTCGCCATGACCGGGTTGAAGTTCCGCGCGGTCATCCGGTACACCAGGTTGCCCTCCGGGTCGCCGCGCCAGGCGTGCACGAGGGCGAGGTCCGCGTGCAGGCCGCGCTCCATGATGTAGCGTTGGCCGTCGAACTCGCGCTCGTCCTTGCCCTCCGCGATGGCGGTGCCGACGCCGGTGCGGGTGTAGAAGGCGGGGATGCCCGCGCCGCCCGCGCGGATGCGCTCCGCCAAGGTGCCCTGCGGGTTGAACTCGATTTCCAGCTCGCCGGCCAGGTACTGCTTGGCGAAGGTCGCGTTCTCGCCCACGTAGGATGAGATCATCTTGCGGATCTGCCGGGTCTGCAGCAGCAGGCCCAGCCCGGCGTCGTCGATGCCCGCGTTGTTCGAGATGCAGGTGAGGTCCCGCACGCCGCTGTCCCGGATCGCCTCGATCAGCGCCTGCGGGATGCCGCACAGGCCGAAGCCGCCGGCCATGATGACCATGCCGTCCCGCAGCACCCCGGCCAGCGCCGCCGCCGCGTCCGGATAGACCTTGCTCACCGCCATCCCTCGCCCCTCGTTTCCCATTGCCCTGTCCGGCAAACCCTACCGCACCGGGTCCGGCCCGGCAAACCCGGACGCCGCCCGCCCGGCTGCTATGTCACGAGCACGCCATGCTGGCGCAGGAAGCCGAGCAGCGGCAGCAGCGGCAGGCCGAGGACCGCGGCATGCTCGCCCTCCACCTCCTCGAACAGGTGCGCGCCCAAACCTTCCAGGCGGTAGGCGCCGACGCAGGACAGGATCGCGTCGCCCTCCGCGGCCAGGTACTCCTCCAGGAACGCGTCGCTGAACGCGCGCATGCGGAGGCGGGGTTCGGCGACGTGGCGCCACACCTCCCGCCCGCCGCGCAGGCAGACGACGGCCGTGACCAGGCGGTGCGGCTGGCCGCGCAGCGCCCGGAGCTGCGTCCGCGCGCCGTCCGGGCCGTCCGGCTTGTCGAACCAGGCGTCGCCGCAGACCAGGATCTGGTCGGCGCCGATCACCAAGGCGTCGGGATCGCGGACCCGCTGAGCCTTGAGCACGGCCAGCGTCAGCGCGGCGTCCGCGGCGTCCGCGCCCTCCGCCTGGCAGGCCTGCTTCACCGCGGCCTCGTCCACCCGGGCCGGACGCGCCTCGAACCGCAGCCCGGCCGCTGCCAGCAGCGCCGCCCGCACCGTGGATTGGCTGGCAAGGATCAAAGGGGGTGCCCCTGCTTGCATCATCGGGGCTTGCATCATCGGGGCTTGCATCATGGCGTGGGCGGCAGCGGCTTGGGCGGGATGGGCGCGGACGCCGCCGCGGCTTCCCGTCGCCGCCGCTCGTGCCAGGCGTCCATGAGCTGCAGCACGGTCGCGGCGGTTTCCTCGATGGAGCGCCGGGTCACGTCGATCACCGGCCAGCCGCGGCGGGTGCACAAGCGCCGCGCCCACAGCAGCTCCCCGCGCACCGCCTCCACGTCGACGTAGTCGCCGCTGTCCTGCCGCACCCGGCCGGTGTCGTTGCCGGCGGCGATCAGCTTCAGGCGGTGCCGCCGGATCTCGATCAACGCCGGCGGGTCGAGCGTCAGGCCGATCACCGGACAGACCGGCGCTTCCAGCCCCGGCGGGTCCGGCGTGCCCGGCACCAGCGGCACGTTGGCCGCCTTGATCCCGCGGTTGGCGAGGTAGAAGGAGGTCGGCGTCTTGCTGGAGCGCGACACGCCGACCAGCACCACGTCGGCCGAGGCGATCCCCGCCTGCGCCTGCCCGTCGTCATGCGCCAGCACGTAATGCATCGCGTCGATCCGGCGGAAGTAGTCGGCGTCCAGCACGTACTGCCGCCCCGGACGGGACTGCGCCTGGGTGCCGATGTGCTCCTGCAGCATGGTCAGCACCGGCTCCAGGACGTTCAGCACCGACACGCCGAGCCGCAGGCAGGTGGTTTCCAGGTCGTTGCGCAGCGCCTTGTCGATCACGGTGGACAGCACGGGGCCGGGTTCGGCCTCGATCCCTTCCAGCACGCGGTGCAGTTGGAAGCGGGTCCGGATCAGGCTCCAGCGGTGGTAGACGATGGAGGCTTGCTCGAACTGCGAGACGGTCGCGCGGGCGATGCTGTTCAGCGTCTCCCCGGTCGCGTCGGACACCAGGTGCAGGTTCATGGGCGGCGGTTCCGTTCTCAGGAGGGCTATGGGAGGTGGAGGGGAATTGTGGGGATAACGGGGATAACTCGGGTTTTGGGCGGCGGCTTGGCGGGCCGGTGTGGAAAGCGGGGATAACTATCGAAATGGCAGGTACTGGGGATAGTACGCGGGTGCATCCTGCACGGGAATGGAATACCCCGGAGGCAGCGGCCAAAAACAAGGACTTGCCAGAGTTCAAGCCTGTGGGCATGTGTGTGGATAAGTTTCGAATAACGGGGTACCCCAGGATTCACAGGGTATATAACCTACCCATGAGTCTTAGAATTACTTCTTTGAAGAGTAAGAGAGCGCGATGACCAAGCCGCTGCTGCGTGTCCTGAACGGCGAGGCGGTCTGGCCGCCGCCGATGTGGCTGATGCGCCAGGCCGGGCGCTACCTGCCCGAGTACCGGGAGCTGCGCGGCCAGGCCGGCGACTTCATCAGCCTGTGCACCACCCCGGCGCTCGCCGCCGAAGTCACGCTGCAGCCCATCCGCCGCTACGGCTTCGACGCCGCCATCCTGTTCAGCGACATCCTGATGCTGCCTTGGGCGCTCGGCCACGGACTGGCGTTCAAGGAAGGCGAAGGCCCGGTGCTGCCGCGGCTGACCAATGGGCAGGACGTGTCGGCGCTCGATCCGGGCCGGGTCATGGGCGCGATCACGCCGATCCTGGAAACCGTGCAGCGCACCAAGGCCGGGCTTGACAGTGCGACAACCCTGATCGGCTTCGCCGGCAGCCCGTTCACGGTGGCCTGCTACATGGTGGAGGGCGGCGGCTCCAAGGACTTCGCCCGCATCCGCGGCATGGCGCATGGGGAGCCGGCGCTGTTCGCTTCCCTGATCGACGTGCTGGTGGACTCCACCGTCGAGTACCTGTCCGGCCAGATCGTCGCCGGCGCGGACGCGGTGATGCTGTTCGACAGTTGGGCCGGCGTCTTGTCGCCCCGGCTGTTCGCGCTGCATGTGATCGAGCCGACCCGGCGCATCGTGGAGGCCGTGCGCGCCCGCCATCCCGGCACGCCGATCATCGGCTTCCCGCGCCTGGCCGGCGTGCTGGTCGGCGCCTACGCTGCGCGGACCGGGGTCGATGCCGTGGCGCTCGACACCGGGGCGGAATTGTCCGTGGCGACCGGGCTGGTGCCGGCGACGGTGGCGACGCAAGGGAACCTCGACCCGCTTTCGGTGGTGGCGGGGGGCGAGGCCATGGCGGCGGAGGTCCGCGGCGTGCTGGACGGCGTGCGGGGCCGACCGCACATTTTCAACCTGGGCCACGGCATCGTGCCGCAGACGCCGCCGGCGCACGTTGCCGCTTTGGTCAAGCAGGTGCGGGCCGCTTGACCGCGCCTGCTTGACTGCGCCTGCTTACTGGCCAAGTTGGCAGCCATGCCCCAACGCAAGATCGCCGTCGTGCTGTTCAATCTCGGCGGCCCCGACAAGCCCGCCTCCGTCCGCCCGTTCCTGGTCAACCTGTTCAAGGACCCGGCCATCCTGCGGGTACCGTTCTTCGTGCGCCCCTGGCTCGCCCGCATCATCGCGCTGGCCCGCGTCAAGGCGGCCAGCGCCAACTACGCCATCCTGGGCGGCAAGTCGCCGCTGCTGGAACTGACGGAGCAGCAGGCCCGCGCGTTGGAGGGGGCGCTGTCCGACATGAACGCGCGCTGCTTCGTGGCGATGCGCTACTGGCACCCGTTCAGCCTGGCCGCCGCCCGCGAGGTGAAGGCGTGGGAGCCGGACGAGGTCGTACTGATGCCGCTCTACCCGCAGTACTCCACGACGACGACCGGCAGCAGCCTGTCGGCCTGGCGGGACGCGGCGGCGCAGGCCGGGCTGGTCGCGCCGGTCAGCACCCTGTGCTGCTACCATTCCGACCCCGGCTACGCCCGCGCGACCGCGGCCATGGTGCGCCGCGCCTACGCGGACGCCCGGGCGGCGCTCGATCCCGCGGTCCCGCTGCGCGTCTTGTTCTCCGCCCACGGCCTGCCGGAAAGCATTGTCAAGGCCGGCGACCCCTACCAGTTCCAGGTGGAGCGCACGGTGGCCGCGGTGGTGCGCGAGCTTGCCATGCCGGACCTCGACCACACCGTCTGCTTCCAATCCCGCGCCACGCCGCAGAAGTGGATCGACCCGAGCACGGAGGTCGAGATCGAGCGGGCGGCGCATGACAAGACCGCCGTGCTGGTCGTGCCCATCGCCTTCGTGTCCGAGCATTCCGAGACGCTGGTCGAGCTTGACGTCGAGTACCGGGAACTGGCGGAGAAGGAGGGCGTGCCGGGCTACTTCCGCTGCCCGGCGCAGAACAGCGACCCCGGCTTCATCGAGGCGCTGGCCGAGCTGGTGCGGATGACGCTCGGACGCGGCCCCGGCCTGTGCAGCTTCGTCGGCGGGCGCACCTGCCCCAAGCCGTTCGGCGACTGCCCGCACGCCCGCGCCGGCGCGCCCCAGCCCGTGCCGGCCCTGGCGGCCGTCTCGTGACGCCGATTGCATCAGGCCCTGGCCCGCTGCGTCTGGTCATTTTCGACTGCGACGGGGTGCTGGTGGACAGCGAAGGCCCGTCCGCGCGGGTCACGGCGCGGGAGGTGAGCCTGCTGGGCTGGATCATGACGGCAGAGGAGGCGATGGCGCGCTTCACCGGGCTGCGCCTGTCCGACCTGCCGCCGATGGTCGCGGCGCAGACCGGGCGGGCGGCACCGGACGGCTGGGTGGAGCATGTGCGCGGACGGCTGATCGAGACCTTGGCGGAGGAGACGGAGGCGATGCCGGGCGCCGCCGACGTGCTGCGTGCGGTGACGGCGCTCGGCCTGCCCTACCGGGTCGCCTCCAACTCGTCCCACCAGGAGATGGCGGTGAAGTTCGCCCGCACCGGCTTGGCGCCGCTCGTCGCGGGCCGGGTGCACAGCGCGCGGGACGTGGCGGCCGGCAAGCCCGCGCCGGACGTGTTCCTGGCCGCCGCGGCGGCGGAGGGCATCCCGCCGCAGGCCTGCATGGTGGTCGAGGACAGCCTGCCTGGCATCCGCGCGGCGGTGGCCGCGGGCATGGCGTGCATCGGCATCGACCCGCACGGGCCGGGCGAGGCGTTGCGCGCGGCCGGCGCCCATCCCATCCGGGCGCTGTCCGAGCTGCCGGCGCTGTTCAGGGCCGCGATGCGCGCCGCCGCATGACGATTGCCGTGCTGGCGTATGTCTATCCCTGGACCAAGGCGCTGCATGTCATCTCGATGGTGGCCTGGATGGCCGGGCTGTTCTACCTGCCGCGGCTGTTCGTGTATCACTGCGGGGTGGGGCGCGGCTCGGTTGAGAGCGAGCGGTTCAAGGTCATGGAACGCCGCCTGCTGAAGCAGATCATGCTGCCGGCGATGCTGAGCACCTGGTTCTTCGGGCTGCTGCTGGTGCTGACGCCCGGCATCGTCGCGTGGACGCCGTTCAACTGGTGGCACGTGAAGTTCGCTGCCGTGTTCCTGATGACCGGCTTCCAGGGGGCGGCGGGCAAGTGGCGGCGGGACTTCCTGGAGGACCGCAACCAGAAGCCGCACCGCTACTTCCGTTATGCCAACGAGGTGCCGACGCTGCTGCTGGTCGTCGCCGTGGTCATGGTCATCGTCAAGCCTTTCTGACCGGCGGCAGCGAAATCGCCCGGCTTGCCGAAATCGCTTGACGCCGTGAGTTGCCGGTGCCAACTGACATCAGCGGTGCAGGGTTCGCCAGGCGTCGCCGCACCACGAATTTGCGGCCTCTTGGCCCGGTTCTCCCGCATCTTGGGACAACGCTTGCCGCCGCACCCGCGGACTCCGGCCGGCACGATGTTCCGTCCCACTCCATCTACATACACTGAGGCAGCCTCATGCACCTCGCCGAACTCAAGGCCAAATCCCCGGCCGACCTTCTGAGCTTCGCCGAATCCCTCCAGGTCGAGAACGCATCGTCATTGCGGAAGCAGGACATGATGGTGGCGATTCTCAAGAACTTCGCCGACAACGACCAGGCGATCTACGGCGAAGGCACGCTGGAGATCCTGCCGGACGGCTTCGGCTACCTGCGCAGCGCCCAGGCCAACTTCCTGCCCGGCCCGGACGACATCTACATCAGCCCGAACCAGGTCCGCCGCTTCGCGTTGCGCACCGGGGACACGGTGGAGGGGCAGATCCGGGCGCCGCGGGACGGCGAGCGCTACTTCGCGCTGCTCAAGGTCAACACGATCAACTTCGAGCCGCCGGACGCGGTGCGCCACCGCATCAACTTCGACAATCTCACGCCGCTGTATCCCGACCGCAAGCTGAAGATGGAGGTCGAGAACTTCCAATCGGTCGCCAAGGGGCCGGGCAAGGACATGACGCCGCGGGTCATCGACCTGATCGCGCCCATCGGCATGGGCCAGCGCGCGCTGATCGTGGCGCCGCCGCGCACCGGCAAGACGGTGATGCTGCAGAACATCGCGACCGCGATCTCCGCCAACCATCCCGAGGTCTTCCTCATCGTGCTGCTGATCGACGAGCGGCCGGAGGAAGTCACCGACATGTCCCGCACCGTGAAGGGCGAGGTCGTCGCCAGCACCTTCGACGAGCCGGCGACCCGGCATGTCGCCGTGACGGAAATGGTGCTGGAAAAGGCCAAGCGCCTGGTCGAGCACAAGCGCGACGTGGTCGTCCTGCTCGACAGCATCACCCGGCTGGCGCGCGCCTACAACACGGTGGTGCCGTCCTCCGGCAAGGTGCTGACCGGCGGCGTGGACGCCAACGCGCTGCAGCGGCCCAAGCGGTTCTTCGGCGCCGCGCGCAACATCGAGGAGGGCGGCAGCCTGACCATCATCGCCACCGCGCTGATCGACACCGGCAGCCGGATGGACGAGGTGATCTTCGAGGAGTTCAAGGGCACCGGCAACTCCGAGATCATCCTGGACCGCAAGCTCTCGGACAAGCGCACCTTTCCCGCCATCGACATCACCAAGTCCGGCACCCGCAAGGAGGAGCTGCTGGTGGAGCGCGGCACGCTGTCGAAGATGTGGGTGCTGCGCCGCATCCTGGGTCCGATGGGCATGACGGACGCGATGGACTTCCTGTTGGACAAGCTGAAGTACAGCAAAACCAACCAGGACTTCTTCGACGCGATGAATACCTGACCGAAGGGGCGGCTACCCGCCGGGCGGCCGCCGCAGGCGGGTGGTGCGGTAGATATCTGAGAGCGGCGCCCGGAAGCCGATGCTTTCCAGGACAAGATCGCCATGGACGATCATTTCCGGTTCTTCCGGCCATGTGCTATCGGCACGTCGGCGCAAGATATCGGCCCTAATCGTGAGGCTGCTTAGGACCAAGATTTCCCGAACGCTTGGTATGGTAATGTAAGCCCAAACATTGGCCCAGGTTTCCGCCTGATTGCTTGGGGACAGGATCTCGATAATAAGAACCGGGTCTTCCAACGTCGCCTCTTCAATTTGAGGCTCGCTGCACCTGACTGCTAAGTCTGGCACGCGCACATTATGGCTGCTTTGCAGATGTGGGACGACACCCGGCGTCACCAGAACTGCACATGGGCTGCCCCGTGCGGCCAAGTGGTTCCGAATCAAACCAGCCAATTCGCCTTGCAAAGCCGCGTGGGTGAGCTTGGCCGGCGCCATGGCTTGCGGTTCGCCATCGACAAGCTGCCACGTGAGGCCGTCACCTGAGTCCCAGTCCAGGAACTCATCGACCGTCATCCGTACTGGGATCTTCGCGACTGCAACCATGATCCCACACCATAACATGTCCGTCCCGCCGGTCCACTGATCCCCGGTTGCGCCACCCCGCATTGCACAGTTAAAGATATCCTTATATACCGCCGCGCAAATCAGGAGCCATACCCCATGCCCGACGTGAACATCCCCCACGACTACAAGGTCCGCGACATCTCCTTGGCCGAGTGGGGCCGCAAGGAGATTCTGATGGCCGAGGACGAGATGCCCGGCCTCATGGCGCTGCGCGCCGAGTATGGCGCGTCGAAGCCGCTGAAAGGCGCGCGGATCGCCGGCAGCCTGCATATGACCATCCAGACCGCGGTGCTGATCGAGACGCTGACGGCACTGGGCGCGACCGTGCGCTGGTCGTCCTGCAACATCTTCTCGACCCAGGACCACGCCGCCGCCGCGGTGGCGGTGGCCGGCACTCCGGTGTTCGCCTGGAAGGGCATGAACGAGCAGGAGTTCTGGGACTGCATCGAGGCGACGGTGCAGGGGCCGGACGGCTGGACCCCGAACATGATCCTGGACGACGGCGGCGACCTGACCAAGCTGATGCACGAGAAGCATCCGGAGACAATGGCTGGCGTCAAGGGCCTGAGCGAGGAAACCACCACCGGCGTGCATCGGCTGTGGGAGATGGCGAAGGCCGGGACGCTCACGGTGCCCGCGATCAACGTGAACGACAGCGTCACCAAGTCGAAGTTCGACAACCTGTATGGCTGCAAGGAAAGCCTGGTCGATGCGATCCGCCGGGGCACGGACGTGATGATGGCCGGCAAGGTCGCCGTCGTGGCCGGCTACGGCGACGTGGGTAAGGGATCGGCGGCGAGCTTGAAGAACGGCGGCTGCCGGGTCTTGGTGACGGAAGTGGACCCGATCTGCGCGCTGCAGGCGGCGATGGAGGGCTACGAGGTCGTGACCATGGAGGACGCGGCCCCGCGCGGCGACATCTTCGTGACGGCCACCGGCAACATCGACGTGCTGACCGTGGACCACATGCGCGCCATGAAGAACCGAGCCATCGTCTGCAACATCGGCCACTTCGACAGCGAGATCCAGATCGAGGGCCTGCGGAACTTCAGGTGGGAGAACGTGAAGCCGCAGGTGGACGAGGTCGTGTTCCCCGACGGCAAGCGCTTGATCGTCCTGAGCGAGGGGCGTCTCGTGAACCTCGGCAACGCCACGGGGCACCCGAGCTTTGTGATGTCCGCCTCCTTCACCAACCAGGTGCTGGCGCAGATCGAGCTGTGGACGGCGCCGGCGGGCAAGTACCAGAACCAGGTCTACACCCTGCCGAAGCAGCTCGACGAGAAGGTGGCGGCGCTCCACCTCGCGAAGGTCGGCGCGGCGTTGACCAAGCTGACCCCCAAGCAGGCAGAGTACATCGGCGCCGGCGTGTCCGGCCCGTTCAAGCACGAGCTGTACCGCTACTGATCCGCCCGGCACCGCCCCGGCCTGCAAGCCGGGGCGGCGTCTCTCGGGTTCGTGATTGGGCTTTAACGTAATGTCACGAGCCTGTCGTGGAGTGGGTTGGCCCGTTGGCTAGGGTCCCGGAAAACCGGACGGGATCAAGCCGATGTCAGACATCACCATGGGCGCCGCGGGGCCGTCCGCAGGAACGGCCCCCCGCGGCCCGAACCTCGACGCCAAGCCGCACGGCTCCGTCGCCATCATCGTCATCGGGCTGCTGGTCGTCGGCATCGGCTTCGTGGTGCAGGGCCTGATGCGGGACATCTCGGCGGCGGGCGGGCCGCCGCTGGCCGCCACCGCCATCGTGCTGCTGGGCCTGGCGCTGCTGATCGCGCTGGGGTTCGAGTTCGTCAACGGTTTCCACGACACCGCCAACGCGGTCGCGACCGTGATCTACACGCACAGCCTGCCGGCGCAGTATGCGGTGGTCTGGTCGGGGTTCTTCAACTTCCTCGGCGTGCTCACCTCGTCGGGCGCCGTCGCCTTCACGGTGGTCAGCCTGCTGCCGGTCGAGCTCATCCTGCAGGTCGGCAGCAGCGCCGGGTATGCGATGATCTTCGCGTTGCTGATCGCGGCCATCATCTGGAACCTGGGCACCTGGTCGCTCGGGCTGCCGGCGAGCTCTTCCCATACGTTGATCGGCTCGATCATCGGGGTGGGCCTGGCCAACCAGTTGCTCAGCACCAACACGAGCGTATCGGGCGTGGACTGGTCCCAGGTGTGGGGCGTGTTCAAGGCGCTGCTCGTCAGCCCCATTGTTGGTTTCGTCAGCGCGGCGCTGCTGCTGCTGCTGATGAAGGCGGTGGTGAAGTCGAAGCAGCTTTACGAGGCGCCGGACGGCAACAGCAAGCCGCCGGCGTGGATACGCGGCCTGCTGATCCTGACCTGCACCGGCGTGTCGTTCGCGCACGGCTCGAACGACGGGCAGAAGGGCATGGGCCTGATCATGCTGATCCTGATCGGCGTGGCGCCCACGGCTTATGCGCTGAACCGGGCGCTGCCGGAAAGCAGCACCCCCGCCTTCATGCAGGCGACCGCGCGGGTGGAGGGCGTGTTCACCGCCCGCGCACAGAACCAGGCCGTCCCGGCCGACCAGGCGCGCGACCGGGTGACGCGGGCGGTGCAGGAAAAAAGCTTCGACAAGCCGGACGTGTACGCCGCGATGGCCAGCCTGGCGCACGACATGGGCGCGCAGGTGCAGGGCTACGGCGCGATCAAGCGCGTGCCCGCGGAGCAGGTGCAGAACGTCCGCAACGACATGTTCCTGGCGTCCGAAGCCGTGCGCCAGATGGAGAAGCAGGGCGTGGCGTTCACCGGCGAGGAGAACGCGGCGTTGAAAGCCTGGAGGAGCGAGCTTGACGCCGGCACCAAGTTCATCCCGCTTTGGGTCAAGGTGGGCGTCGCGGTCGCGCTGGGCCTGGGCACGATGATCGGCTGGAAGCGGATCGTCGTCACGGTGGGCGAGCGGATCGGCAAGACGCACCTGACCTACGGGCAAGGCGCCGCGGCGGAGCTGGTGGCCATGGCGACCATCGGCGCCGCGGACATGTACGGCCTGCCGGTCTCGACGACGCACGTCCTGTCCAGCGGCGTCGCGGGCGCCATGGCGGCCAACGGGTCGGGCCTGCAATGGAGCACGGTGCGCAGCATCGCGATGGCCTGGGTGCTGACCCTGCCGGCGGCGGCGTTGCTGGCGGGCGGGCTGTATTTCCTGTTCCGCCAGGTGT
>JAABUQ010010248.1_pt1 | contig 12336 bp, 14 predicted proteins | sample 5560001 | NCBI WGS metagenome assembly JAABUQ01 (sample SAMN10711888, study PRJNA513371) | rock metagenome | isolation source: Antarctica rocks | place: Antarctica: Victoria Land, Finger Mt nord | collected 2015-12-18
GTGTGTGGGTTTTGGGGGGGGGGGGGGGGGTTGTTGTTTTGTGGGGGTGGGGGGTTGGGGGTTGGTTGGGGGGGGGGGGATGGAGGTGTGATAGATTGCGAGGAGGGTTGTTGTTGGAGTTAGGAGGGTTGAGAGGTAGGTTGGGAGGTTGAGATTTGGGTTTGTGGCGAAGGGGTGGAGGGTGTCGAGTATTAGGAGAGTTCCTGGTGAGTGTTAGTCCAGTCATGGGGTTGGGTTGGGAGGGAGAGAACTGCGCGGAAACCTGGCACAGGCGGATGCAACGTCTTGCTGTAAGGCGGTGGGATCTTTTCGACGGGCTTTGATGAAGGTAGAGATTCCGGGAGGTGGTGAGTGGGTTTCGTATGAGACGTAGACTATTTTGGTCTCGGAAATCTGGAACCATAGTCAGCGTAAGGGGGCCTAATTCATCTCCGAGCAGTCATCCCAGTACCTTCGCATTGTTGATGTATATTTTGATCAATGGTTTGGCAGACTGCTCAACAGAATCCAAGATCAAAGAGAAGGGCGAGGATCCTTCTCGGAGGGAGAGAAGCTTTTGTATCAAGAGGAGATTGTGCACGCGGCGGTGCTGCAAGATCTTGTCTGCCATTGGCATCTACGTTGAGAAAAGGCAGTTCAGTGATAATGTCACAGAGAAAGTGACTCTTCAGGAACACGTAAAGAGATCTTAGATATTGCATAGAATATATTTACAACAGGTTTTGAACGTCAGAAGCATGCGAAAGAATACTTTTTTGACTTACTTACCTGTAAGCGGTGATTGCTCTCTGGTCTAAATTATATTGAGATATAGGGAGGGAAATATATTGATTGTGTAGTGGTATAGAGGCATCCTCAGAAATGAATTCGATGGCTTTATTACCAAGCCAATACTCTGGCGTCGTCAAATATATATTCAATTTCCAGCCAAGGATTACATCTTACAGCTTTCAAGGTCTTCTTTCTATACGACGCACGTGACTGGGTTTGGAATACAACATTTCTAGTATAATGACTTGGTTGTCTGTTGAAGCCCATAGTACTTTCTTCAATCGGAGTCTCTAGGTATACAGGTGACTCTCATAATACAGGAATGTACTACCACCATTTCAAACCCTTCCCTCCAGAAGACTCTAGAACGAGTAATGAGCGATGAGGCTGCATTCGCAGAGCGGATTCTATCATACAAGTCTGGATCACCTATAAATTGCTCTCTTTCGCCACCTCTTCGACATCCTCTCGGTGTCGGAGATGTATGGCAGCGGAAGGGCTGGGTGACTCAGAGACCCTTCGAGGGCTGTAAGAGTATCTGCGGTTAGCCTCACATCAAAGTGCTACTGTGAGACTTCTAATCCACTGATGCCTGTTAACGTTTCTTGAATACGCTGGAGGCATACAAAGTGAGGCTGCGAGAGTGATCCGCGGGATGGGGGTAGTGGATAGGCTTACGGGGCTTCAGTGACAAGGCTCTCTTGAGACGTGGCCCCGCCAATCGTAATTATTGGTCGGTCACGTAGTCTAGTTGGATAGTACTGACAATACTGATAGCTGAAGGGTACAATCCTGAAAGTCTCCGTGGTGGCCAAGATGCCCCGAGCCAGTGTCATAAGACTTAAAATAGAACAGATGAGAAGGTCCTGCCGGTCATTCGACAACCCCTTCACCTGAGTCAGCCAACTTTCTCTTCTTGGAATGTGGCGCGCTGCTTCCGGCGGCCAGCATTGTTGGCGGCGCACTTGAGCTAGGTACGTCGAAGCCATTCGAACTCTCAGTGACTAGCCCCTGGGTAGCGAGGAGGAACATCTCGTCGTATCCATCTTTGGCCAGAGGATCAGTGCAAAACAGACTCAGAAGCTTGTCGACGACATCACGCATCGCATCCTGGCTGACACCCCGAGCAGAGAAATGTTCCCGAAAGGTGAATGCTGCAGCCTTGAAGGTTTGATGGTAGATCAACTTGTAATCATCTTCACCTTCTAGTGATGCCTCCGAACCAGCCATTGACACCGTTCTTGACAGTTTGCGGCTGTCCGAATCTTTTCCAGGAGCCTTCCTCTGCTGCACACCATGTAAGCGCATGCCTGCCATGACGACTTTGGCCAATGCAGCTCTGTTTTGATGAGTGATGTGAGTGTCAGCATCTAAAGACACTGTTCCCTCGCTAGGGGAGATCGCACTCTCAACTCGGTGTAGAGAAGATCGCTTTGTTGGGGCAAAGGACCCAGATCGAGAAGCTTGCCTAGTGCTATCGAAATCCGCCAGGGAGGGCATAGAAGCTACCCTGGAAAGGCCCACACGTTTCTTCGGAAAGACTACCGCGATACTGGGAACCTCTTCATTTGCAGAACTCTTCGGGAGACCATGTGGGGGAGCCAGCATATCCAGATTTGCCATCGCCTTTGCGACGCCCTCCCCACCTCGGTCCTTGGCGCGCCTTCTCTGTTTTGTGGCGTCCTCAAAGCGAGAAGACAGTCTCTGACGCTTCGAGTTCAATTTTTCTTCGGCTGGAGCATCAGGAAGAAAATATGCCGACTTGCCGGATGCAACCTTCTCCGGGGGCGGAGATGATAGCCCACTGGCTGCTCTTGCCCTTCTTATGATATCCGAGCATAGCGGGAGGGCAAAGACCTTCAGGACTGGTATTGGATCATTTCGAGACTCGGGGTCTACTTGCTCCAGAGGAGTAGGGGAAGAGGACGCGGGGGGGGTTGGAAGTCCCTCTTCTCCTTCCAGCACTGCGGCATAGAGTAGTATCTCTGTAGGCCAAGGGCAAAAGCCCCTCTCGCTTCCATCACCCTTGACCTTCAAGAGTATACCACTCGTTGATTCCCCCTTGGGCTTCATCCACCAAGCCTCCGACGGCCAAGCATTCGATCCGTCATTCTCACCAGGTTCAAGGAAAGTATATGCGAATAGGTCTCTGGTGACTTCGCTGTTCGTGTATACTTCGTAGGAGGGTCCTACAGCTAGGTATAACGGAATCTTGGATACCTGGACCATCGAGAGGAAGAGCAGCTCTGCTTTGATATCGAGGAGGGATGACCCGGATGAACGTGTAGACACGAAGTGAACATCTGCGATTCGTTTAACGAATGCATATGACAATTTGGCGTGGGAATGGACCTTCAATGCCCCCTTGCTGGCCGTCAACAACTACGTCGATATTACCCTTCCAGACCTCCGCCATAGATGACCCAGCTCAAAGCTATGTGTCAAGCCCCACCTAGCCCATGATCTCCTGAAGAATCAGTGCAGTTCGAGAATTTGTTCAATTGCGTACCAAGAGGGCACCCTAAGACTTGAAAGTGAAAGTGTAGGTCTGAAGATGATTTCACTTTGTACTTTACGCGATGGCTAAACGCGTCGAGTTTCGACCAATGAGGATCGAGCACAAGGCCAGAGCAACATAGGAGTGAATGGTGGGACTTGATCATTTAACGAAATAAATCTATGTGCTCGTTGCAGTGATGCGGATTGATTGAAGCCATTTCGTATTTACTGGTCTGCATGAGACACTGTACCAAAGTTCTTCTCCACTAAATCGATATGTGAACCCTTTCATTCCACCGCATGTTAACGCCATGCTCCCAGTGTTAGCTCCACAGACTATCAAAATTCCTGCTCCTCCTGAAAGAACATGGTGAAGCTTATGATAGTTCCATAGATCAACAAGCCTCCAATGATTGACATGGCCATCGCAGGGATCTGTATAAGGCCGCAGTGGGCAAGCAATGATGGTAGCGCTAGAAGATGTACTGGTCAGTATAGATTGTGCAGTCTGCAGGGATTGAAGTCCCTGCTGGGAGAGCGATGCGCGTGCATAATGATATGAGATCCATGTGGGAAGCCATACCAACACCCATTACCACCAAGAACCCCGTGCAGAACCTCCCAAAATCCACAATCGCACTTCCTGAACTCTCCATGAAATCATCGGGATTCGCACATCTTCCACATATCCAATTCGGAAGGGGAGCAATAACGTATGTTGCTACCACAAGGAGTGTGAGATAACTCTGGAAGAGGGCAGAAGAGAGGATGACGAGGAGGAAGCCGATGGCGAGGACCTGCGAACATGTTAGACGCATGGAGTTTAGGAAAGGGACTATGAGGTTATGACACACAAAGGACAGTGCGATGATGGTCTTCAGGCCCGCTGCCATCTTTCCTTTCACAAACGTCGTGTGCCTAGGGCCTGGACTGTGGCTGGGGAAGCAACGAGGGTGGAATTGTCGAGAGTCGGCGTGCTGTCCGTAAGGCAAAATGGCTGTTGAATGCAATGTGATCGAGTTAGATCCCTTCGCTGTGGCTGCCGATGTCGTCTTAGAGAGTCAGAGTGCAGAAAGAATGGAATGGTGGTCGAGTTGCAAACAGGTGAGGCTGGTGATAGCGGCGCTTTCCAGCGCCAAGGCTTTCAGCCCTACGGAGTAGCACTCCGCGTTCTTGTCTTGCCTGGAGCTCAACGAGAGCTTCGACTTCATTCCCATGCTCTTACATCTCACTGCTCGAAAGGCAAAGTAAAAGTGACCCAGTGTCTAGTCTCAATAGTGGTTTCCAAGATGTTCAGGAACAATTATGACAACGATGCCGTGACTTTGTACGACCAGTACGACCTGACACCGCAGCAGCTATACTGACGATCTGTAGCTCCCCCCAAGGCCGCATTTTCCAAGTCGAGTATGCCTCAGAAGCCGTCAAGCAAGGATCAGTGGTGGTTGGGATAACCAGCAAGACACACACTGTTCTCGTTGCTCTAAAGGTAACAACACCCAAGATTATTCTCTGACGGGAATCCACCCTGCTAATCCACGCCATGAAGAGAAATGCAGAAGAGCTCTCCTCATATCAAAAGAAAGTCATCGGTATTGATGAACATTTTGGACTCGCCCTCGCTGGCCTCGCCTCCGATGCTCGTGTCCTCTCAAACTTCATGAAACGCCAGGCCCTCGCCTCGAAAATGACCTACGGCCGCCCCATCCCCCTCGAACGCATAGTCAGCCAAATCGGCGATCGAGCGCAGACTAGTACACAGGTCTACAGCAAGCGCCCTTACGGGGTAGGTCTACTGATTGCAGGCGTGGACGAGACGGGACCTCATTTGTTCGAGTTCCAGCCGTCGGGTATGACACAAGAAATGATCGCATGCGCGATAGGGGCGAGGAGTCAGATGGCTAGGACATACCTGGAGCGGCACCTGTCAGAATTCGAGAATGCGTCACGGGATGACTTGATCAAGCACGGGTTGCGAGCGTTGAAAGAGAGTTTGTCGCAAGACAAGGAGTTGACGGTGGAGAATGCGAGTCTGGGTGTGACAGGCGTAGCTCCGGATGGGAAGAGGAAGATCGAGAGTTGGAAGCTTTACGATGGGCCTGACATAGGACCGTTGCTGGAGGCGGCCCTGGAGAGCTCGGAGCCTGCAGCTGAGGCGACGGGGGAGTCGATGGAGGTGGATACTTAGACTGAGTTGCATGGAGTCAAATAGCGATTGCTTCAATATGGTCTCTGAGGCCTTGTATTTCTATGTCTGTGGCAAACCCCCCAGCGCCCTGCTATGCACGCATTAATGAGCAGGACCCTGCCCAATCATTTCTGAGACCAATCTAACTTGAACCTCCCGTCTGCGACCCTGTACTCCCTCAACATCCTCACGACCTCCTCCGCATCCAACGCCTCAACCATGATTCCCGCATTTCCTGGACTGATAAACCCAGCACTGACAGCACTCCTAACCCACTGAATCAACCCATCATAGTACCCCTTGACATTAAACATCACAATCCCCATTCCGTGAATCCCCAATTGATTCCACGTGGTAACCTCCATCAACTCCTCGAGCGTCCCATACCCCCCACTCAACGCCACAAACCCACTCCCCGGCCCCCCTTCCATAACTTTCTTCGCCATCAACTGTTTCCGCGTATGCATATCCGGCACCACGGTCGTCCTCCCTACTATATTCTCATCTATCGGCGATCTACCACCCTGTTCAAATTGTATCAAAGCCTCGGGGATCACGCCATGGACTGCTTCTGGGCCTGACAGAGAAACGAGTGTGCGGGCGACTTCGCCCATAAGGCCTACGGTGCCGCCACCGTAGACGAGGGAGATCTTGTGGGCGTGAAAGGCTCGGGCTAGAGATCGGGCTGCCGCCATGTGTGCCGGGTCGGAGCCGGGGGATGAACCGCAACTAGAAATTTGTTAGTGACTGATTTGCGTTGAGGCTTAGGGAACGTACAAGACGCAGATGATGGCGCCTTTCGAGGCATTACTCGAGGTCGAGGGGCGGGAGACATCTGCTCTGTTCGTGGGAGACGAAAGGCTCTCTGGAGCCATGTTGTACAGTGAATTGAGATTGAATGGTGTAAAGGTTTGGTTTGGTTGGAAATAGTCAGAATGTGTCTGAAAGACGAAGGAAAGATGAAGTTCCGCGGCTATCTATATTTAGGTAGGCATACACGAGAAAGGAGTGTTCCAAATTCCCCAATTGTTACGCAGGTTAACCGAATAATGAACGGAATGTGTTGTGACACTGAATATCGAGTGTGTGGAAGGGCATCTAATACTTCCTTCGTATTCGTATCTAGGATTCATGAGGGTCCAGCTACTAAAGTGAATTCGTTTCCTTAAGAACTGCTTTCTCGACCAAGTCCTTCAATATTCAACCCGAGAATAGCAATATGCCGCCGCAAGCTGTTCAAGCGGCCAATGGAGGCCAGGAGGATAGCGGTATAAGTGTGAGAACTGGTCATTGCGGCTTTGCTCCCCAGCTTTGCCAATGTCGCTGACGCCTACTAGGGAAAACTAACCCAAGGCGCTCAAGCCATCGCTCTATTCTTCATCGTCCAATTCCTTGTCGGCCAGTTTTTTGGAAAGGGAGGCAGCAACAGCAATACTCAAGCAGGATCTGGTGCGGTGGCACCCACATCGGTACCGGCCTTCAACGCCAGGTCTGATGTGCCTATCACGAATTACAATCCCACTCCTCAGATAATCGCTCCAATATGGCCGATGAACAGCAGCTTAGACATATCTATCTATGTGGCCTCGACTGTAGCGATGGTGCCGCTGCACATGATCCACAAAAGCAGCTTGATCTTGCATGAGGAGGATTTCTCTATTGGCGACTGGAAGGACACCCGTGAGATTGACACTACGATCAAAGTGCCTCACGATGTCCAGAATAACGGCACACTCTGGGCACATTTTTACATCGGTCTTCATGGTCAGCCCTTGGACCCTGCAGCAAATGGTTATGATGCTGGTAAAGCGTATCACTACTTGCGCCCCCTAAACCATGTCCTGCCAAAGAAGAAAGTCGTGAAGACTAAGAACCTTTTGAAGGGGAGCAACAGCGATAATTTTGTCGAGGAGGAGGAGGCACCAAAAGGTCCCGTATTTGCGTCATACTACCATCCGAACTTCACAATGTCCTTCATCCCGGACTCTGGACAGGCAAGCTACGTAGCTATGCATCCGGCAGTCCGGCAGCATGTCCAACTCGAGAGCACTGGGGCGCGGGACCCATCAGGCCAAAACGGATGGTATTACCCAATGCTGTTTGTGAATACCTTCTGGCAGCTTCGAGACCATATGACGGAATTGAATTCTACGGTCAAACAAGTGCCTATCCACATCACACTCAACAATATGGCAAATTGGAAGATGTCGCTCTATGCTAGCATAGACGAGGGCATGAAGAACACACAAAGACAGGCTGCGAGTGGGGGGCCAATGCCAGCAGGAGGCGACGGTAGCGAGTTTGAAGAATTTAAAAGAGTGCTCATTGACACGAACATCTACTTGCTTTCAACTACAGCCATAGTCAGCATCCTGCACATGATCTTCGAGGCACTTGCTTTCAAGAGCGACATATCCCACTGGCGCCATAAGAAAGACAATGTTGGAATCTCCGTCCGAACCATCCTTGCCAACGTCTTCATGCAAACCATCATCTTCCTCTATCTCATGGACAACAGCGACGGCACATCCTGGATGATTCTGTTGGGGCAAGGTATGGGCATTTTAATCGAGGCGTGGAAGATTACCAAGACGGTTGACGTTAGGCTTCGCCCTGCGCCCGAAGGCTCGTGGTTGCCATACACTGTGGCCTTCGAAGACAAGCACAAGCTCTCGGAGACGGAGAAGAAAACACAGGAATATGATGAGATTGCCTTCCGCTATCTCTATTTGGTCGCAATTCCTCTCCTCGGGGCATACGCTGCTTACAGTCTTGTCTACGAGACCCATAAGAGTTGGTACAGCTTCGTCATCACCACGCTTGTAGGTAGCGTGTATGCTTATGGATTCCTGATGATGGTGCCGAGTCTCTACATCAATTACCGGTTGAAGGTTCGTTTGCTACCCTGTTGTCTGGACACACAACTGACTCCTCGCAGAGTGTCGCCCATATGCCAGCCAAAGCCATGACCTACAAATTTCTGAACACTTTTATTGACGATCTTTTTGCCTTTACCATCAAAATGCCAACGCTTCATCGCCTAGCGACTCTTCGTGACGATGTGATTTTCTTTGTCTACCTCTACCAAAGCTATGCCTACAAGGTCGATTACACTAGAGTCAACGAGTTCGGGCAAGGAGGAGATGAAGAGGAATTGGAAGAAAAGACAGCGAATAAGCCGTTGACTGCGCCGCCCGCGGCCAATAGCAAGATGGCCACGACAGCATCTGGGTCTGAGAAAGGCTCTGCGAAGAAGCGAAAATGAGCATTCATGTTGTCAACTGACCATCTAAAAATAATTACAGATTCGCTTTGACTCGAGTATCGGTAAGGTCCATTATGTACGGGGACTATTGATTCTTTTCCACGTGCTCTGCGCGAGTCCTTTCAATACCACCTTTTCCATGCTATAGATAAATAGTGCCCAAAGGCGAGCTTGACTATATAAACGCGCTCTTCTGTATGTACTGTGATTCGATCTGTGAGTCGCCATGGGAATGGAGCATCCATTTATTTTCTGCTGTTACGTGGTAGGTAGGGTAAGCAGCATTGATTGGGTTTCCGAGCAGCGAACGTGCCTGCATTACTCACCGAGCGATTCCTGTGCTACGTGCGTTACAGCTTTTCGCCACCCGCGATCTCTTGAAAGTCCTCTTTCCTGCTGCAACTCTTATATTTCCACGACCGACATTGCATTCTCTGCGAGAAATACGATTGCAATGGAGCACCCAAGTCTGCCGACGCCGCACACCCTACGTGGGCTTCGATATCTGCTTGACCAGCCTCCAACGGACCCACGGTACATGTACCACCGCCAGCTTGACCGTTCTGTGCTCAAATACAAGAGAAGCGTATTACTGGCAAGACAAGCACAACGCAACGTTCTCCTTGCCAGCGAAGAAAGGGACTACGCCATCCAATGCAAAGATATCATCGATCAAATGAGAGAAGACCCTACCGACCTGGAGCAACACCTCATCCACATTACACTGCTGTGCCGCTCTATCCTAGCCACAAACCAAATCCTGCAATCAAAGACCCAGAAGCTCACAGAAGCAGAAACAATGCTCCATCTCACCGCCCTCAACCAGCTTAGAGAAGCTTCGAGCACCTTGCTACACAAACATTCGATGCTCACAGCGAAACACCATAGGATCAGGAATAGAACTGGACAAGAGATAGTCCAGACCACAAAAAGGCAATATGATGAATGGGCAGCGTACGCAAAGTCTTTGGCGGTTGAAAGCGATCGCCTAGGCGACTCGATCCTGGAGAGACATAAGGAACGCGACCACAAGTTTATGAAAAGATTCTTGCACGAGGCCGAGCGGAGTTTTCGAGGAGAGGAACCTAGGAAGAATGGCGGGCTTCCGTCGGAGTATTTGCCGGAGGCCAAGGAATTGGGTCAAATCTGTGTTGAGGAGACCAGGGTGGCTATAAGGGATGTAAGGCGAGTAACGGAGGGCTACAGAAGAATGTTAGAGGCGGAGGGTAGGTGTGATGTGATAGATGCGGAGAAGCAGATGGAGTAGGAAGGGTATGGAGAGGTGCATGGTTTTGCAGATATCACCGATTGAGAACCTTTAATGAGGAAAAGCCAACAACAAACACCAGAACAATGGATGAAGCTCCATCTGGCTCTTTTTTGTGCTGGTAACATCCTGTACTCTCGCTTTGTTCTGCTGCTCTTTTCCCTTTCGGGGTATGAGATAGTGGCCACCTGCTAATGGAAACGCTGAAACATGAAACATTCTCGCCATCGGAGCTCGATGGTGAATGATAATCGCTGAGGGAAGTGTTGTTCCCATAGCACCCTTATTCGAGATCACCAACCTACCTTAGCCTCTTGTCCCAATCATCCTTCCGCAGCAACAAGCACAACCTCAGACTATTCCGCAGACGCAAGAGAAACATCTTCACGATGAGTGACACTTCAGCAGTAACCCCCGTTGATCTCGCGGCGACGACAACAGAGATCCAAGAACTTCTCAACGACGCCGATCTCGTCAAAGCAAAACACCTCACCAGCAGAAGACGGCTCGAAATATCGTACGCCATAACGGTCGACGCCGACTCAAAGCTCGGGGAAGTCGAAGCCAAGATCACCAAAGTCATGAAGCCGATGGCCGCTGAGAAACAGGACTACGGCCTGCACAAGGGCTACATTCGCCTCTTGAACGAAGACCAGCGGGACCTTAATGCGGAAGCTCGAGCCGCCAAAGAGTCTTTTCCAAGTGACGTTTTCCATAGATACGCGTCAAATGTTCTTCAGCTAAAAGTAGCTCGAGAAAATGGCAAGGAAATGCGCAAGGCAATTGATCAACACAAGAAGAAAATCGAAGCGGCAATAGCAGCAACCGTGGCGGAGAAAGCAGAGAGGAAGAACACGCTCGACGAGGCCAAGAAGAAGACCGGCGGCTACTTCGAAGCATATGTCGATTCATTCGGAGATCTCGTCGACTTCATGACGAAGTTCATGGCATTCGCTCAAAGCAACAAGGTGAAGTACGGGTTCAAGACGAAGTTGCTAGCAACCAACATGGAGCTCACCAAATCCGAGCCGGAAGTCATCGCATGGTTCTCCAAAATGGATAGCGTTGCATCGGGTGACATCATGGCCGAGATGAACGCAAAGGCTGCGAAGCTCGCCCTTAGACCTCGTCTTGTTGATGCAATTCAGCTGATGCTTAAAGAGGAGTATGACGCGAGGGTCGAGTCGCAGCGATCTGGTGAGATCGATGCTCTGCTGGCACCGTTCGGGAGACTGGAGTTTGTTCCTCCCAGCACTTTCAGGGGGGCCGCTCCAGCCGCTCATACTGATGGAGCTCCTGTCGCCCAAGGAGGGGAAGAGTATCAGGATGGAGTTACTGGGGTTGCTGGTGCGCAGGAGCGGGTGCCTACCGTAGCAAATGATGAGGTTCTTGCCGCTCGAGAGGCTGGGGAGCTAGGGGCTCAGGATGCTGGCCGTCCTCGTGTTCAAGAGGGCGGGATTCCTACCGTTGCAAACGATCGTGCCCAAGGGTCTCAGAACGATGACAACCTCCACGCTCTAGTTGGTGAGGAGCTGAAAACATGGGGAGATAAGGAGATGGAGAGCCAGGATGAGTTGAAGAAAGGGGCTTAGACATGGTATGCTCAGAATCGTGAAAAGGAAGAGGATTTTGTACGTTCAGGAAGTGAGATGATGTGCGGGCACTACTACTCGGCAGGCAGACCGACGCAACTATTCCCCAGATCAGCGCGACTCCTTCGTCGCGATGAGGGCATACAGAGTGGTAGCTGAGCGAGAATATCAACACTAGATGGCTAGCCCACAACAAAGGACGCGTCCATTGGTGTGAAGAGTGCACTTTTGCTTCCTTTTCTCGAATCTACCTTTGCTTCCACCGTTCTCATCCACATCTACCCACTGTCTACATCTCCAGCAATCTTCCATCCATTACAACCATCTACAACAGTAAGTACACCCCCTATCCTTACAACCCCAACACTAACCCCCCCCCCGGGATCGCGAAGCCACCAAACCAATGGCCTCCCTCCCCCCCCCCTCCATCCACCCCATCAACATCGTCACCTCCACCCTCCTCGAAAACCCAGAATACCCGACCTACCTTTTCTACCGCCGCCTGCTCCTCAAAAAACAAGCCCGCATCTCCTCCCTCCTCCCCATCATCCAGGCCAAAGAACAAAACCTCACCCTGCACACCCACCACTTCAGCCACCTCCTCACCGCCGTCCGCAACGCCAACGCTTCCTTCCGCGCGCACCCGCCCCCGCCGGCTGAAGTAGAGGCGGTGCAAGCGGCGCATTTTGTGTTGCTAAGGCGGTTGGAGGAGGCGGGGAGGGTGCTAGTGGAGATGAGGGGGGTTTTGGGGGGG
>JAABUQ010010249.1_pt1 | contig 12336 bp, 9 predicted proteins | sample 5560001 | NCBI WGS metagenome assembly JAABUQ01 (sample SAMN10711888, study PRJNA513371) | rock metagenome | isolation source: Antarctica rocks | place: Antarctica: Victoria Land, Finger Mt nord | collected 2015-12-18
TACTTCTTAGCCACGAGACATCCTCCATTCTGTATCCTTGCTCCTACACCTGAGGATGCCCCGTCGCAACACTTACTGTCAAGACGACGCTTGACGAACTACTAGCTCGGCGAGGGTACGCGGCACGACAAGGTGAAGCCGCGCGAAGATAGCCTTGTTGTAGAGCACGCCGACGGCGGCCATAACGTAGGGGACGGCGTAGACGTGGCCGGCCGTGCCGCTGTTGGCCGCGAGCAGGCGGTTGTAGTCGAGCAGTAGGCCGGGGCGCAGGCGCGCGGTCCAGCCGTCCTGGCGCCACACGGGCGAAAGGTTGGTCAGCTGGCCGGCGCGCACGTAGGCGGCGAGGCCGGGTCCGCGCGGCGTGGTGTAGATCAGATCGGGGGGATTGCCCGCCGAGAGCGCGAGGGCCATACGGCCGTTGAGATCATCGAGGTTGTACGTGCGCAGGTCGACCGTCACCCCGCGGTGGCCGGCCTCGAAGCGGCGCGCGAGGCTCTGGGCCAGCGCCTGCTCGGTCGGGTCGTCCGTGCCGTACCAGATGCGCAGCAGCGTCCCCGCCGCCCTATAGCTATGTAGGGGCATCCCTTGCGGGCGCCCGAGCTCCCGGGCGTCCACAAGGGACACCCCTACCGCGACCGATCCGGCCAGGGAAGCCGCGACGAGGAGGAGTCGCAAGATGGACACTGGTGATCTCTTCATCGAGTAATTTCCTCTACTTCGCTAGCCCTGCTCAACGCCACGGGACATCAGCTGCTATGATTCGCCATGCGCGTCAGGCGCGGGTCCTAAAGTAAAGTATAGCCAGCCAGCCACGGAGCAGGGGCGGGAGCGTTTCTACCCGTCGCTATCCGTGGCGCCGCCCCCGTGCTGGGCGCGCCACGCGCGGCGCTCACGCAGCAGGGCCGCGGGCACCGCCCCGTCCGGGTGCGCGAGTTGCCAGTTGATGACCTCCAACTCCGGGCCGGCCCGGTCCAGCCCGCTGAGGTTAAGCGTTTTTGACTCGGCCCGCAGCACATTGGCCATGGCCGGGTTCGCCGCCACGGCCTGCGCGGGGGTCTCGTCGATAAAAGACGGCTCGGGCTGTCGCGCATACGGCGACAGGTCCGCCGTCTGGTCCCCCGGCGAGGCCGGCGCGGTTAGCTGACTCGCCGAGGTCTTGTCCTGGAACAGGTCGTACAGCGCGCTGGCGTTCTGATCGTAGGTAGAGAGCGGCGGCAGACCCAGCAGCAACTCGATCGTTTTGAGCACGCTGACCTGGCTGTAGTGGATGTGGCTGACGTAGCCGGGCTTATTGTCGGCGCCGATGTGTTTGGCGTAGGGGCTGACCACATAGAGCAGGTTACGGTGGCCGTCGCGGTGGTCGAGGCCATCCTGGCTGTCGTCCTCCATCACGAAGATGGCGGTACTCGACCAATACCTGGAGTGCGAGAGCGCCTGCACGATGAGGCCCACGCCGGCGTCGTTCTGCGCCACCCGCGAGCGCGGCGTGTTGGCGAACGCAAGCCCGCCCGTGTGGTCGCCCGAGAGCGTGATGTAGCTAAAGTTGGAGAGGCAGCCCTGTCCCGGCGCGAAGGCGGCGACGTTTGTACAGGCGGGAGTCGTCGAAAGAGCAGGCGTCGTCGGCTGTCCGTTCTCGTCGATGCCGATATCACCGAGGAACTCGCGCGCGGTGGCGCGGTTGTCCTGATCGAGCGCCTCATCGCCGAGGGCGCGTGGGTCGACGTCGGCGTTGGGGATCGCCGCGCAGGCGCCCGTCGTGCCCAGAATGTTGGGGACGCCGGGCGTGTTCGCCGGCACGTAGAGCGAGGGGTTGAAGATGCCGATCAACTCGCCGTAGTTGCGATACGTAAAGGCGCCGAGCGTGGCCGTCTGGGTGACACTGGCCGCCCTTTGGATCGCGCTCTGGAAGATGGTGCAGTTGCGCGGCTGCGAAACGGTCGAGATGGGGTCGTAGACGTGGTTGCGCGGCGAGTAGTAGTCGCGCCAGGATTTCTCGAGGTAGTCGTTCACGTTGGCCGCCGCCGTCCAGTAGTGGCCCTGAATGCTGGCCTCGCCGTCCGAGTAAAAGTTGTCGCTGGTGGCGTAGGCCGGATCGGGATGGCCGGATATAGGATCGCCGGCGAAGGCGTGGGCGTTAGCTGTAGTGTCGTGACCGAACAGGGTCAGCGTCGGGTCGGAATCGACCCCCGCGCGGTCACGACCCTCGTCGGCTCCGAGATCGCCGAGGTCCTGGTCGAACGTGCGGTTCTCGCGTACGATCTCGATGACGTGCTGGATCGGCCGCCGCGCGAGCGGCGTCAGGTCGTCGAACGAAGCCGGGATGGGACTGCCGGTCGGCCGCGTGTCGTCCAGCGTGGCGCGGTTGATATCGTCGCGCACGATCGCCGTGGAGGCGTCCAGCGCGGCGGCGTCGCGCGGGAGTATGACCTCCTGGAGGACGCCCGGCATGTTGTCGGCGTCGTACTGGTAGGTCGAGGTGATCGCGCCCGTAGAGTATGCCGCGCTGTCGCGCGCGAGCCCCGGGTAGCGGCTGCCGAGCCCCTTGGCCGAGACCGCGTAGAGCTTGCTGCCGTCCGGGTTGAGCGCGACGCCGCTGGGGTACCAGCCGGTGGGGATGAGGCCGAGTTGGGAGTAGCCCGCTCCCGTCGCGGCTGGGGTCCCCACTACGGCCACGGCGTCGTCGCCCGCGAGCGCCACGTAGACGCGCCGCCCGTCGGGCGAGACCGTCAGCGCGTTGGGCGTGCTGCCCAATTGCTCCCCTGGGAGCGCGTGCAGTGTGATTGTCGGCGTTCGCGCCCCGGCCGCCGGCGTGACCAGGCTGACCGCGCTGAGCGTGTCGTCGTCGGCATTAGCCACGTAGAGCGTCGAGCCGTCGGGCGAGAGCGCCAGGGCGGTGGGGTGGTCGCCGACCTTGATCGGGGCGAGTCGCGTACCCGTGCCGGTCGTTCTATTGAGCGCGACCACGGCGACCTGTCCAAGCCCCTGCTCGGACACGTAGGCCGTGGCGCCGTCGCGGCTGACCGCCACGGCGTACGGGTAAGCCCCGCCCGTGGCCGAGGGTTGCGTGAGCGTGACCACGCTCGTCGCATAGGTGCGCGTGTCCACGATGTCGAGCGAATTGTTGAACTCGTGCGCCACGAGCAGGAGGCGGCCGTCGGGCGTGGTCGCTATACCTTTGGTGTAGCCCTTGCCCGCCCCATAGACCGGGAGCGCGGGCTCGCTCTGAAACTGGTCAGGCAACGTGACGATTCTGGCCGGCCGGGGGTCCACCACGTCGCGGCGCACCGGGTAGTCATAGATCGCGTCGTTCCCGCCGCCCGCGGCGTAGAGGTGGCGCCCGTCGGGCGAGAAGGTCACCCCCACGTAGAAGAAGTTGTAGCTGTCCTGCGTGCCCGCGGTCGGCGAGACCACGCCCGAGGGCGTGATCGTGGTGGGCCGCGCCTTGACGTCGGCGACGCGACCGGTGCGTACATCGACCACGCTGAGGGACTCATCGGGGGCCGGCAGCGCGGGGTCGGGGCTCTGCGCATGGGCCTGGGTCGCCGGGATATAGGGGCACACGTTGCCGCGGTCGCCCCCCACCGGCCCGTTGCCCTGCCCCTGCTGGCAGTAGCTATTGAAGCCGGCGTTGAGGCCGTAGCCGTAGCCGCTATTGATGGCCACGGCGAGCCGCCCGTCGGGCGAGACCGCGACGCCGAGCGGGAAGTCACCCACGTCGAAGGTACGGCCGGCCGGGGTCACCAGCCGCCCGTTGGGCAGCACGGTCGCATTGCCCGAGGGTCCGGTCCGGTCCGTCGGGGCCGTGCCGTCCGCGACGCCAGCCCCGATGGCGCGGGTGGATGTACGGGCGGGTGTATGAGCCAGCGCGCCGCGCGCGGGGATCGCGCCGAGCGCCATGAGGGCGATAAGGGGGATGGCGACGCGCCGTAGCGCCCGCGATGATCTCATGAGAGTCCTCCGTACGGTTCGCCCTGTCCGCCCTCGGCCCGCCTGCCGGGCCTCAGTGCGACAGGACCGCGCTCGCCGATAGTTCGGGAGGCTTCCCCTTCGCTTGTCGAGCTACGCGAACCTTCTTTAAGGGGCCGCGGCGCCTCTCCACCTTAGCAGAGATTCTTTTAAGCGAGTGTTAAAGCCGTGTTAAAAGAATGTTAAGGCGGGCCAAGCCGCCCGCGATGCGGGCCGTGGCCGTAGGGCCGGACGTTCGAGCGATCCGCACGACGACCGCGGCAAGAAGGGGGTTTGTCCACATTTAAACTGGTTTTAACTTTTGCTTAAACAGCTTTTAACGTTTTATGTCTACGATAGAGGTGGGACGACAGGTGCGCATGCGCACAGATAAGACATGCTATGCGGGACGGAGGGTGGAGCGAAGGGTGGAGCGAGCAGATCTGATCGTCGATCGCCGGCGGCCAATGGCTAGTAAGGAGCGAACCAGTGCGTGTAGCCATCGTGACCGAGACATTCCTGCCCCAAGTCAACGGCGTCGTGCGGATGCTGGTCGAGTACCTGGCTTACCTGGAGGCGCACGGGCACGACGCCGTCGTGTTCGCGCCGGGCGACGGTAGCCACGGGGATCAGTCGTGCCACTCGTTCGACATCATGCATGTGCGCGGCGCCGCCCTACCCCTCTACCCCGAGTTGACGCTGGCCCCTTATAGCCGCCGCATGCATGGCGTCCTGCGCGAGTGGCGGCCCGACATCGTGCATCTGGCGGGACCCTTCGTGCTCGGCGCGCAGGGGCTCAGTGTCGCGCGGGCGCTGGGTATCCCCATCGCGGCGCACTATCAGACCGACCTCGCCCGCTACGCCGGGCACTACGGCCTGGGGGCCTTCACCGGCCTGGCCTGGCGCCGGCTGCTCACGATCCATAATGGGTGCGACGTCACCTTCGCGCCGACGGCGTCGGTCGCGCGCGAGTTGCGCGAGCGCGGGATGCGCCGTGTCCACATCTGCGGCCGCGGCGTCGACACCGACTCTTTTCATCCCATGTACCGCGCCAGCCTCCTCAGGGAGCGCCTCGGCGGGAATGGCGACGCGCCGCTCATGCTCTACGTCGGGCGCCTCTCCGCCGAGAAGAACCTCGCGGCGCTCGTCGCGGTGGCGCGCGCGCTGCCCCAGTACACGCTCGCGATCGTGGGCGACGGCCCGTCGCGCGCGGAGTTGACGGCGGACACGGCCGGTCTCAACGTTCGCTTCATGGGCGCCCTGCGCGGCCAGGAACTGGCGGCGGCGTACGCCTCGGCCGACCTGTTCCTCTTCCCCTCGCAGACAGAAACGTTCGGGCAGGTCGTGCGTGAGGCCATGGCATCCAGCCTCCCCACGGTCGGCGTGCGCGCGGGCGGCGTGCAGGACCTCATTACGGACGGGCGGACCGGCCTGCTATGCCCGCCGGACGACCCGGCCGCCTTCGTAGAGGCGGCGCGGGCGCTGGCGGCCGACCCAGTGTTGCGCTACGCTATGGGCGCCGCCGCCCGCCGCGAGGCCGAAGGTCATACCTGGCGATCGATTTTCGACCGCCTGATGGGCTGGTACGCGGGCATGGCCACACCGCAGCAACTAGTGACTAGTGACTAGTGACTGGAGGACATATGAGCACGACGATCGAACAAACAGGCACGGCCGACCTGCATATGCATACCTGCTACTCGGACGGCGCCCCGACGGTGGAGGCGCTGCTACGCCACGTCGTCACGCGGACGACCCTCGACGTCATCGCCATCGCCGACCACGACACGATCACGGGGGCGTTGGAGGCGCGGGAGATCGCGCGCCAGGAAGGCTATCGCGTCGAGGTCGTCGTCGGCGAGGAAGTGTCGACGCGGGACGGGCATCTTGTGGGGCTGTTCCTGCGCGAGCGCGTCGCGCCGGGACTGAGCGCGCGGGAAACGATCGCGGCGATCCATGCCCAGGACGGCCTGGCCTTCGCCCCGCACCCCTACCTACGTGTGCGGCAAAGGGGGGATCGCCCGATCACGATGATCGGTCTCGGCGACCTGGTCCGGGAACTCAACCTCGACGCTATCGAAACGATCAACGCCACCCCGTTCCTACGCGGCGCCAACCGGCGCGCCGTCGCCTATAACAGGACACGGCGCCTGCCCGCCCTGGGCAACTCGGACGGGCACATCCCGCACGCCGTCGGCAAGGGCTACACCCTTTTCCCGGGCAAGACGGCCCTGGAGTTGCGCGCGGCGATCGAGTCGGGACAGACCACAGCCTACACGCGTCCGTACCGCGTGGGCGAGTTGCTGATCTATCTCAACTTCTGGCTGCGCCAGCAAGGGCTCCTGCCCCGACTGGCCCAGCCGAGAGCTGCGCGTCAGCGAGCGGACGTGGTGGCTATCGCCGCCGCCGTCGCCGCGGCGGCGAGCCGGCGGCCCCTACAGGCGGACGCGGACGTACGCGACGAATTGCAGGCGACGGCCGCGGGCGACTAACTGCCGATGCACCGTAATCTCTCATTGTCAGGCTAGTACCCGACCGCGCACCCGTCGGCGCGCGGCTCACTGCCGGCGACGTAGGCGCCATTGGACAGACGCCAAATAATCTGGCCGCGCCCGAAGCCCGCCACGTTCCCTTGCACCCGGACCCGATGCCCGCGCGCGTCCAGCCCCGAGATAATGTGTTGCGACGCGGCCATCTCGACCTCGATGTTCTTGCCCTGCAGCCACTGCCAGCGCGGGGCGTCGAGGCTCGTCTGCGGGTTCATGCCGTAGTCGACCGTGTTGACCACCATCTGCAGGTGGCCCTGCGGCTGCATGTAGCCGCCCATCACGCCGAAGGGGCCGACCGCCGCGCCAGCGCGCGTCAGGAAGGCCGGGATAATGGTATGGTAGGGGCGCTTACCCGGCGCGACCACGTTGGGATGTTCCGGGTCCAGCACGAAGCAGGCGCCGCGGTTCTGCAGCGCGATGCCCGTGCCGGGAACGACGAGGCCGCTGCCGAAGCCCATATAGTTGGACTGGATGAACGAGACCATCATGCCGTCGCCGTCGGCCGCGCACAGGTAGATCGTGCCCCCGCGCGGCGGCGTACCGGGCGCGGGATCGAGGGCGTCGTGGCCGATGAGCGCGCGCCGCGCCGCCGCGTAGCCCTTGTCGAGTAGCCCCGCGATCGGGACGGCCGCCTTCTCGGGGTCCGCGACGTAGCGCAGGCCGTCGGAGAAGGCCTGCTTCATGGCCTCGATCTGCAGGTGGTAGCTCTCGACCGACTCGCGCGGGTGGACGGCGAGGTCGAACCCTTCGAGGATGTTGAGCGCCGCGAGCGCCGCGATGCCCTGCCCGTTCGGCGGGATCTCCCACACCTCGTAGCCGCGATACGTCGCGCCGATCGGCGCGACCCATGTACTCGTGTGCCCCGCCAGGTCGTCGCGCGTCAGGTAGCCGCCCGTTTCGGCGGCGAAGGCCGCGATACGGTTCGCCAATTCGCCCTGATAGAAGTCCTCGGCCTTGCTCTCAGCGATGGCGCGCAGCGTGTCGGCGTGGTCAGGCAGCCGCGCGAGGCCGCCGGGGCGCGGGGCCTGCCGCCCGGGGGCGAAGGTCTCGAACCATGGGGCGAACTCCGGCCCTGTCTGCTGGGCGTACCGCTCGGCCGCGTGCGCCCAGGCCTGCGCCGTGATCGGGCCGACCGGGTAGCCCTCCCGCGCGTACGTAATGGCGGGCTCGAAGAGGTCGGCGAAGGGCAGCCGGCCGAAGCGCGCGTGCAGGTCGCGCCAGGCTGCGGGCGCGCCGGGGACCGTGACGGGGAGCCAGCCAAGCGCGGGGACCGCGTCGAGGCCGCGCCCCGCGAAGAGTTCAAGCGTGTGCGTGGCCGGGGCGCGGCCCGAGCCGTTGAGCCCGTGCAGCGTCGAGCCGTCCCAGACCAGCGCAAAGGCATCCGAGCCGATGCCGTTGGAGGTCGGCTCGACCACGGTCAGCGCGGCCGCCGTGGCGATGGCCGCGTCGACGGCGTTGCCGCCCCGCTGGAGCACGGAGAGTCCGGCCTGCGCCGCGAGGGGCTCGCTCGTCGCCACTAGCCCGCGCGCGGCCAGCACCGGCATGCGGCGCGAGGGATACATGTAGTGTTCGGCCCCGAGATTGTCGGCCCTGTCCATCGTCATCGCCTCCTCCATTCCCTACCATCATAGGGTATCCTGCCCAGCGCATGGCTCGCGCCCGAGGAATGGGGAATAGGTCCGGCGCCCCGCGCTAGGCCGGCGCGCGACCGGCCTGCCGCTGATCGACCAGCGTCAGCTTGACGAGATCTAGCCCGGCCAGGTCGTTGACGCGGTGCTCCCACACCCAGTCGATGCCCTCGGCAGCGATGTAGCCAAGGTAACCGCTGTCGAAGTAGCCGGAGAGGAACAGCACCAGGCGAGCGCCCGCGCCGTAGGCGCCGCGCAGAAGGGCCAGCTTGGCCCCGTCCTCGATGCGGCGGCGGTTGGACTTGGCGTAGTCGCCGGAGGAGCGCGCGTCCATCAGCAGCGGCGCGTCGCCCGCGTTCGACTGCTGAGGCATGATGGCTACGTCGATGGGCAAGGCGATGGGCGTGGCCTTGCCCGCGCGCATCACGGGCACGTTGAGCCCGAAGGAGAACGTGCCGGGGGTCATGCGGTCGAAGCCAAGGAGGCGGCCGGACTCCACGAGGCTATAGCCGCGCCCGTTGAGCCACGTCTTGACGGCGGCGAGTTGGCGGCGCTTCTGCGCCTCGCGCACGATCATGTCGGCCGAGGCCAGGCACAGGCGATCGGCCACGATGGTGGCGGCGCGGCGGAGTTGGACGCCGGTGAGGTGGTAGTTACCCTCCAGCCAGGAGAAGATATCGCGGTCGGCCAGACGCGTAATCGTGTCGCCGATCTTCTGTAGGTCGGCGTCGACGACCGTGTCAAACAGCTGCGCGGGAATCTGGCCGTCGCGCTCCATCGCGGTGACGAGGACGGGGGACACATGTGTGATGCCGACCAGGGCATCACGCGCGATGGGCGGGTCGGTCATCATGCGCAGGGTAGCGAGCATCTTGGGGTCCTGGCGCAGGGCCTCAGGGGTAATCGCGGTGAGGTTACCCGTGGCGCGCAGGATCTCCTCCACGCGGTCGGCCACCTCATTGCGAGCGTCGCGGTAGGCTTGCGGGGCGTGGCGCATATACCAATCGTCGTAGCCGTCGGCCGACTGCGCGACGTCGGCCTTCCACACATGTGGCTTGTCAGCGTTTACGGGCATGGCGCATCTCCGAACGTCGCGATACCGCGCGTCTCTCCCGCAGACAGATCGCGGGCGCGCTCCTGCTACACGGCCGAGGGAGGCGCGTTCGCCCCCATCTTGTCCCTTATCATGACATAAAACACCGTGTCAAGTCCACTTTTATCCACACCACGACGCCATCTATCCCACGACGAATGTGCTATGCAGCGCCGCACCACCGCGCCGATACACCTAGTAAGGTGTTGTAAATCGCGTTGACGCGCTGCCTAATAGCTGTAGCGCGGGAGGAGGGAACGTATCGTGAAGCGTCTGGTCATCTTCGGCATCATCGCCGTGTGCGGGTTTTTTCTGCACCAAATGGATCACAACGGCGGCATCGACTTCGGCGCGGGCCTCGACGCGGACCATAAAGTCGTCGGGGCGCGGACCACGTTCGCGCCGGGCGACGGTTTCACCTGGCGCGCGCACCTCTCGCAAAAGGTCGGGACAACCACCGTCACGCGCACTATCGTACGGGTCGGCGCCAATGGGGCCGAGACCACCCTCAACTCGGATACCCTCCCGTCGAGCGATCCCGACGTAGACTACATCTATGGCAATGGTTCCGTGTCCGGCCTCAGCGGCCTCGGCGTCAGGCCGCCAGGCACGTTCACGCTGCGCTACTGGAGTGGCAGTACCTTGCTGGCCCAAGGAACATTTACCCTCACCCAGTAAGATCGCTAGCGGCCGTGGCATCGTCGGCCTTGGAGGCCGCCACCACGGCCGCGGCGTAGACCCGCGGGAGCGGGACATCGCGCGCTACGGCGAGACGGCGGCAGTCGTCGTACTCGGGAGCGGCGCCGGCTACGCCGCCGTCGAGGAGCTTGAGCTTGACCCGCACCGATCCGTAGGGCGTGTCGACCGTGCGCGTCTCACGCGCCGCCGCGTAGCGCGTCACCACGCTCTCCCGTACGCCGAAGGTACTCGTTTCGCGCAGGAAGACCCGCGTCAGGGCGGCGCGGTCGGCGGGACGGCACAGCGCGGCGAGTAGCGTACCGGGGCGCGACTTCTTCATCGTCAGCGGCGCGCACCACGCGTCCAGCGCGCCGACCGCCAGCAGCCGCTCCATAGCGTAGCCGAACAACTCGGCCGGCATGTCGTCGATGTTGGCCTCGAGCACGACTAGTTGCTCGACTTGTAGATCGGCGATCTGTTGATCGTCCGTGTCTATTGGGAGCGCTGGCGCTCCCAGCGAATCGGCGCTCGCGACGGATGCCGGCTGGAAGCCGGCGCTCCCAGTAGATACGGCCCCCAGCGGTATGCCGGCTGGGGCGCCGGTGCTCCCAGTGTGTACAGGAACCGATGGAGTGTCGTAGCGCTCGCCCAGCCATAGGCGCAGTAGGTTGGGCGCGGGCTCGGCGCGCGTGCCGGCGCCGTAGCCGGCGCGCATGAGGCGTATAGGCGGCTGCGCGAACGTGGCCAGGGTCGTCACGAGGGCCGCGCCCGTCGGCGTCACGAGCTCGGTCGTGGCCGCGTGCGGGACCGCCGGCGCGCCGGCGTCCGCCAGCAACTCCAGCACGGCCGGCGCCGGGAGCGGCAAGGTCCCGTGGGCCATCACGGCCTGCCCACGGCCGAACGGCAGCGGCGAGCAGTACAACTCTTCCACGCCCAGCAGGCGCAGCCCGGCGCAGACGCCCACGATATCCACGATGGCGTCGACCGCGCCGACCTCGTGGAAGTGGACCTCCTCGAGTTCCACGCGATGCACGCGCGCCTCGGCCGCGGCCAGCCGCCGGAACACCGCGCTCGCGTCGCGCTTCACCCGCTCCGGCAGATCACCCCGCCCAATAATGTCGAGCACGTCGGCCAGATGGCGATGCGCGCGCTCCGTGTGAGTAGAAGCGACGCGGGCGTGTGTCGCGCCGAGCGCGCCGCGCACGACCGGCGCGGCCTCGAGCGTGTAGCCATCCAGCGGCAGGCCGCGCAGGACGGCGCGCAACTCCTCCAGCGATACCCCGGCGTCGAGCAACGCGCCGAGCAGCATATCGCCGCTGACGCCGCTGGGGCAGTCGAGATAGGCGACGCGCGTCATGGCATGTCCATTGGGAGCGCCGGCCGCCCGCCGGCCTTGTCGTCGCTTCGACGCTCGCTAGCGCCAACCGTGTCGCCCTCGAACCCCTGCCGGCGGGCCGCCGGCGCTCCCAGCACATCGGCATCGCTACCGGAAGCGGGCGGGACGCCCGCGCTCCCGGTAGGCGCCAGGCGGTTGATCATGGCCGCCATCGTGCCGGCCCCGAAGCCGTTGTCGATGTTGACCACGGCGATGCCACTCGAGCAGCTGTTGAGCATGCCGAGCAGCGCGGAGAGGCCACCAAAACTGGCGCCGTAGCCGACGGAGGTGGGCACGGCGATGACCGGCGCGTCGAGCAGCCCCGCCACCACGCTCGGCAGCGCCCCCTCCATCCCCGCCACGACGACCACGACGCGTGCCCGGCGCAGCCGCTCCAACTGCGCCAGCAGGCGATGCAGTCCGGCCACGCCCACATCGTAGATTCTATCGACCGTGTGGCCCATCAGCTCGGCCGTCAGCGCCGCCTCCTCGGCCACCGGCAGGTCCGCCGTGCCCGCGCTGACTACCGTCACGCCCGCGGTCCGCGACGCCTCGGGGACCGCGCCGACGGTGATGGCGCGGGCCAGGTCGTGGTAGCGCGCCGCGGGGACCCGCTCGCGCACGGCGGCGTAGACCTCGGGCGTCGCGCGGGTGCCCAGCGCGACCGGACCGCGCGCGGCCAGCCGCTCCATGATGGCGGCGACCTGCGCCGGCGTTTTGCCCTGGCAGAAGACGACCTCGGGGAAGCCGTGGCGCAGCGCGCGATGGTGATCTAGCGTGGCGAAGCCCAGGTTTTCGTAGGGCAGCACGCTCAGGCGCTCCAGCGCCTCCTCGGGCGCGGTCGCGCCGTCGCGCACGCCCTCCAGCAGCCGACGCAAACTCTCAGGATCCATACCTTTAAAGATAGACGATCTCGCCGCTCACCACGCCGCCCTCAATCGTGAGCAGCCCGTACGAGGGCCGCGGCTGGCGGCGGCGTTCGGTCGGCGAGCCCGGATTGAAGAGCAGCACGCCGTCCTCGATCTTATTGTACGGCTCGTGGCTGTGCCCGAAGACGACGGCGTCGAG
>JAABUQ010010250.1_pt1 | contig 12335 bp, 13 predicted proteins | sample 5560001 | NCBI WGS metagenome assembly JAABUQ01 (sample SAMN10711888, study PRJNA513371) | rock metagenome | isolation source: Antarctica rocks | place: Antarctica: Victoria Land, Finger Mt nord | collected 2015-12-18
CACGGCATTCTCCATGACCACCGTATTGGCGCCGATCACCGCTGGTGCGCCTTCGGCCGTAATGACTGCCCCATACAAAATCGCACACCCCTCTTCGATGGTGACATCGCCGCTGAGGATGGCGTTTGGGGCGACGTAGGCGCTCGAGTGAACCTTCGGTTTTTTTCCGTTGCAGGACAAAAGCATGTTCAAACTCCCAAGGGCGCGCTTTGCGCCGATGGGTCTGTGTACCCTTCAATGTAGATCCGTCGAATGATGGACTCCAGTTCAGGTTCCTCAATGGATACATCCGTAACGCAGTATGCTTCCGTTACGCGACGGATTAAGTCATCTGCCCGTACCTGCTTGCGGTCGAAGCGCAGTCGCACCACCGTCGCATTGCGCGCAACGATTTCGGCACGCTCGACGTGAAAATCGGGATAGGGTTCGCACAGCGTTACGACCAGGGTGCGATGGGTGCCGTACTGTTCCTTGATTTTCTCGATCTCTCCGTCGTAGATCACGGTGCCCTTGTCGATGAGCACGATGCGCCGGCACAATCGTTCGACATCGGCAAGGTCGTGAGTAGTAAGCACGATCGTGGTCCCACGCTCTTCATTGATAGTGCGTACAAAGGTGCGAATGCTTTCCTTTGCGACGACATCCAGGCCGATTGTCGGCTCGTCCAGATAAACGATTTTCGGATCGTGCAATAACGCCGCGGCGAAATCCCCGCGCATCCGCTGCCCCAGCGACAGCTGGCGCACCGGCGTCATCAAGAATTCCTGCATCTCCAAAATGTCGATGAAGGCATTCAGGTTTGCATGGTAGCGCGGCCGTGGAACTTGGTAAATGGCACGGAGCAGCTCGAACGATTCCCTGAGCGGCAAATCCCAGTACAGTTGACTGCGCTGCCCGAAGACGACGCCGATGTTGCGCGCATTTTCCTTGCGCGATTGATACGGCACCAGTCCGTCAACACAGATAGAGCCGGATGTTGGAACCAGGATGCCGGTAAGCATTTTAATGGTGGTCGATTTGCCGGCGCCGTTGGGACCGATGTAGCCCACGAGTTCCCCGGGTTCCAAGGAAATGTTGACGCCCTGAACGGCAATTTTTTCCACATATTCCCTGGAAAAGAGCGTGCGCAATGCGCCGCCGGCGCCGGCTGAGCGTTTTACGGAGCGAAAAACCTTACGAAGATCGCGTGTTTGGATGATCGGCATGACCATGGCGACTTCGGCGCAAAGCTAGGCGTAGACTCCAATGATCGTTACGATATCCAACGAGTACGGTTCGGGCGCCTTGGGAATCGCCCAGGCGGTGGCGGAGCGCTTAGGCTACCAGTTTGTGGATGAACAACTGCCGGTCGTCGTTGCTAAACGGCTGCAGACTTCACCTGAGGCCGTTGATGCCGCGCAGGATCCCCGTCGCGGATTCGCCGCTCGCCTCTTGGCAGGTCTCGAAAAAGCAACGCCGGAGTTGCGAGGCGCTGGCGGCCAGTCCTTCGACGAGCAGTGTCTGCGCGAGGTGGAAGCGGCCGTGCGTGAATTTGCCGCGGAAGGAAATGTGGTACTTTTCGGGCGAGCTGCGAACGCGATCTTAGGCCGGCGCCACGATGTGTTGCGGGTTTTCCTGTATGCTCCCCGCGATTGGCGGACGCGGCACCTCATGGAGATCCTTGCGGTTTCCGAAAAAGCGGCTAGTGATGAGATCGCGCGAGTCGATGAGGCACGTGCAGCGTATGCGCGAGACCATTACCGGATTCGCTGGGGCGACCCTCATCACTACGACCTTTCACTGGATGCCGCCCGCTTAGGCGCGGAAGCCGCATGCGAGCTCATCCAGCGAGCCGTCATTGCGCTTGGATGATCGCTAAGGCGCCGCCGGTGCGCGTTGAAGCGCCGTTACCGCGCCGCCCGTTAGGACTCTTTGCCGCTTTGCGATTCCGCGAATTCCGATTGCTGTGGATGGGTTTGCTGATCTCCAATCTTGGCACGTGGATGCAATTTACGGCAATGGGCTACTTCGTCACGGCACTGGCGCCGTCGCCTCAGTTGGGCAGCCTGTACCTCGGTTTGTTGGGGGCGGCTCGTGCGGTACCGGTTTTGATATGCTCGCCGATCGCAGGAGTGGTTGCGGACACGTGGCCACGGCGGCGCGTGCTCTTTGCAACGAATGCATTGGTTTCAATCTTGGCGCTGACTTTGGCGATCTTTACCACCGTGCACCGCATCAACATCTGGGGACTGCTCGCCATTTCGGGATTGCAAGCGGCCGCGCTGGCGTTCGATGCACCGGCGCGGCAAAGTTGGGTGCCAATCCTTGTCGATCGCGAACACATTGGTAATGCGATCGGACTCAACTCGATCGCTTTTAATGCGCCGGCGGTTATCGGACCGGCGATCGCCGGTTTCTTGATTGCCTCGGTAAGCGTTGCCGGCGCTTTTTACGTCAACGCGGTTGCCACGCTCGCTGTGGTCGCTGCCCTGTTTTTCATGCGCGAGTCTCCGCCAAGCGCGATGGCGAGTGAGCCGATGCTCACGTCGGTCCTTCGCGGAATGCAGTTCTTGTTCGAACACCGCATTTTGCGCTGGATTATCACGACGTTTATCGTGACGGCCCTCTTGACCAGACCGTATTCGCTCCTGTTGCCTGCCTACGCGCTGCATTATCTGCACACCGATGCCAGGGGGCTAGGATGGCTTATCGCTGCGAGCGGTGCCGGAGGGTTCGGCGGCGCCATCGTTACGGCGTGGCTCGGTTCGCGCGAGGACCGTGGGGTTTTATGGCTTCTCGCGGCCGCCCTAATGTGTTTGGGTGTTGCTGTTTTGGGAGTGATATCGAGTTACACTGTTGCGATGTTCGCGTTGATCGTTATCGGGCTTGCCACGCTGGCATTTCTAGGCATTTCCAATATCTTGATACAGACGCTTTCACCCGAGGAGGTCCGTGGTCGAGCAATTTCGGTGTATTCTATGGTGGCGCTCGGCTTTGTGCCGGGAGGCGCGCTGATTGTTGGATCGATCGCGTCGTTGATCGGATTGCACGTTGCCTTTGAAGTTGCAGGCGGCGTCTGTTTGGCGTTCGTGCTTTGGTTATGGTTCGCGCGTCCCGTCATTCGTACCGTGTAAAAAAAAAAGCGAGCCGCGTAGCGGCCCGCTGATGTTAACGCCCCAGGATTTCTAGGCCGACGCCTTTCGGCGTGAGGTCTTTCTGGCGGTTGTTTTACGGCGGCTGGCCGTACGGGTTGCGGCTTTCCGGCTGGTGGCTTTGCGTGCGCCGGTGGTCTTTTTGCGACCCGCGGTTTTCCGGGCGCCTGTTGCTTTTCGAGCGGTGGATTTTTTGCGTCCGGTGGTCTTGCGGCCAGTTGCCTTTTTACGGCTTCCGGTTTTTTTACGGCTCGAAGATTTGCGAGCCGGCGATTTGCGGGCCGCGCTCTTCTTTGCGCCGCCCGTTTTGCGCGCCGTGCGTTTTGTTGCGCCGGCCCGCTTTTTGCGTTTGACTGCCATGTTTTGGTGGAGTCACCTTTCTCTGGCGAAAAGGCCAGGTTCTTGCCCTTGTTATACAGCATTCAAGCGTTCCTGACAAGTTTTTACGCTTTCTGCACGTTCCCCGACTTGATCGCCGACGGCGCAGCGCGTTACTATGATTTTGCTGTTGCTCATCTTTTGAGGTCATTTTGAAAATCGTTATTGCGGCTTTGGCTCTCGCATCGACCTTGACGCCGTCGGCCGCAAGATCTGCCGACAACGGCGTCCTGCGGCACCTCGTGTACAACGTCAGAGTCGGCCTTCATCAAGAAATGGAAGTGAAACGCAGCGGGTTAGAGAGCCGCAGGATCGCCGTGCTTTCGCCCACCGCGCGTTACTCCACCGATACTCGGGCAACCGGTACTATTGCCGTTGACGTCATCGCGCAGACTCCAACGGACTTAGGCCTGGTCGTCATGGTAAGCGAACGGACGGATCGGCGCGATGCGGCGCGTGCGGAGGTCGGAATTGAAGCCAACGGCACGCTGCACATCAATCCCTCGGACAACGTTACGGAAGAAGAAAAGACGCTCTTGCGGTTTTTGGCGCGTGGGCTTATTTCCGGTGGTGACGTGAACAAAGGCTCGCGCTGGACCATCAACGCCGGCGGCGGTGAGACTACCGACCACACCGACTACGAGATCCTGTCGGCCGACGGAAGTGGGCTTGTGAGATTGAAGGTCGATCGTTTGGTGAAGGTTCCCGGCGCGCAAGCATACAGTGCAATCACCCACGGCAAAGCTACCTACGACACGCGATACATTGTTCCGACCGACGTGTCGTTCTCAACCCGCACGGAAGAGGGTTCGGCAATCGACCAATACACCACCACCTTCTTCGATATCGACCTCGAACTACAGAATGACTCGATGAAGAAAGCGAAGGCCTAGCGCAAGCAACACGCTAATTATTCGGTATGAGATATTTGAGCGTTTTAACGCTAGCGGTTCTGGCAGTGTCACTCGCTGCGGTACCGGTACGGGCAGCTAATCAACTCCCGCGACATCTGGTCTACTCGGTAAGCATAAGAGCCGAGCAGAATGTGGAAATAAAGACCGATAACATGGGCACCTCTGGTGGCACCTCACAGACCTTTGGCGCTGCGAAAACCGAGACGGGCACCATTTCAGCCGACGTCCTCAAAGTTGTGACCGGTGCCGATGGCGGCGGCATCGTCGTTGCCGTGAAGGAAGACGTGCGCGAACGAAGCGCACCCCTCGTCGATACCGTGGTGCTTGGAAACGGCGCGATAACCTACGATCCGAAGAGCAATGTCACGCCGGAAGAACAGCAATTGTTGCGCATGCTCACGCCTGGCCTCGTGAACGCCGCGAATTTAGACGCCGGTCATTGGAGCGTTCAGACTCCCGTCGGTAATGGGACCCTGCAGACCACCTACCTCGTGAACGGCACCGACAACGACGGGCGTGTGAAGCTGGAGACGACCGCGGACCTTAAAGCTACCGGCGGCTTTGGTTTCAGTCTTAACGCGCACGGCAATGCACTCTACAACGCGCGGTTGCTCGTTCCGGTCTCGTTGTCGAGCACTTCCAAGCTGCGCGAGGAAAACGGCGCGCAGTACAAAGTTACGGATCTCAACGTCGATATGTCCTTACTAAGCGATTCATTCGAGCCGAAGACCTAAGCCTGCGCAAAAACTGTACGGCGTACGTCGCCCCAATAACGATACCTGCAGCAATTAAAGCCAGCAGCGCAATTTTTAGAACGAACAGCACGACGCATACTGCCACTATAACCACTGCCAGCGCTACGGTGAGCCTCGCGAAAAAGGGCACGGAACCAACTCGCATATCTACCTCGTGATCCTATGTACCGCAACCATCTCCGCAGGTTTCACGTTGCCTCAAGTAATCCAATGCGAAGTAAATTGAGGCGACCTGCCCCATCGCTTCAACTGCGCCGTTTCGTACGAGTAGCAATAGTTCATCGAGCGTTGCGAGCTCGACCTGGATTTCCTCGGTAGCTTCGGTTTGTGGTTTGACCATGGATCGTGCATCACGCACGAGATAGAGATGCATCGTGGTGTTGGCGTTGCTGGGATCGACGAGCAGTGTCGTCAGGTGCGCAATGTGCTCTCCGACGTAGCCGGTTTCTTCCGCGAGTTCGCGCGCCGCGCAGTCAGGCGGACTTTCGCCTTCGTCGATAATTCCCGCGGGCAATTCCAATAGGACGCGCCCGATGCCATATCTGAACTGACGTATTAAGACGACGTTTTGCTCGGGTGTCATTGCGAAGATTACTGCAAAAGCACGCCCCTCGCGTACGAAGTAATCCTCGATAAGGGTTCCATCAGGCAATCTGACGGAATCCCTGCGCAGGCGCAGGAACGGCGATTCCACTACGTAGCTGCTTTGGGTGGTTTGCCAGTGTGTATGCTTCATGAACTTTTCAGGATACCACCAGTCTTTTTGTGACTGCAAGCGAACAACGCACTAGTGGACAACCTCGTCGTCGTGGGCGCCGGAACCATGGGCGCCGGTATCGCTCTGTGCGCTGCAAGAGCGGGGTGGTCGGTGGATCTGGTCGAAGTCGACGCCGCGGCTCGAGCCGCAACACCCGACCGCTTGCAAAAAGAGGCCCAGCGTGGGGCGTGCGTGGAGGCCGCGCGGTCAATCCGCGTGCTCGATGCAATCGCCGGCAGTGCAGCAGCGACGCTTGCCATTGAAGCCGTAACCGAGCAGTTTGATGTAAAGCAACGCGTCTTTGCGGAACTGGCACGTCATTTGGGGCGCGAGGCGGTCCTGGCGACGAACACCTCGTCGCTGCCGGTTGCTTCACTCGCAGATTCGGTTCCCAATCCAGAACGAGTCATCGGCCTACACTTTTTTAACCCGCCTTTGCAGATGAAGCTCGTCGAAATCGTGCGCACTGACAAAACGGAGCCGCCGGTGCTTGGCATTGCGGCCGCGTTTGTCCGCGAGCTCGGCAAGACGTGTGTGTTGACCGGTGATGCGCCCGGATTTATCGTTAACCGGGTGGCGCGCCCATTTTACTTGCAAGCTTTGCATGCTTTGCAAGATGGAATTGCAAGCATACAAGATATGGATGCGCTGGCGCGCGGTGCCCACTTCCGCATGGGACCTTTTGAACTGATGGATCTCATCGGCTTAGACGTTAATCTCGCAACGTCCGAATCGATCTACGAGCGCACGGGTTTTCCGCGGCTCGCGCCGGTGGAGATACAAAGGGCGATGGTTGCGCAACATAAGCTGGGGCGTAAAACCAAACAAGGTTTCTACAGCTACCCAGAAGGTCTCAGGCAAGCAGCACCTCAAGAGGCCGCTGGACTTGCGCGGGACGGCCAGTCCATGAACGCCGATGAATGCGTCCTGGTTTTAGGCTCCGGCGAACGCGCGCGAGAATTTTACGAGATTGCTGCACAAGGCTACGAGTCGGTGAAGCTGCATGAGGACGACGAATCCGTTGCGGAGGTTGATCCGGCGACCAGCCTGGTTATCGACGTTCCGCTCCGGTATGACGGGGCGCGTCTGGATATGTGGCTGGCGCTCGATTCCGCGATCGCGGAAGATGCGGTCGTATGCGTGGACGCCTACGCCCGTGATTTTGCCCGCTTACCGAATCGCGTCAACCATCCCCAGCGTTTCGTCGGTTTCGGTGTGGTCGGTTCCCTGCTCCAACAATCCGTGGTGGAAATAGTCAGCGCAGAATGGTCGTCGGAGGAGGCGCTGGCGGTGGCCGAGGACTTTTTCGCGCGCGGCGGCAAGCAGACGCGACGCGTGGTGCACGCGCCGGGACTTTATCTGGGCTCGACGATTTGTTCGATCATCAATGAAGCGCTTTATGCCTTTGCCGAAGGTGTGGCATCCAAAGACGACATCGAGACGGCCATGCAACTTGGAACCAATTATCCCAAGGGGCCCTTCGCTTGGGCGGCTGAAATTGGCGCAGATCGCGTCGCATCTATTTTAGACGATGTGGCGAGGGCAAAAGGCCTGTCGTATGCATCTGCGCCCGTACTCGCCATGTTAGAAACTACATGAGAGAAGCGGTCGTGATCGATGCCGTGCGGACGCCGATAGGCCGCTACGGTGGTATTCTCTCCAGCGTGCGTCCGGACGATCTGGCGGCGCTGGTGGTGGGCGAATTGATCAAGCGGACGCAGATCGATGCCGAGCGCGTGGAAGATGTCTTTTTTGGTGCGGCCAACCAAAGCGGGGAGGACAACCGGAACGTGGCGCGCATGGCGGCGCTGTTGGCAGGCTTGCCGACGAGCGTGGCCGGCACCACGGTCAACCGCTTGTGCGGAAGCAGTCTTCAAGCGATCAACTCGGCGGCGCAAGCCATCGCCTGCGATTGCGCGGATGTGATCATCGCCGGCGGCGTTGAGTCGATGACGCGTGCGCCCTTCGTGCAGCTCAAGGCAGAACGCGCCTTTGGGCGCACGCCGGAAATCTACGATACGACGATAGGATGGCGCATGGTCAATCCGCGTCTGGCGAAAATGTACCCGCCGATCTCTTTGGGAGAGACTGCTGAGAATGTCGCCGCGCAATACGGCATCTCCCGTGAAGAGCAAGATCGGTTTGCATTTGGATCCCAACAGAAGACCAAAGCTGCGGTGGAGAACGCCGCATTCTTAGATGAAGTCGTCCCCGTTCAGGTTCAAGATGGATCAGTTGCGCATGAAGTCACGTTGGATGAACATCCGCGTCCGCAAGTAACGCTCGAAGATCTGGCAGAACTGAAGGCAGCTTTTCGCAAAGGGGGCACCGTTACCGCTGGGAACTCATCGGGAATAAACGACGGTGCGGCGGCGCTGCTGCTGTGCGAAGCTTCGGTCGCCGGTCAGTTAGGACTGCAACCGATGGCGCGTGTCGTGACCTCGGCGGTGGCCGGCGTCGATCCCTCGCTGATGGGACTAGGCCCGGTTCCAGCGACCAAAAAAGCGCTCGCGCGCGCCAACTTGCGCATGGACGATATCGATCTGGTGGAGCTCAACGAAGCATTTGCCGCGCAGTCCATCGCATGCATGCGGGACCTGGAAATCGACCCTGCGAAAACGAACGTCTGGGGCGGTGCGATAGCCTTGGGGCATCCTTTGGGGTGTAGCGGGGCACGGCTGGCCACCACTCTGCTGCATGAGTTGCGGCGCCGTGATGGCCGTTACGGGCTGGCAACAATGTGTATCGGCGTTGGTCAGGGTATTACGACGATTTTTGAGAGGACCTGATGGCAGCGACGAAAACGCAATTATTGATCGGGAACAACTGGTCCGACGCCAGTAACGGCGAGACTTATAGCGATGCGAATCCTGCGACGGGTCAGCCGATCGCTCAAGTTGCAAGCGCTTCCCCGCACGATTTGGACCGGGCGGTGGACTCCGCGCGTGCTGCTTTTGACGCCGGGAAGTGGCCGAACTTTTCGGCAGCGCGCCGCGGCAAAATCCTGTACAAGATGGCGCAACTCATAGCAGAGCGCGCGGACGACCTGGCTGCCTTGGAAGTGCGCGACAACGGTAAGACGATTTCAACGGCCAAGGGTGAATTGGGAGCGATCGTCGAGACGTTTGAGTTCTATGCCGGTGCGGCGACCAAAAACTACGGTAGTACCTTGCCGGGCCCGACGAACGCCTACCTCGCCTACACGCTTTTGGACCCCGTGGGCGTTGTGGGCGCAATAGTTCCGTGGAATTTCCCGCTGTTGCTGGCAAGCTGGAAGGTCGCACCGGCGCTCGCCGCAGGTTGCACGATCGTCCTTAAGCCGGCACCTTGCACGCCGCTCAGCGCCATCGAGTTGGGAAAGATTGCCGTAGAAGCTGGGCTGCCGGAGGGCGTCCTTAACGTTGTGACCGGTCCGGGAACCGAACTGGGGCAAGCGCTGGTTGAGCATCCGGGGATCGACAAAATTGCCTTTACCGGAAGCACCACGACCGGAAAACTCGTAGCCGCTACCGCGGCTCAAACCCTCAAGCGCGTTACCCTGGAGTTGGGCGGCAAGTCGCCGTCCATTGTCTTTGAGGATGCGGACATCGATGCGGCGGTTGCGGGCGCTGTGTACGGAATCTTTTACAACGCGGGTCAAACGTGTGAGGCGCGTTCCCGCGTCATCGTTCACCAAGCCGTGTACGACGATTTTCTCGCAAAATTCAGCGCCAAAGCTCAGTCCTTACGGGTCGGCAATCCGGAGGATGCGCAAACACAGATAGGCGCAATCACGATGCGGCAACAGTTCGATAAGATTGCGTCCTATTGCGACACGGCTGAAGACGAAGGGGCCAGAAAGTTGTTTGGCGGGGACCGCGCCAATGTGAACGGCGGGCATGAGGACGGAATGTTTTGGAGCCCGACGGCGTTCGAAGTGAAGCCGACGCACCGCGTCGCGCGCGAAGAAATCTTCGGCCCTGTGGTAGCGCTCTTGAAGTGCAATGACGAGCGCTCGGCCATTGCGCTCGCAAACGATTCCGAGTACGGTCTTTCGGCGAGCGTGTGGTCGCGCGATGTTGGCCGTGTGAATCGCGTGGCGCGGGCGTTGCGAAGCGGTACCGTTGCCATCAATACGCCGTATGCGGTCTTCCCGGGCGTTCCGTTTGGAGGTTATAAACAATCGGGATACGGCCGCGAACTCGGATTTGAAACGATGCGGCTGTATTCGGAAACAAAAAGCGTGATTACGTATACCGGCGAGAAGCCGATAAATCCATTTGGAGTGTAAGCGATCATCGAAAACCTTCGCATCGGCACCAATTATGACACGACGTACGGCACCTTATGGAAAGACGGGATGTACTTCCCCACCGGAACGCGGGTGGTGGTGGTAGGCCTTCACCTGGAACAGGGCTTCTGCGTTCGCTTTCCCGCCGAAATCGACGGCGAACCGCTTGAAACATGGGAAGACTGGAGCGAAAGCGATTTCCTTGCTGAAGAGGGCTCGGTGGAAAAAGCTTCCGCACTCTCCGCGACGGTGCTTGCGGAAGCCCGCGAAGTGCTCGACGATGCGGAAGACGGTTGCCACTTGCATTTACACGAGGGCGAAGAGTAAACCCCAAACATCGCACCGTAATGTGATGAGCTTGTCGAAGCAGAACCAGTATGCGGCAACCAGCGCCTCTTCGCCGATTATCGCTTCCGTCTACGGTCTAGCGGCCCACAGCGCTACGCAAACGGCGGCTAAGCAAATTTGGCACGATGCCGGCCGTCATCTGTTTGACGTCAAATCCGGCAACAACAACGGAACTTGCCTTCCCACACTTCTCTCCATGTGCACTGCCGGCCGGTTACGACGGACCAACGGGGTGCGGAACGCCAAAGGGACTCGGCGCCTTTTAACCGGCGACCCGTTAACGTCGCGCCAAAGCGGTAGTCTGCAAGAACAACTGGTACCAATGCAAGCGCTGCAGCAGTTCGTCATGAGCCACGTCGGTGGTGAGGACGAACGTTGGCCCGCGCGTCTGAAGATTCTCGACCGTCATGTCTTTGGCTAGATGGACATAGATATTGGGTTGCGGACCCTGCAACATCCCCATGAGCGCCGCGTTGCCGGTACTGGTGTCGTCGGTAAAAACGCTCAACAGATGATGTTGGGGCGATGCTTTGGTCCAATTGGCAAATGCGTCGAAATAGCCGTACGCCGAGTCGAAGAGAATGACGTCGCTGATGTTGTCGTTAAGTCCACCTCGCGTTAGCACACCGCCCGCACCGCCGTAACCGCCGCTATGGGCCGTGAGCACAATCCTTCCGAGTTTTTTGCTGTGCAGGATCCCGCAGTTGACGAGATGATTCAAAACGTCGTCCATGAAATTCGCGAAGCCACCGTCATTCAATTCAAGTCTTCCGAAGCCGGAATCCGGGGCGTTGAGCGGACCCTGCGGTACAATCAGGATCGCATTCAGGCGGCTGTCGCTGAGTTGTTGAACGAGTTGATATCGTGCTAACACCCCTGCGACGCTGTTGCGCCAACCGTGAAAGTGCACGATGCAATCCACCGCGTCCGTGGGTCGGTAGTTCGGAGGCACGACGATGCCGACGGTGCTGTCGCTATAGTGCTGCGCTGCATCGTAGAACACTTTGTCGTACAGGTGACCCGCGGCCCGGCTCGGGTGCGGATAGGGGGCCGTCGCGAGCTTGAGAACCACTTGCCGTGGTGCGGCTCGAGCATCCGCCCGTGCCAAACTGGTCGCGCCCAACAGCCAAGACGTGCCAACGATAAATTGCAGGCGCTTCATGGGCCCACCGCGCTTTCGAAAAACTGCGTCGCGCGTTCTGAAATAATCCTGTAATACTGCCTAAACAGAGAGGACGCGATTGATCCGGGCCAGTGCGCCGGGAGCAGTGCGCTGGGCAAACCGGGATCGAGGTACGCAAAGCGGCGGAAATCATGCACCAGCCAAAGCCGCTCCACAAAAGCGCCTTCGGCAGAAAGTGCCGGCTCTCGGCGTTCGGAGCGCAGTTTCGGTTCGTAAACCTGAATGAAGTGGCTGTAAGCTTGGGCGATGGCGCCGACGTCCCAACACTTCGCAAGCAGTTCGCGATCGCCCAGCGGACCGCCGTACTCCGCCGTAAAAAGATCGATGCAGCTTCCCAGATCGTGAGCTTGCGCTGCTTCTCGAGCAGCGTCGATTGCTTCGCGCGGAGAAATCCATGTGGACGCGGACAGCGGCGCGAAGCCCAAAACCCGCAGGTCCTTGCGCAGGCGGTCCCGGCTTTCTCGCCGCGTCTCTGAAACGCTGTACGTAAGCAGTCGCCACCGACCATCCCATTCTTGAGCGGCTTGGTAGATCCGGGGGCTGATTTTTTCAATACGGCGGATGCCCCGTTGCGTCAAGGCGTAGAACGAGCGCGTCCA
>JAABUQ010010251.1_pt1 | contig 12334 bp, 11 predicted proteins | sample 5560001 | NCBI WGS metagenome assembly JAABUQ01 (sample SAMN10711888, study PRJNA513371) | rock metagenome | isolation source: Antarctica rocks | place: Antarctica: Victoria Land, Finger Mt nord | collected 2015-12-18
CGCGGAAACCTACGCCGCATTCCGCTCCGTCGTCAGCACGGCGAAGGCCAACCGCTCGGCCGTGCTCGATGCTCTCCGCGCCGCACTGCTAACAGAGCCGCTACCCCTACCGGGGTGAGCAATTACCGGATGCTCGACTGCACGCCCGGCCTGGCGGAGCGCACAACAAAGCTAAGACTGTTCATTGCGCCCAATGGTGTTGTGCCCGCTGCATCCTGATACGACGTGAGCCGGGCATAGTAGAGGCCGGTCGGCCAACTTGGATCGATCTTAAGCGTGTAGCCTACCGGCCACCCGCATCCTCGCTGCGCAAGCGTTACGTCGTCCTGGTCAACGGTGGGGATGAAACTCTTGCCGAAACCGGTGCCGACGAGCTGATCCGTCAAGCCGGTGCGATACACTTCGACGCTGTAGTATGCATGCGGCGCGACCGCGCGGACATGAAAGTCCAAGCTGCCGCCTTGCACCACCGAGCTTGCCGAACAATAGCCCTCGATAAGGGCGCGCGGCATCGTCTGGGCTTTTGCGCTGCGCGCAACTGCTGAAAGGGCTCCTAGCGCGACGCCCGTCAAGAGCAGAAAGCGGCGCCTCGGAAGCTGCTGATTGTCGTCTTTCACGGAAACCTCTTGTGGACGTTAAAATTCCGCACCGGGCTGAATGATTGCCGTCAGTCGTGTCTCGGCCGGTTTCGAGCAATGACTCGTACCATTACGTATGCAATCGGCTCATCGTTGATCGTGTCATTCTGGAAAGCAATTTATAGACCAACTCTCGTGCGCCCATTTCTTCAATGAGTTACCCCAGCCCCGAGGTCGCAAAACCCGGCGTTGTGTAAGGCGCTCGTTACGGTGGCATGGGAAGCCGTCGAGCGCCGCCGAGGTTGGTGGACGCGATCTACGCTTGTGCTGCCGCCGGCGAACCCTGCGTCAGCACCATCACTGATCGCGATGCATGTCCGACGCCGATGTTCTCACCGGTTCGGCCGCGCGGGTGTGATCATCGATTACTGTGGGAGATGGATGCGACCGAACACATGCGTGCAGTGGTCGAGGGCCACCAGACCGACGTCCGGCGCGGCCTCCCCGGGCCAGCCAGTCGAGATTCCCGCCGACGCCTGCAACAACCCTCTCCCTCGGGAGAGGGTTGTGCGAGGGTGCTTCAGGCCATCGCCGCGCTGATGTAGGCCGAACCCCCGGCGATCGCTTGGCGCCCCGCGCCGAGCATGCGGTGGAACACGTGCCACACATGCACCATCTCGGGCCAGATCTCGAGGCGCACCGGCACGTCCACCGCCCCCGCTTTGCCGGCGAGCTGCAGGGCATCGTCGAGCAGCGTTTCCGCCGCGCCGACCTGGATCAGCAGCGGGGCGATCCCCCGCAGGTCGGCATAAATCGGCGCGGCGAGCGGCGAGCGCGGGTCCGCGCCGCCGAGATAGGTTTGCGCGATCTCGGTGATCGTGTCCCGCCCGACCATCGGGTCGATGGACGCGAGCGAGGTGAACGTGCCCCCGAGCGCCTCCATGTCCACCCACGGCGAGATCGCCCAGCCGCAGGCCGGCTGGTTCAGCCCGGCGTCGCGGATCGCCACCATCGCCGCCGCCACCAGCCCGCCGCCCGCGCTGTCCCCGGCGATGGTGATATGCCTGGCCTCGATGCCGCTCTCCAGCAGGAAGCGATACGCCGCCACCGTGTCCTCGACGGGCGCGGGGAACGGGTGCTCGGGCGCCAGCCGGTAGTCGAGTGCGAGGGTGCGGCAGCGCGCCTGCTGGCCGATCTCGGCCACCAGGTGGCGATGACTCAGGATCGAGCCGAAGACATACCCGCCGCCGTGTAGATAGAGCACGACGCGCTTCGGATCGGCGCCGGGCGACGTGGTCCATTCCGCCTTCACGCCGTTCGCCGTCACCGGCTCCACCTTGATCGCCGCATCGAGCGGGAACGTGGTCGCGTTGGCGTCCATGGCCTTTCGCCGCTCGGCGGTGTCGGTCGTCTTGGGACGCGAGGCGATCAGTTCGCGCAGCTTGGCGATCTCCGGGTCGGCCATGGCGTGTCCTTTCTTGTGTTGGAGTATGTTAATGATCTGGTTGAGCTGCGGAACGCGCGGCCAACGCTACGCCGCCTCCGCGCGGATCGCGTCGCCGAGCACCTCGAAGATGCGATCGACATGCGACCGCTCGATGATCAGCGGCGGCGACAGCGCCACGATGTCGCCGGTGGTGCGCACCAGCACGCCCGCGTCGAAGCAGCGCTGGAATACGCGCACCGCGCGATCGGTCGGCTTGTCGGCCCGCGGCGTCAGCTCGATGCCGGAAACCAGCCCGAGATTGCGGACGTCGATGACGTTCGCCAGGCCCTTGAGGCTGTGCGCGCCCTCCTCCCAGTAGCCCTCCATCGTCCGCGCGCGCCCCGGCAGGTCGTCGCTGCGCTGCAGGTCGACCGAGGCGATGGCGGCGGCGCAGGCGAGCGGGTGTCCCGAGTAGGTGTAGCCGTGGAACAGCTCGATCCCCGCGGGCGCGCCGTCGACGATCGCATGATAGATGCCGTCCCGCACCGCCATCGCCCCCATCGGCACGGCGGCGTTGGTGAGGCCCTTCGCCATAGTCATGATGTCGGGCGTCACGCCCAGGCGCTCGGCGCCGAACGGGGCGCCGAGGCGGCCGAAGCCGGTGATCACCTCGTCGAAGATCAGCAGGATGCCGTGCCGGTCGCAGATCGCGCGCAAGCGTTCGAGGTAGCCCGTCGGCGGGATCAGCACGCCGGTGGAGCCCGCCACGGGCTCGACCATCACCGCCGCGATGGTCTCGGCGCCGTGCAGCGCGACCATGCCCTCCAGCGCGTCGGCCAAGTGCGCGCCCCAGGCCGGCTGGCCGCGCGCGAAGCCGTTGTGCTCCGGCGCGTGCGTGTGCGGCAAATGGTCCACGTAGGGCAGCAGCGCCCCGAACTGCTTGCGGTTCGATCCGATGCCGCCCACCGACATGCCGCCGAAGCCGACGCCGTGGTAGCCGCGCTCGCGCCCGATCAGCCGCACGCGCCCCGCCTCGCCGCGCGCCCGGTGATAGGCCAGCGCGATCTTCAGCGCGGTGTCGGCGCTTTCCGAACCGGAGTTGGTGAAGAACACGCGGTCGAGCCCGGCGGGCAGGAAGTCGGCGAGCTTGGCGGCGGCCTGGAACGCGATCGGGTGGCCCATCTGGAAGGTGGGCGCGAAATCCATCACCGCCGCCTGCCGCTGGATCGCCTCGGTGATCTCGCGGCGCCCGTGTCCGGCGTTGACGCACCACAATCCGGCCGTCCCGTCGATGATCGCGCGGCCGTCGGGCGTGTAGTAGTGCATCCCTTGCGCGCGGGCGAGCATGCGCGGCTCCGATTTGTAGGATCGGTTCGCCGTGTACGGCATCCAGAACGCATCGAGGTTGTTCGGCGGCGGCGTGGTGATCTCGTTCATGGTGGTCTCCGGTCGGCTTCCTTCGACCCTGCCGCGTCGCGCCCGCAGCCGCAACCGACAACGTTCTCTGGACGACGGGAAGTGTGATCCTGGGAGGGGTAGAGGCAGGATGGCCAAGTCGTTGACCGCTCCGCGCCGGGACCTCATCCTCGGCGAAAGTGTCTCGGGGAGGAACAATGTCGGTCAGCGTCGCGAGCACGAGTGCGGGCAACCGGCGCTACGGGATCTTCGCATTGCTGCTGACGATGTCGCTGATCAACTATTTCGATCGCGCCGTGCTGTCGATCGCGATGCCCGTGCTGATCCAGGCGTTCAGCTTGACGCCCGTCGCGGTCGGCTACCTGCTTTCGGCATTCATCTGGAGCTACGCGCCGCTGCAGTTCCCAGCCGGCGTCATGCTCGACCGCTGGGGCACCCGCCGCACGGCCGCCGGCGCGCTCGCGCTTTGGTCGCTCGCCACAATCCTGACCGGCTTCGCGTTCAACTTCGCCTCGCTGTTTCTCACCCGTCTGGCGCTCGGCGTCGGCGAATCGCCCACCTTCCCGCTGATCGCCCGAGCGATCCGCGAATGGGCCCCGGTGCGCGAGCGGTCACTTGCTTTCGCCATCACCGGATCGGGCGGATTGCTCGGGACGGCATTCTCGTCGGTGATCATCGCCTGGCTGCTCGGCGTGGTGGGGTGGCGCGCTTCGTTCTTCATCTCGGGCGGCATGGGTCTCGTGTGGGTCGCGGTCTGGCTTGCGTTCTTCCGCGACCCGAAGGACGCGCGCTGGTTGTCGCAAGGCGAGCGGCAAATGATCCTCGAACAGCGCGCGCCCGGCGGCACCGAGGACACGTACGCGATGCCGCTGCGGGAGTTGCTGAGCTACCGGACGATGTGGGGGCTGTTCCTCGTCCAAGGCCTCTGCAACTACGCGAATTATATGCTGCTGACCTGGCTGCCGACCTACCTCGTTCGCAGCCGCGGGCTCAACATCATGCATTCGGGGGTGCAGACCGCGGTTGTCTATGGAGGGGCGGTCGTGCTGATGCTGTTGTTCGGCCGCATCTGCGACAGGGCGCTCACGCCGGCCGCCGTCAAGGCCGGAAAGCGGCGCTACGCTGTCTCGATTTTCGCGCTCGGCGCCGCCGTCGTCATGCTCGCGCCGGTGACGCAATCCGAAACGTTGCTGCTCGTCGAGCTGATGGTCTCGGTCGCCTGCACGAACACGGTGTTCGCCTGCAACTACTCGCTGACCAACGACCTGCTGCATGCCGGTCGCAGTATCGGCTCCGCCATCGGCTTCATCCAGCTCGGCGGCAACCTGCTTGGCCTTTCCGCCCCGATCGCCACCGGCTACATGGTCGAGGCGACCGGCAGCTTCGCGAGCGCCTTCCTGTTGTCCGGCTTCCTGCTCTGTCTCGGCGCACTGGTCGCCTTGACGGCGACGCGCAAGCCGGTGGGCAAGGCGGCCGCGACGTGAGCGCGGACGGGGACGTGACCACCGGCGCGGTCTCGCTCGACCATGTCGGCGTCGCCGGGCCTGATCTCGGCGCATTGGCGGCTGCCTATGAACGCCTCGGCTTCGCGCTCACGCCCTTGGCGCGCCACGCCGGCAAGCGCACGCCGGACGGGCCGGTGGAGCCGTTCGGGACCGGCAATCGCTGCATCATGCTGCGCGACGGCTATATCGAACTCATCGCGATCGTCGATCCGTCGGCGTTCGGTAACCTCATCGGCAGCGCCCTGGCGCGCTACGCGGGCATCCACATCGTCGCGCTCGGCATCGACGAGGAGCAGGCGAACCTCGATCGGCTGCGTCGGGCCGGGATCGACATCCCGGGCGTCGCCTACCTGGAGCGCCCGGTGGACGACGCGGACCCGACCGGCCCCCAAGCGCGCTTCGCCCGCCTGCCGCTGCCCGACGCGCCGGAGGGGCGGATCATGCTGATCCGTCACCTGACGCCCGACGCGATCTGGCAGGAGCGGTTCATGTCGCATCCCAATCACGCCGTCGCGCTGGAAGAAGTGCTGGTAGCCGTCGCGGAGCCGGCGGAGACGGCCGCCCGTTTCGCCCGCCTCGCGGGCCGGCCGGCGGTGCCTGACCTGGCGGGCGGCTTCGCCTTGCCGCTGCCGCGCGGACGCGTCCGGCTGCTCTCGCGCGAGGGGCTGCAGCAGGCGTTGCCGGAGCTGCAACCGCCGACCTTGCCGTTCATCGCCGGCGTGACCTTGCGCTCGGACGACGGGAACGCTGCGATGGCCGCTCTGTTGCGCGCGCGCGCCATCCGGTACCGTCCGGTCGCCGACGGCCTGCTCGTCGACCCCTCGGAGGCAGGCGGAGCCGCGCTTCTGTTCAGCGGCTGAAGGAACACAAATGAACAGACCCGTTCCCAGGAGAAAACCATGCCAGTCATCACCCTGAGCAACCCGCCGACGGTCCATTCGACGGGCGGCCGCTACACCCATGCCGTCCTGGTCGAAGGTGCTAAGCGTCGGCTGGTGATCTCGGGCCAGGTCGGCTCGGCGCCGGACGGCACCATCGTGGAGGGCGCGGAGGCGCAGATGAAGCAGGCGTTCGCCAACCTGGGCGCGATCCTGACAGCGCACGGCATGGCGCCCACCAACGTGGTCAAGTCCACCGCCTTCCTGACCGACCGCGCGCACCTGCCGGTCTATCGCGAGGCCCGCAGGCACCTGTTCGGCGACCACGCCAGCGCCTCGACCCTGCTGTTCGTGGCGGGGTTGGCGGACCCGAAATACGTTTTCGAGATCGAGGCCGAAGCCGTGGACTGAGCCCTCGCCGCCCGCGCTCAAGCCGTCGTCATGCAACCCTCGGCCGCATTCGAGCTTCGCTCAGGGACGCATGGGGATCATGACGATGAGAGATCTGCGCGCGACGGTGCAGACCAACCTGCTCGGCTACATGCACGGCGCGCACGCCGTGCTGCCGTATTTCTAGCGCCAAAGGACGGGGGGCGTGCTGATCAACACGCTCTCGTTCGGCGCGTGGGTCCCGGCCCCGTTCGCCGCCGCCTACAGCGCCAGCAAGTTCGGGCTTCGTGGGTTCACGTGCTCGCGCAACGGCGCTCCTGAAATCAGGTCTCCTTGCGCAGCGCTTCGGGGACGTAGCCCCCGTGCGCGGGGATGGCGACAACTGCGCCGGGCGTGCCCGGTTCCGCCCCCACGCTTGCCTGTCGCGCGGCACGCCGGACCGATGTAACGTCGCGCTGTCGGTCGCGGAAAGCGACAGCAGCAAGGAGGACGCACCATGCAGCTCGGCTATTTCGCCATGCCCTCGCATCCGCCCGAGAGAGGTCTCAAGGCCGGGCATGATTGGGATTTGCAAGTGCTGCGCTGGCTCGACGAGATGGGTTACGAGGAAGCCTGGATCGGCGAGCACCACACCGCACCTTGGGAGCCGCATCCCGCTCCCGATCTGTTGATCGCGCAGGCGCTGCTGCAGACCAAGCGCATCCGCATCGGGCCGGGCGGCTTCCTGCTGCCCTACCATCATCCGGCGGAGCTCGCGAACCGGATCGCCATGCTCGACCATCTCTCGGAGGGGCGGCTCAACTTCGGCGTGGCGGCGAGCGGCTTGCCGAGCGATTGGGCGATGTTCCACGTCGACGGCATGGGCGGCGTCAACCGCGAGATGACGCGCGAGGCGCTCGACATCATCCTGCGCATGTGGAGCGACGAGCCGAATTTCGACTATGACGGGCAGTTCTGGAAGGTCGCCAAGCCGCAGACAATGTTTAACTTCCTCAAGCCGCACCTCCGGCCGTTGCAACTGCCGCACCCGCCGATCGGTGTCGCCGGGTTGTCCAAGAATTCCGACACGCTGAAGATGGCGGGTGAGCATGGCTACATGCCGCTCAGTCTCAACCTCAACCCGGCCTACGTGTCGAGCCATTGGGACGCGGTCGAGGCCGGGGCCCGCAAGGGCGGCCGGGTGGCAAGCCGCAATGACTGGCGCATGGTGCGCGAGGTGTTCGTAGCCGACACCGACGAGGAGGCGATGCGCCTCTCGGCGGGGAGCATGATGGGCCGCATGATGCGCGAGTACTTCCTGCCGCTGCTCGGCAATTTCGGCTTCTTGGACTACCTGAAGCACCGCCCCGACGTGCCCGACAGCGACGTGACACCGGAATACTGCGCGCGGCACAACTGGCTGGTCGGTTCGCCCAGGACGGTCGCCGAGCGGTTGGAGCAGGTCTACGCGGATGTCGGCGGCTTCGGCTCGCTCCTGGTGTTCGGCTTCGACTACAGCGAGAACCCGCAGGCTTGGCGCAACTCGCTCCGCCTGCTCTCGGAAGAAGTGCTGCCGCGCGTGCGGCACCTGACGCCGGGTCCGACCGCCGCCGCCGCGGAGTAACGACCACCCGGAAACGGCCGTCGCGCGGCGGCGCGGCGGTCGAGCCGGGCGCCCCGGTCACGTTCTGCGATAGATGCGCTCCGCCTGTTGCTGCGCCTGCTGCATCGCGTCCTTCGGGCTGCGGGCGCCGGAGACGGCGGACCCGAACATGTCCACCAGCACGAAATTGGCGAACACGGCGGCCGAGGCCTGGTCCGGGGTGCGGGGCCATGACACCGAGCGCGTGTTGGTGGGCGCGCGCCCGAACGGGGCGATCTTCGGGTCGCTGCGCCAGATCGGGTTGTCGGCGAACGCCTTGAGGCTCTGCGCGATGAAGCCTGCCGAGTTGGTGATCAGCGCCTTGTAGCGAGGGCTTTCCATCAGATAGGCGATCAACGCCTTCGCGGCGTTCGGGTACTTGCTGTAGCGAAACACGACCATCGGATCGACCCGGTTCTGCTCGGTCGCGAACCCCACGGGTCCGATCGGCATGGCCGCGTGATCCATGTCGGCGGCGATCTCGGGCGCGGTGCGCTTGGCTTGCGTGTAGATCGAGATGCCGTTGTTGGTGAGCGAGCACTGTCCGGCAACGAACGCCTGGTTGTTGCTGATGTCGGTCCAGCCCATTACCCCTGGCATCAGCGTCGGATACAGTCCGCGCGCGAACGCGATCGCCTGCTCGGTCTGCGGCGAGGCCAACGTTACCCGCGCGTCCTTGTCCGCGACCTGCCCGCCGAACGCCCACAGCAGCCAGTAGGCGAAATTGTTGGCGTCGTTCACTGCGTGCCCGAACGAGAAGCCGGCGGGATGGCCAATCCGTTGCAAGCCCTGGCACAACTTGAGGAACCCCGCCGTGTCGGTCGGCATCACGTCGAATCCGGCTTCGTGCATCCAGCGGATCCGGTAATTGAGCTGCGAGCCCACGATGAAGACGGGGATGCAGATCCAGCGGCCGGCGTCGCGCCCGTAATCCTCGCAGACCGGATACCAGCCGCCGTACTTGCCGCCGAGATAGTCGGCGACCTCGGTCAAGTCGACGAGCTTGTCCGGGAACAGATGCGCAGTGGTGTTCTGCGTCCAGATGAGGTCGGGGCCGGAGCCCACCTGCGCCGATAGCGCCATCTTCGACACCAGGTCGTCCTGGTTGACGTTGAGGATCTTCACCTCGGTCCCGGTCGCCTGCGCGAATGCGGCTACATGGGCGGCAGTGGTTTCCCCTTCCGCCGGCAGGAAGGTGGCGCCACGGAGCAGCACGAGCTTGGCATCGGGCTCCGGCTTGAACGGCGCCTGCTGCGCCCACGCCCGCGCCGACGCGAGCAGTCCAGGTGCGACAGCGGCGGCGGTGGACGACGCGAGCAGCGTCCTGCGTCCGAGCATCATGGCCTGTTCCCTCTTGCGTCCCGGCGCGCTCTGCGGCGTGCTCGGGGCGGAGCTTATCCGCTGTCGCACGGGAGATGAACCCACTGACCCGCCTCCTGCATCGCGCGCGCACCCCGCCGCCGCTCGCCGTCGGCGGCGAGGGCGTCTACCTCCATCTGGCCGACGGTCGCACGGTGCTCGACGCATCGGGCGGCGCGGCGGTCGCCTGTCTGGGTCACGGCGACCGCCGCGTCGCAGAGGCGATCGCGGCGCAAGCGTCGCGGCTGGCCTACGCGCACACCGGCTTCTTCACCAGCGAGCCGGCCGAGGCGCTGGCCGACCTGCTGCTCGACGGCGAGCCGGGCGGGCTGACGCACGCGTGGTTTTGCTCCAGCGGATCGGAGGCGATGGAGGCGGCGCTCAAGCTGGCGCGGCAATACTTCCTCGAGGTCGACCAGCCGCGGCGCACCCGCTTCATCGCGCGGCGGCAGAGCTACCACGGCAACACGCTGGGCGCGCTCGCCGCCGGCGGCAACATGGCGCGGCGGCTCCCCTACGCCCCGCTGCTGGCGGACGCGTCCATCCACGTATCTCCCTGCTTTCCGTATCGTTTCCAACAAGCAGGGGAGACGGACGGCCAATACGTCGAGCGGCTCGCCGCCGAGCTCGACGCGACGTTCGAGCGGCTCGGCCCCGGCACGGTGATCGGCTTCGTCGCCGAGCCGGTGGTCGGCGCGACCGCCGGCTGCGTGACGGCGCTGCCCGGCTATTTTGCCCGTATGCGGGAGATCTGCGACCGGCACGGCGCGCTGCTGATGCTCGACGAGGTGATGTGCGGCATGGGCCGCACCGGCACCATGCACGCCTGGGAGCAGGAGGGTGTCGCCCCCGACCTGCAGATCGTCGCCAAGGGCCTCGGCGGCGGCTACCAGCCGATCGGCGGCATGCTCATCGCCGGCCGCATCGTGCGGGCGCTGGCCGCCGGGTCGGGCAGCTTCATGCACGGCCACACGTACCAAGCCCACCCGGTCGCCTGCGCCGCGGCCCTCGCCGTGCAGCGGATCATCCGCGAGGACGGCCTGCTTGCGAACGTGCGGGCGATGGGCGATCGCCTGGATGCCGCGCTGACGGCGCGGTTCGGAAACCATCCGCATGTCGGCGACATCCGCGGGCGCGGGCTGTTCCGAGCGATCGAGTTCGTCGCCGACCGCGCGAGCAAGCGCCCGTTCGATCCCGCGCTGCGGCTGCACGCGCGGCTGAAGCAGGCCGCGCTGGCCGAGGGACTCGCGGTCTATCCGATGGGCGGCACGATCGACGGCACCGCCGGCGACCACGTTGTTCTCGCGCCGCCCTACATCGCTCGCGCGGAGGAGATTGACGCGATCGTGCTGCGGCTCAGCCGGGCGTTAAGCGTCGCTTCGATAGTCTTCAGACTTCCGAGCAGTCCTGAGTTGGCTGGGGACCTCCTCCTCACGAGCATGGTCCCGTCGGTCTGACTAGGCGCGACAGGCGCAACGCGACAGTGTCGAGCACGCTGTCCCAATCACCGGGGCGGGGCTGACGGATCAGGCGCATCGAGGCGTACCAAGGCGTGTCGTCGCGACCCAGGATCCAGCGCCAGTCGGGCGCGAACGGCAGCATCACCCAGGTCTCGACACCGAGAGCGCCGGCCAGATGCGCGACCGAGGTGTCTACCGTGACGATCAGGTCGAGCGCGGCCGTCAGGGCCGCGGTCTCGGCGTAGTCGGCCAGGTGCGGGGAGCAATCCGCCATTGCCGCCGCCTCGTCCGCCCGTGGGCCGACTTGCAGGCTGACGAAGCGTATGCCGGAAACCGCCGACAGCCGCGCCAGCTGCTCGGGCGGCAAGGAGCGGCGGCGATCGTTGGAATGGAGCGGGTTGCCGGCCCATACCAGGCCGACGTTGCGCCCGGCTGGCAGCGCGGCGCGCCATGCCGCGACCCGGGCCGGGTCGGCCGAGAGATAACCCCCGGCCGCAGGGATCGTGTCGGGGGTGAGATCGAACAGCCGGGGCAGGCTCATCTGGTCCACCCAGAAATCGTATCGCGGCAGCGCCGCGCCGCGCGGCACCACCTCCGCGACGCCGGGCAGTGTGCCAAGCAGGGGTATCAACCGCGCGTCGCAGGCCAGTGCGACGCGAGCGCCGCGCGTCGCGAGTAGGGGCAGGAAGCGGCTGAGCTGGATGGTGTCGCCCAAGCCCTGTTCGGCGTGGACCAGGATGGTGCGGCGGGCGAGCGACTCGCCCTGCCAGGCCGGACCGGGCAGGGCGAGGAAGTCGCGCCGGAAGCGGTCGTGGCGCTTGCGCCACTCGTATTCCTCGAAGCCGGTGTGGAAGTCGCCCCGCAGAAGGCAGGCGGTCGCGCGGTTCCAGTGCGCCTGGGCGAAATCCGGACGCAAGGCAATCGCTGCTTCGCAGGCCGCGATCGCCTCGCCCAGTCGACCGAGCGAGGTGAGCGCGAAACCGAGGCTGACATGCGCTTCGGCCAGGGTGGGATCAAGCCGGACGGCGGCGCGGCAGAACTGCTCGGCCTCGTCCAGACGGTCGAGGTCGGCGCACGCGTTACCCAGGTTCAGGTGAGCCGCCGCATGATACGGATCGAGGGCTACGGCGCGGCGCAGCACGGCAGCGGCCTCGGCCGGCCGACCGAGCGCGTTCAGCGCCGTGCCGCGCAGGAAGTGCGCCTCCGCGCGCTGCGGGTCGAGGCAGCAGGCGGCGCAGGCGGCGTCCAGGGCTGCCCCCGGCTCGCTCGCTTCAAGCCATGCGCGGGCGAGGGCGAGCCGCACCCCCGCATGATCGGGGGCGGCAGAGGCGGCGCGGGCAAGCAACTCCGCCGCCTCCTCGGCGCGGCCGGAGCCGAGGCAGAGCAGCCCATAGAGGCGGAGCGCGGTCGCTTCGGCGGGGTCGGCCGCGAGTGCCACCCGATAGAGTTGCTCGGCTTGCGCAACTCGGCCGCAGCGCTGGTGCTCGACGCCGGCGAGCAGCGCCGCCGTCACTTCGTCCTTGGTCCGCGCCGGTCAGACCACAAGGCCGCTCGCCTGGATGGCCAGCGCATCGAGAAGCTATGGGGCAGACGTTGGCGAGCGGCATTCTTGCTGCTGCGTCCTCTCAAAGGAGAACTCCCATGCCCCAGCTGAACGGCCTGAGCCGATCCCTTGTTAACCTCGAACCGGATGGCACGCTG
>JAABUQ010010252.1_pt1 | contig 12334 bp, 18 predicted proteins | sample 5560001 | NCBI WGS metagenome assembly JAABUQ01 (sample SAMN10711888, study PRJNA513371) | rock metagenome | isolation source: Antarctica rocks | place: Antarctica: Victoria Land, Finger Mt nord | collected 2015-12-18
CTCTGGCATCCTTCGAATTTCTTCACATCCCATTCCCACCGCCATGTGATGAAAATCCCGCGCCTACTGTTTTCCGGCCTCTGCCATGCCGCTTGCTATGCAGCCTGATGGATAAAGTCGAGCTTAGATAATGCGTCGTAAACTCGCGAACCGACGTGCGCAATTCCTTCTCGCCAAACAGAAGTAGGCGTTCTAAGCAGGACTCTTTGATCGTGCGAACAAATCGTTCGGCGTATGCGTTTAGATTCGGTGACCGAGGAGGAAGCTTGACGCATTTCACATCGACGCTTTTTAGGAGGCTCTGAAACTCAGCTGTGAAGAGCGGGTCGCGATCATGTATCAGATAGCGCTTGCCGTTCAGGATTCCATTTGCTGCGTCGGTGATGGTTCTGCCAATTTGATTCATCCATAAATCCAATTGGCAGCAGAGGCAATGCCGCCGATCTCCACCTTTCGTGTCGAGAGATCGATAAAGAACAGAACGAGGAAACGCTTCAGGCCCTTCAAGGTCCACACCTCCACAGTGAAGAAGTCAGCAGCGACAATCAGCTCCCAGTGTTGAGTTTGAAATTCCTTCCAAGTTGTTTTGCGACTGCGCTCAGGCGCTGGTTCGATCCCGTTCTTGCGCAAGATGTCAGCAATCGTGCTGCGTGCTAGCTTGTGTCCGAGTTGAGAGATGGCGCCCTGGATCCGCCGATACCCCAAGCTCGATTCTCATTTGCCATGCGAACGACCAGACTCTCTATATCTTTGCCGATGGGCGGCCGCCCGGGTCCGCGCCTGTGATGGCCATCGTACTTCTGGGCAATCAGTTTGCGATGCCAAGCTAGCAGAGTCTCGGGTGTCACCAAGGTGACGACTTCTGCCAACAGCTTGCGCCCCAACCCTTCGGCCTTCACGGCCAACCGCCGGCGCTGATCATCGTTGAACCGTAATCTACGCTGACCCAGTTGCTCGCGAAGAACCCGGTTTTCTTCACGCAGGTATTCGATACTCTGCCTTTGGCGTTGATTCATCCAGCCGGAAACTGCGATGACCAGGAACTGAAAGGGATCGAGAACTCGTGGCATCTGTTCTCCGGATTGTCGCAAGCCTCACGCCTGCGCCGCTCAGGCAACTTTCAATATTCGGGCCATACGCCCATGCATTGAAGACTTGGGCCGGGGTAGTACAGCTCCCGTAACACCTGAGCTAGCAACGGACCAGGGATGACGTCCCAAGTTTGAATTCCCAGTTTATAGATCGAGGAGTTAACGACCGAAGAGTTCGACCGGACTTTTAAAACGAAGGTTTATGCCCTATTTTGGTTGAGTCGTGCTGCCTTGCCGCAGATGAAGCCAGGAAGCGTAATTACCAACACGGCTTCCAGACAGGCTTACGATCCCAGCCCGAACCTGCTTCCTTACGCGGCTACCAAGTCGGCTATTATCAGCATGACCAAGACGCTTAGATGACAGCTTTAGTGACCCCGGTTGCCCCCACGGAGCACCAGCGGACGTGTACACCTACGGTAAGGACCGGGTTCAAGACCTATTTCTTTGGATCCCTTGACGTCGGATTTTGGATTGTTTGCCATATTTCTTCCCAGTGTGAACTCGAACTAAGTACCCTAACCTTTTCGCCTAATCGCGCTCCGGACCGGGGTCACTTCTGCTCGTGCCATCTTGCCGGACGGTTCTGGCTCGATTGACGTGATTCTTCAAAGTGCCGCGGATATTCGTTCCTGCTAAACACAGCTGGAGAAAAATCAGAGCGTAGGCATGGTCATGCAATCCCCAGAAAATCCAAAGAACATTACTCACGATAAAAACCCAGAACGCAATATTACGTTTTCTTTTAGATTGCGATGCAACCAGCCACGCTCCCGCTACAGTTACGGCCATTGCCGGCCATTGTAGAAGGTTAATTGCATTCTCCATTGATGTGCATGGTGCTGGCCAGAAAATCGATATCGGGCGAGGAGCTAGTAGTTCGTCGCTGTATATCTTGGGCATCGCTTAACGGTTGACCAGCCACATTCTTGCTCTACGCCCAATAAAACAGCCCAAGCGCTTCGATTCCTGCAGCATGCTCTGTCTTGAGTAATCAACTCAAATTCGCCAGGTTCAAATCCGGTCGTCTTGTTGAGCGGGCGATGGCCTTTTCTACAAAGAGCTGTTAAGGTCTTCTAGACTCCGGAGGTCTGCTTTCTTCCAGTCTGGGATTCAAAGATCTCGGAAGTCGCTTGTTGGATGATCGGTTTAGCAATTTCAGACAAAAGGAAATCAGCGCTCTCTTCTTCACCCAATGTGTGCGTCAAAAGCTTTGAGACCTCGAATTCACCGATCTGGCGCGCAAGGCCGCGCAGTGTACCGTAGCCCGAGATCTCATAATGCTCAACTTTCTGGGCGGCAGTAATGAGTGCTAGATCGGCAGCAAGAGCTTCTTTTTCCTGACCTTCCTCGATCGTCTCTTCGCCTTCCGCCACTAAGCCTTCCATGGCTTTGCAAGGCTTGGCTTTCGTCTCCTCCCCTAACAAATCAAACGTCTTCTTTAGACGTTCCACGTGACCTTGAGTTTGCGTGAGGTGCTTTTCGAACGCTTCGCGCAGTTTTGGATTGTGTGCAGCCTCGGCCATCTTTGGAATAGCTTTGGTCAACTGCATTTCCGCATGATAGAGATCCTGCAGTTCTTCGACGAGTAAATCTTTCAACTGTGACATTTTCCTGATCTAAAAACCTTTCTTTCGGAGGAAACCAAAGCGTTCTCTACTTGTGGCGACCAGTCGGCTTGCTCGACTTCTTTTCTGTTGCGGTGCTACGTCGCTTGGGAAGAGCAGCCCTGTTTCCTTGACCAGCCTCCGCTCCGTCGCGCTCACCTGTTTCGGGAACTTTGAGCGGCTGAAAAGCGGGCGCTTCCACGTACTCCCAAGTGCCGCCCTCGTTCCAAGGCCCGCGTGTATCCCGCTCGCCCCGGTCCCCTATGCTGCTGAGTCATTGAAATACTGATCGACAACTCCCGGCGTTGGCGGGATCTTGCCGATGGAGAAGACCGGCTTCCGTAAGCTCTCGAGAGCTAGCGGGAAAGCCTTCATATGGGTGATCTCACGCGTCATTAGGAACTGCAAAGCGTCGAGCGTACCCTGGTCCTCGGTAAATTCCATCAGACGCTCATACGTGATCTTCGCTCGCGCTTCCGCGGCAATGTTGTTACGAAGATCAACGTCGATCTCGCCGGTGACTTTCAAGTAATCCGCTGTCCAAGCAGAACCCATGGAATTGTGCAGCGAAACGCCGCCCCCGCCGACAATCGCGATCAAGGGATCTGCCTCGGCCGCGTGGCGTTTGCTCTTCATCGGCTTTAAATGCATCCTGGTAAGAACACCGACTACCTCAAGATGGCTCAGCTCTTCTGTGCCAATGTCCATCAGCAAATCCTTGCGCTCTGGATCGTCGCAGTTAATTCCCTGGACCGAATACTGCATCGCTGCCGCAAGTTCGCCATTGGCTCCGCCGAATTGTTCGAGCAGCATTGTCCCGAAACGCGGGTCTGGCGCATCAACCCGCACCGTGTACATCAATTCCTTTATGTGGTGATACATTTGGCTGTGATTGTTAGAGTATGGACTACCAAGAATTGCTGATCTCGTACTCTTACCTGTTCCTCCCGCAACAAGATTGTCTCAACCGAGCGGCACGCTGGACTGATTACAGAAGCTCAGTCCTTGATAGGCCGTTGCGGCTGGACGGAGGCCCAGGCCAATCGAGCTGCAGACAACTTTTGCCACCGCCCACCGAGGCAATGCGGCCGAATGATGATTGTCCGTCCATCACACTCCCGGGGCTCAGGCGTTTTCAACATCCTCTTATCGACCAAACTTGCTGGTGGAACACTATTGTCCAGCTCTCAAGCAGTCCAATGCGCTATCAGGCGACTATAGCCTCGGAGGTCGCAATCAAGTGGCGGACGCAGCCTGTATGTAGGCAAGTCGCGGCTGCTCGCTTCACCTCGGGCTAAACGGCCATACCAATCGGAAACTTCGGAAGAGTGGCGTACTGTGCAATCCTCTGTCAAGCTCCAGATGCCCATCGGGCAGACACATCGATCGGCCACCGTGCAGAGTGAATTCCAGTCTGTCGCGTCGATAGAAGGAAACCAACAGAAGCCACGGAAGTCGGACACGGCGGCCAGTTGTTCAGCTTGCGCTTCCATGAACTTTAGCCACGTGAGGCGGTCCGTAACGGTGCCGCCAATGTTTGTTTCGGTAAGAAGCACCGGCAAATGGAACCGCTCTACGTAATCGCCGGCTACTTCGGCAAAGCCACGAGGCTGTTCACAAGGAAATCGGAGCATGGCACTTTTGGCATTCGCATCCCAGGCCCATTCCATTTCGGAGTGTGCATAGTAGTCAAGACCGAGCAGGTCGATGTTGACGGGGTGCTCTTGGAACCAGCAGCGGTCTTGTTCTGTGAAGCCATGCGTCTCAAGATAGGGCAGCAAAGGGTGACCTGTGGCAACGTGACCCAGGATCAAATCATGAAACAGAAATCTTCGATGATTTACGTGCTGCACCCAGCTCAGGCTTTCGTCATCGAGTGCACGGTGATGTTCGCAGGCATCGACATGCACCAGTTGAATACGTGAATTTATATTCTGCAGTGCCACCGTTGTCCGGCAGATTGCACGAGACACGTTCACCGCCATGGCAATGAAGTCGGCTTCGGAGCGCCGATGCGGGTACCAGGCGCCTGTGAGGGCGCACAGCACTAGGGTGGGTAGAGGCTCATTTACGACGGTATAATGCTCAGCCCATTCGTAACGCCGAGCAACCTTTTCAACAAATCTCACGTAAACGTCGGGGAACTCCGCATTTGCAAAGCCATCGGTCAGCCAATCCGGCAGGGAGACATGGTGTAGGGGATCGAGAATCGGCTGCATACCCAAATCGTGCATGCATTTCATTGGACCGTCGATCCAGCTCCAATCATATTGCTCCCGTTGGCTTTCGATGCGGTGCCAGGGTACTGGATAGCGTAAATCTCTGATCCCAGCTTCTCGCAGTCTGAGTAGATCGCTTTGCCAGAAGTCGGCGTGACGGGTTGTCTCCAGAACATCCAGTCCAGTGCCGTAGATTTTAGTGCTTTCAAATGCTCCAAGATGCGGAAATGAGCTCAGTTTGTATCCTTTAGATGCGATTGTTTGTTTCGCCACAGAGCAGGTATAGCCTCACAACTATGCTCCCTTGCGCCTGTACCGCCCTCCGACTCGGACTATATGACAGCACCTCAGATCTCGGTGTTGATGCCTACCTACAACCAAGCGGCCTTTCCTGCGGCGGTCAATAGTCAAGCCCGAATGTGTCTGTAAATTGAATCTCCCATAAGTTGCTCAGTGCTGTTGATTGGCTGCCGTAGTGGAGGGCGAAGCCCTGAACGAAGGCTGTGAATCAAGCCGCGCTTTTCGCCGCCTCGGCGGCAGCGGTTTCCGGATTTTCCTCCATGCTGAGATAAATGCGTTCCATCCATTCCTGATTGAGCTCAATCATCAACGTGCTGACCAGACGCACACAGGCCTGCTCGTTTGGAAAGATTCGAATGACTCGCGTGCGCCGTTTGATTTCCTGATTGACTCGCTCCAGCATGTTCGTCGAGCGCATCCGTTTGCGGTGCCGTTCTGGCAGCTGGTACACCGACCGGATCTCCTCCGCGCAGCTATCGAGCAACGCTGCGAGTTTAGGCGCACGGCGACCGAGCGCTTCTATGGCTTCGCTCAAAGCCTTGCGCGCGGCCAGTAGTGTGGGCGCTTCAGTGATTGTTCGCAACGTGCCGAGCACCATTGCTTTGTCGCGTGCCGCGGTGTGGTTCAGAATGTTGCGCACGAAGTGCACCTGGCAACGTTGCCAAAGGACCCCCTGGAAATGACGGTCAATCGCCCGGCGCATGCCTTGATGATCGTCCGATACCAAGTAGCGTACTCCGCGCAGCCCGCGCCTGCTCAGATCGCTGAACACTTCGCTCCAACTCGCTTCGCTTTCCGAATCGGCAACCCAGACACCCAGCACTTCGCGCAGACCCTCTGTGCTGACTCCAACTACGATCAGCACGCCTTGGCTGAGGACCTCGCCGCCGCGCCGCACCTTTTCGTAACGCGCATCGATCATCAGATACGGATACGTCTTTTCAATCGAGCGTTCACGCCATTGCCGGATCTCGTCGTCCAGCTTCACCGCCAACGTTGATACCTGGCTCTTGCTGATCTCCAGCCCGCACAGTGCTTCGGTGATGTCGCGCACCTTGCGCGTGGAAACCCCTTCGACATACATCTGCGTGATCGCCAGCACCAGCGCTTTCTCGCTTCGTTGATAGCACTCATACAGCTCCGTCTGAAACTGTCCATCGCGATCCTTGGGTACCATCAGCTCCAGCTCACCTACTCGTGTTTTCAACGTCCGCGGCTTGTAGCCGTTGCGGTAGCCGCGCCGTTCGCCGGTCCATTCATAACTATCAGCTCCAACAAAAGCCGTCATCTCCGCTTCCAGCACCTGCTGCACTACTCGCTCGACCATGCGACGCATGCCGTCCTCACCGGCGGCCGCCGCCTCTTGCCACACTCCCCTGAGTTCGCTATCGTTGCTCTTGCGAGCCATCTGTTGTTCTCCTTTACGTTTTCTGGACAAAAACATTTTAAGGAGATTCTGTTGGCTCGCTCTGCCTCGCCTTTCGGGCTCCGTAGCGCTCGCCTATTTACAGATGAGATGAGAAGATCCGGTGCTTCTCAGAGCTACGCTCTGAGAAGCACAATCATTATCATCGGATCAGGAAGGAGCACCATGGAGTCGAAGGTCGCACATCCGCGCCGCAGGCGTGAAAAATACACGATTGGCTTAGACCTGGGAGATCGCAACTCCCGTTATTGCGTTCTCGACAACACCGGAGTAGTAATCGAGGAAGGAAGCCTAAAGACGAGCCCGGTAGCAATGCGAGCACATTTCACCCAACTTCCGCACAGCAGAATCGCGATCGAGGTCGGAGCGCATTCTCGCTGGGTCAACATCCTCCTCAACGAAGAAGGCCATGAAGTGATTGTGGCCAATCCCCGCAACGTACAACTCATATCCGCGAGCACTCGAAAAACCGACAAGGTCGATGCACACACCTTGGCTCGTCTGGCACGAGTCGATCCGTCACTACTGTCTCCTGTGCGCCATCGAAGCGTCAACTCACAATCGCACTTGGCGATCATCCGAGCCAGGAACGCTCTGGTGACGGCACGGACTCAACTCATCAACTGCTTGCGAGGTATGGTCAAGAGCACTGGGGAGCGCTTGCCGCCATGCTCTTCGGAAAGCTTCGCCGCGAAAGCGGCCGAGCACATTCCCAACGCCCTCAAACTCGCGGCCGGCCCGTTGCTTCAGCAAATTGCCTCATTAACCGAACAGATCAAAGCCTACGACCGCACAATCGAGCAGATCGCTGACTCCGAACATCCAGAAACCATCGGCTTACGAACGGTGCCTGGTGTTGGTGCGCTCACAGCGTTAACGTTTGTTCTGACCCTTGAGGATCCATCCCGTTTCGAACGCAGTCGCGACGTTGAGTGTAAACTTAGGCTTCCGTCCGAAACAGTGTCAGTCGGGGCAAAGTGCCCCGCAGCTTGGCATTTCGAAAACAGGCGACTCGTATCTTCGCAAGCTGCTCGTCGGGAGTGCTCAATATCTGCTCGGAAAGTTCGGTTCCGATTGTGCCCTTCGTAGATGGGGCTTGGCTCTGGCTGCGCACGGAGGCAAAAATGCTAAAAAGCGCGCCGTTGTGGCTGTTGCACGCAAACTTTCCGTGCTGCTGCACCGACTCTGGGTCTCACGTGATCGCTTTCAGCCGTTCGTACGGGCAGCTGAAGTTTAGGTCCAAGCAGCCTGACCTGAGCGTTCGTCTAAGCCGCGTTCGAGCGACTGCGACTAAACTTCCGATCCATCCAGTTCGCTGGCTGCAGATCGATTTACAGATGGCAGCGCTCGGCAGTTCATGAACCTCAACCGGCACCGGCCAAATTCGTTTGGCTATGAGAGTGCGAATGGAAGAAAGGCGAACTGCAGCGGAAATATGTCTTGACTTCGGCATACCTTCTCATGGAAGAAGTTTAAGGGCATAATCTGCACAAAGCAGAGATAGGAGACACCCCAAGACAGGGAACTCTTACGTACGTGTCGCGCTGCACTTAAATACGAGACTTGTTAGGCATAGTGACATCGCTACGCTTAAATGTGAGACAGCAGCGGTGCTTTGTACTTGAACGTGAGACGGCGCACGACTAGTGAAGTCCCGGCCACATGCTGGGCGGGGCATACCGAGACCGAGATATTGCGCTCGAAAGCGATACAAAGTTCACGCTGCAGTCCGTATCGGGTTTAGATACAAAAGTCTCACAATTAGCTGCATAATCTCCTGCCCTTAAACGTGAGACAGCGTTGAAGCAAAAGGACGGGCCGTCTCAGATTGAGCGCAGCGCGGCCTCAATCGCATTAGTTCGCGGCTTCCGCTTAGCCCCAAGACCATTGTACTGACAATAGTTCCTACCGGCTTATCTGGTGAGAAGAGCCACACCTTCGGCGAACACCCTCCATGAACCTATATGAAAGAACGCCGCTCGCAACCCCGATTCCACGATGCTGAACTTGTCATGGTTTCCTGGCAAGAAGGATCAACGATATTCAAGCAACTCGGGAATGTCGAAGACATATCGCGAGACGGCGCAGGCATCGTACTCGACTACGAACTGCCGGTAGGTAGCTCGGTTACGATCTCCTATGGCGAAGGCGAACTGGCCGGGATCGTAAGATATTACGCCTATCGGGCAGACGGTCACTTTATTGGCATCGAGTTCCTTGGAGACAGCAAGGAATCTACGTTGCATTTCCAACCCGAACTGCTGCTTCGTGGTGAGCTTTCGGTAAACCTGCGTAGCCAGGTGGGATTCGGCAGCGGGGAAGAGTTACGACAGCAGAAGTTGCCGGGCGCGTGAGAATCGGAGTAGCTCTTCGGCGCCCATCACAGGGTTCTCAGGCCAAGGATCGTCGTCGATTTCGTCGATGTCCAGATCCGGGTCTGGGGGCGCAAGGAACCGAGTGCGTTCGAGGTGGTTGAGGTAATCACGGATCTCGGAGCCTGTAAAGATACGTTGGATTTCATCGACGAATGCCGGCACCTCCGCCGCGAACTGGGGATCTCGTTCCGACGCCATCAGAAAGGTGAAGAGTTTTTCGCCGATCAAGTAATCGAGGGCGCCTTCCCGCCCGAAGCTCTCACGGATGCCTTCCGTCGCGAGGGATGCGGCGTAAACATCTTGGGCCTCTCTGCGGCAGGAATGAGCCAGTACCGCCTGAGAGGAATACCGTTGACGCTCTCTCCCGTCCCTCCCTGAGCTTCTCCCAACGCTCGAAATCCACAGTTCCCGGGAACGGCGTCAGCATGACGAACTGCGCGAACGTAATGCCAGCCCGCTGCGCGAGCTCCGCAGTCGCATCGAACGTATCCGGTCGATCCGTAGGCAAGCCGAATATGAATGAACCGAGAACATGACACCGTGCGCTCGGAACGTCTGGAGTCGCTGAACCAGACTCTCGCCCGAGCAATTGAAGTCCTTGAAGACGGCCTTCAGACCTTCGGGTGTAACGGCTTCTACTCCCACCAGCGCGCCCTTGATGTGCGCCTTCCGCATAGCATCGAGAAACTCCGGATCTTCGGCTGCCTCCATCGTGATCTGGGTGTAGAAGACATGTCGGAGGGGAGCTCGGCCAAGCACGCCATCAGCTCGAATCGCTCCTCCCGAATGGACCGAAGCTCATTCAATTTCTGCTGATTGTTTTGCCATTCGGCCAATCGCAAGTCGGTCAATGTGACTGGGTAAAAGTTGTCGTTGGCCAAGGCGATGAAGCGGAACCCCTTGCGCCGAAGTTGTACGATTTCCCCGATGACCCCGTCCGAGGCCCGTTGCCTGGGACGCTGACCATCGGTGCGCCATACGGAGCAGAATGAACAGTGCTTCGGGCATCCTCGAATGGTCTGAACGGATGCCCACATATAGCTGTCATTGGGAAGCAGATCCCAACGGGCTGCCAAGAAACGATCGGATTCGATCCTTACCCCCCTCATAGACCGAAGCCGGCCCACCGTTCAGGCAAGCCTGCAAAGCTTCCGCCCAAACCACATCACCGTCACCCCTGACTACCGAATGAGCATTTCCTAATCGCAAAGCCTCTTCTGGGTACAAGGTCGCGTGTATTCCGCCGAAAACCATCACGCGCCACGCGCCCTAACTGTTCGGCCGATCTCATAACCCCGGAGTGCATTTCCGGTGTGGATGCCAATTCCCACCACATCGCCACGGTTAACGCGGGAAGGATCGAGTTGTTCCAGGGTCTCGTCACAAATCTGGGCATTTCCGAAGGACTCCGGAGTTGCGGCTGCGAGGACATAGAGCCAGCGGGGAGTGATCACAGCTGTCCCGAAGGACTGGTCGCTCGGATTAATGAGATGGACCTTTATCAATGCTTAACCTTTCCGTCCTAATAGGCGAGTTCATGGATGTGAAGTATTCCTGGTTGGTTGTTGCACGAGGACGGTAGGTCGGATCCAGCTACGTCCTCGCGCAGTCGAGCTAATAACAAACTGAAGGGGGAAGAGGGCAGGAGGTTCTGCATTCTAGGCACGACAGGTTGGCCTGCCCCCGGACGTCTTTGGATAGAGTTACTTCGTGGTAGATGATGAGGTTGAGGTTGTTGAGCTCTCGGTGGTTGAGTTCTTCTTGTGATGCCGCTTGTGCTTAAATTTCATGGTGCTACCCGTCGTTGTGGCGGTGTCCGTGCTGCTCGTGCTGCTGGTGTTCTGAGCGATTGCGCCGCTCGAGAGCACAAGTGCCAAGGTCATTGCCGATACAGTTAGTTTCTTCATTTACTTTAATCTCCTCTTGCAGCGCTCTCACGCTGCTGGGTTGAAGATGCGCCCCGTATGAAATTGTCACCTTGCTAATAATGTTTAATGTTGCGAATCAGTTGACGGCATTTCACGGCGCACCACTGCCCTAGCCACCGCTGCGTCGTTCCCCAGCCCCCTCACGTCCGGGTGACCGGCTTCCGCCGCCGCCTTCTCAATTTCGGAGTTCACCTCACCGCCAATGAAGACAGCCGCGCCCGTAAGATAGAGCCACAGCAGAAGCGTGGCAACTGCATTCAGTCCTCCGTAGATCATTTGGGACGAACTGGAATGCTTCTGGTATACCCGAAGCAGCAGTGTAGAGGCCACCCATAACGTGACCGCGACAACCGCGCCGGGGGTGCTCCATTGCCACCGCTGATCTTTCAAGTTCGGCCCGAAGCGATAGAGCACAGCAAGTGGGAGGAGCAGCAGGATTACGATAACTGCCCAGTGGATGATGCGCCAGAGAAGTCGAAGTGAGTAGGTGCCCCAAGATGCTGGCCAAAGATGTCCACGGCTCGATGGCCGTAGAGAACGGTCGCGAGCCCGACCAAGCCCAGAACACTGAGAGAAAACGTCAGTCCGAACGCGAGAGACAAAAGCCGCCACCACGGGCGCTCTTCTTCGAGTTCGTAGGCCTTATTCAGGCCGGTCATTATGGCCCAGGTTCCATTCAGGGCTCCCCAGGTCGCCCCGATGACTGCCAGTGTGGCTCTCGTGCCGAAGGCGGCTCTCGCGTTTAGCTGCCTTATCGTGTTCGCTATGAGCGAAGAGGCGTCCGGAGGAAGAATCTGTTTAAAGGAATCGAGGAGCGTACCGCGCAACTCAGATCCGGCCTCGGCAAAGTTGCCGAGCAAAATAAGCAGCAACAGCAGTACGGGGAATAGGGCGAAGAAAAAATAAAATGTCAGCCGGGCAGACTGTCCGAAGATCTCATTCTGCCAGCTCTTGCGGCACACCCGTTTTGCCAACTCGAGCCAGGAAAGTCCTCGCAGGCTCCACAAATCGACCATAGTTCCAGTTTTGAATGGTAACGCGTCCGTTCAGCGGATCAGCACCAAAGCGATGGCCATTCCTGGAGAGTTTCCGTTTCGCGGGACGGCGCATAGGACATAGGCATCAGACACCCGCGTAACTTTTTGAGAAGGGAGTCCAAGCAATTTCACAGTCTCGACGAAGATTTCGCGGCTCAGATTTCGTTCTTTGCGTAACCCGTGCCGTCGAACCTCATGCCGCCTCGCCCTTGTCCGCCGTTCGAAACCCAGCCGCCCTATGCGCGCGGTGATGCTGAATCGATTGCTTGTGGTACTCGGGGCAAGAGCTTGCGCTACGGATTCGATACTCTTTCCTGTAACAAGAAAAATGCTGGGGCGCGTCTTACAGTT
>JAABUQ010010253.1_pt1 | contig 12333 bp, 15 predicted proteins | sample 5560001 | NCBI WGS metagenome assembly JAABUQ01 (sample SAMN10711888, study PRJNA513371) | rock metagenome | isolation source: Antarctica rocks | place: Antarctica: Victoria Land, Finger Mt nord | collected 2015-12-18
AGGGAACCGAGAAGGACTACCAGCGCCTGCACTCGCAACAGATGGAACTGTTCTAAACCCAAAGCCATAAGTCCGCGCCCCCGTGAGACGTGCGATACCTCGCAGCTCTGCTGCGACGTAGTTCATTGGCTTGACAGTGGGGTCCACTATAGTGCTAGGCGAAAACGCCGGGCGCGGCGAATGTGGTCAGCCCCAGGAGGAGTGTCGCGGCTAGGCCACAGGGCGTCATCATAAGTTTCAGAGTAAGCGACTCCATAACGCCTGCTTTAAGAGTTGTTTTCAGCAAGCTGCTGGCGCGTCAGGAATGATGCTATTCTAGCGATCAACATAAGCTGGGCTGTTCATGACGAAGTGCTTCTCGAGAGCGAGACGTTGCATAGTATTCCTTGCCTGATGCTGGCTCTCGATCACTATGCGTCTAGTTTGCCATTGAGAAGAGTATACCGAGCGCCTGTTGAGCCTTTTCCTCGCGGAAGTCTCCGGCAAGCTCGCCGGCCAGGGTCATTACACAGATGGTCGATCCCCCATGAGCAATGATCTGCTGAAGGGCTGCCTGCTCTGTGCGTTCGCTGGTCCCGCCGCATGCGTCTATCACGACAAACGTGCGATAGCCCAGATCCACCCCCGCGAGAGCGGGCAATTGAACTGCAAGCTCTGTTGCTACACCGGAGATGAGTATCGTGTTGCGGCCGCTCTCTTTGATAGCTGCTGCGATTTTGTCATTTCGGAACGCATCCGCCGTAGTGCGAATGTGGACAGGCAGTTGGCCCATCCCTTCCTCAATCTCCGCGAGGACTTTAGGAGCGTCCGCTCCCACCTGAATCCCCGTGACAATTGCAGGAATATCGAACAGTTTAGCAAGTTTTGCAAGGTTGAGCACCCCCTTTTTTAACTGTTCTATCGAGATTGTCAGCGGCAGGTCGGCGATGCCTTCTTGCAGGTCCGCGAAAAGCACAATGGTGTCTGAAGCTTCGACAGGATAAATCGACATGATGTTCTCCAAGTCAGATGTAGGTGAAGAGTTTATTCTTGTGCCGTGGCCGCCCGTTACCCGTAAAGCGGGTGGATTAGGCTGCACTTGCTTCAGGATGCTGGGCAAAAAAGTCGGCAAGGCTTGTCCACTTCACGTCGGGATAACGAGCGTTGTCGAGCGAGTCATGATGCACGCTGAACATGCTGTGTTCATACTGGCTCTGCTGCCACTGCGGATACAGCTCGTTTTCGCCCTCTGGATGGGCTACCCGCTTACTCTTGTTGCGTTGGCCCAGCTCCTCCAAACTTCCCAGGCGCACCAGCTCAAAGGGAGTTTTGAGCACTTCGTCAGTGAACTTCGCCAGCTCTCGCGGAGTAACACGAAAACTGGCAATCTCAAGCGCACGCGGAGTCGCTGGGTCAAGGGCAGCCGCGGAAGTGTATGCCGCAGTGTCGTCCATGGTGGTGAAGTCGAGCCGCCAATCCGGGTCCTCCCAATATCCAACTCTCTTCTTCTCGAAATCCAGATAAGGGACTTTCTGCGTCAGCACTTCGGCAAAGACGCCATTGAAGATTGAGGTCGGCTTGATCGCCGCCGCGTCGAGCCGCTGCTGGAACTCGCGCCTGAGATCGTAGTTGCGGTTTCCCCCTGGTGTCAGTAGCCGAAAATCTGTAGAAAAGTCGGAGGGAATAAACCGTGCGACGCCTGCGGCAAGCGCCGCCTCCAACAAGACCGTTTGGGTATCAACAACCACGTCGCGCAGGCCCTGCAGGGCAGAGACGACGCAGTCTGCTCCTTCACAGGCACTGGCTAGTTCGGAAGCACTCCCCATATCGACTGTCCTGACCGTCAGGCCGAGATCTTCCAATGCTTTCTGTTTCTTCTCGTCCGGGGCTTTACTTCGCATAAGCGCCACGACGTTCGCGCCGCGATTCGACAAAGCACGCGCGATGCGCCCGCCCAGATTGCCGGTTGCCCCTGCCAATATGATTTTTGCCATTTTTTACCTCTGGTTAGATATTCTGCGTGTAGGCCGGGTCTGGCTTCATCGGGAAAACTTGGTAGTCAACGTAGTCAGTTTTCACGTTCGGGAAGCTACCCGCCATCCCCTGCAAATCTTGGAGTGAATCTGCCTCAAAGATGCAGACTGCACCATGCTGTTTTGATCCCAACTGTTCTAAGTCCAGCTCCCAAGATTGGCGAAGCGACCCTTGCTTGTAGAGGGCCTGACCCTGCACCAATTCTTTGACGTGCTCCTCCTTGAAATCGGCGGGCATTCCTTCGGTTTCGAACTTCTTCTTGGTCGTAAAAATGACGAGATACTGCATGATAAACCTCCATTAATCGGGTGTGATGTTGAGATTGAGTCGAAACAGGTTGGTGGGGTCGAACTGCCGCTTCAGTTCTTGCAGCCGCTTGTATTTGTCGGCCCCAAACGCGGCGGGAACAAGGTTTTGCTGATCCCCGCGAAGCCAGTTGTACGTGACCTCTCCCGTGTAGACCGGGCCGAGAGAATGAACCGCCTCCATAGTGATGGGGGCCAGTTCTTCCAGTGTCGCCTGCATCGTCGGCGACACGACTTTGAAGTAAAACGCCGCTTTAGGCGCGGTGTAGGCCACGGTTGCCCCGCGCTCGTGGTTCAACGCGCCGCCAAGATGCTGGAGTTCGACGAGCAGGAGCGGTGGAAAGCGTGTCTTGGCGATGTCCAGCATTCCGTCTAGGACAGCATCGCTTACATCCTGCAAGCATTCCACATGGCTGAAAGTTGGCGATCCTTGCGTGTCCGACGCTTCGTCTAAGCCTGCCATCTCAGAGTACGGCCTGAGCTTCAGATCGTCAAGCGCCGGGACCTTGAACGCCCGAATTTGCTCGTGCAGTTTTTCAGCCGTCGCGGGATTTGCATGACAGACCCCAATCGCGCAGGTCTTCAGGGAGTGCAGATGCAAAAGGAACGCCGGCTTCGGCGGAACCTGCATCAAACGCAGGTAGGTGCTTGTGTCGTCCGAGAGGCCGGCAGTCCACTCCCGGTAGAAGCGAAGAACTTCGGGCGCATCTTCCATACGGTAGTAAGCGATGCCGCCGAAAATCTGCCCCAGCCGCACAAGTCCGACCGTCATAGAGGCAACCACTCCGAAGTTCCCGCCGCCGCCGCGGATGGCCCAGAATAAATCAGGGTTTTCATCTGCGCTTGCAGCGACGACCGAGCCATCGGCCAGAATCACGGTCGCCGACTGCACCGCGTGGCAGGCCGCACCGACTTTTCGGCCCAGCCAGCCATAGCCGCCGCCGAGCGTATAGCCAATCGCGCCGACGTTTGACACCTGCCCGGAAGGATACGCCAGGCCGTGTGGCTCTGCGGCGGCGATCAGCTCGCCCGACGTCACGCCTGGTCCCACCATGGCCGTTCCCGCAGCGGCATCCACAGCGATGTCTTTCATCTCACTCAGTCGGAGCAGAATGCCCTCATTGCATGGGACGGCGATGCCATGCCCCGTGTTTTGGACGCCGAGCGGTAGGTCGAATTCGCGTGCCGTGCAGACTACCTCAACGATGTCCTGAACGCTGTGGGCATTCACAATGGCGGAAGGACGCTGTTCGACGACTTCCAACCAGGGGGTGCGCTGTTTGTCGTAGCCCGGATCGCCAGGGAGGACAACCGATCCAGTGACCTTAGCTTTGAGCTGCTCCAGCGCCTCGCTGGAAAACTTCTTTTTCGAGAACATGGACACTCCTCCAATGATCTTAGGGGTATTTGCTCTTCGTGCGTTAGGACGCCACGGTAAGTACTCCGGCTACCAGGTCCTCAAAGAACTGGCGTAATGTGCGTGGCTCACGGCCCAGGATTGCGCGCAAGGTAAGCGAATTGCCGGGAGACCCATATTTACCGTCGTGGTCGAACATCGCCCTTGCCACTTGGCGACCGCTCGGAGGTGTCTTCGTCTGGTCCACCCATTCATCGAAGTTGAGTGCCGCGGCTTTGACCGGTCGGCCAAGCACTCCAATTATCACGGAAACAACGTCCTCGCGGTTGAAGTAGCCATCGGCGCAAAGCTCGAACGTGCCGTTACGAAGGCGATCCTCCGTCAGCGCGATTGCTGCTACCTCGGCCACATCACGATAATCCACCCTCACTAGTCGGGTAGTACTCGGAGTAGGCTCGGAGAGCACGCCGTTTTCCAATATTGATGGCCAGGCAGCGGCCATGTTCTGGTAGAACATCCCAGGTTGCAGAAGAGTGAACTCCATGCCCGACTCGACGATGGCCGCTTCGACGCGCTCCTTGGCAACGTGATTCTGGGAAGCGAGGATTGTAGGGTGGAGGATGGACGAGAACACAACCCGGCGCACCCCGGCGTCCTTGCACGCCTGCACGAAGTTCACACCTAGCTCCGCCTCATCTTCATGGGGCTGAGGCCCGATATAGAACGCGGCCTCGACTCCCTGAAGAGCCGCGTCCACGCTGGCTCGGTCAGAGAGGTTCGCGACGGTAATCTCGGCCGCTCCGTTGCGGAGGACCGCTTCTCCCTCTTCAGGCTTAAGGACCAGCCCCCGCACATGGGCACCTCGGCTGGCGAGCGCAGGCACGACGAGACCCGCGAAATGGCCGGCAGCACCCACTGCAAGAACGGTGTTTTTCGTATTGGTTCCAGTCATCTTGAACTCCTTACTGCCAAACTTAGTATGTGGTCCTCTTTGGCTTCACCGGATCGCCTTTTTAGGCCGACGCAGAGTTTATGTGTTCGCAATAGTGACGGCCTGATGGACATATTCATCGCTGGCAAGTTGAGCGAGCATGAAGGCGGCCGCGTCGGGGCGGGTGATCTTGTGCGCTTTTTCGGCCGTCTCGGCGGAGAAGACGCGGACATTCCCCGTCGCGGGGTCATCGGTGAGGATGGCTGGGCGAAGAATCACCCAGTCCAGGCCGCTCGCCTCGACGGCGGACTCCATTGCCGACTTGTCCTTGTCCGCACCGTGCAGGAAGGTCGAAACAAGCAACCGCTCATAAATGGGAGCGTTCGCCTCGCTGTCCCCTACGCCAAGCATAGACGTGACTACGAGGCGGCGGACGCCGTTGCGTTGCATGGCATCGATGATCGTCCGGGCGGCGCTTGATTCGAGCGTCGTCGCCTTATAAGGCGTCTTGCCGCCAATCGTGTCGAGAACGGCATCTTGGCCGATGACAGCTTTGTCCATCACGACACTGTCGGTGGCGTCACCTTCGACGACGCGAACGTTTGGGCCTTTATACTCGTCGGCATTCTGTACAAAGGCAGTGACCTGATGCCCGGCTGCCATGGCCTGCTCGACCACGGCCATGCCGGTCTTGCCGGCGGCTCCGATGACTAGGATGTTCATTTCTGTAGTTCTCCTTCAAGATTTTTTTGCAAACCAAGGGTAAGGCGCGAGCGGCAGGATTTGATACTCAGCGTAATCAACCTTCACCAGTGGGAAGCTGTCAATAAGCTTTTGCAGATGCGCGGGCGAGTCCGCTTCAAAGAGGCACACTCCGCCACGGTCTTCTGTATCCAGCGCCCAAACCTGACGGAGACTCCCTTCCGTATAGAGTACCTGCGCCTGCACCTCTTCCTCGGCTTCTTTTTGAGCGAAGTCAGCAGGCGGTCCCGTGCTTCCAGATGCGTGTTTTGGCATAAAGACAACGAGATACTGCATCATAATCCATCTCTTCCTGTTTTGGATACGCACGAGGCCCTGTCGCGCCCCAACGTGGGGTCTCCGAGCAGTTTCGTGAGTGCTTCTGCTAATCGCCGTCCCTAGATGCTAGATGGCGGCGTTGTAAGACCGCCTGATCTGTTTGACCAGACGATCCAAGCGTGCCACCTCCTCTTCGCTGAGAGTGCCACCCTCGTGTCCCGGCGCGGCGAGGTCAATTCCTACGTCCGGCAGTGTAGCGACGAGATCGTCCACGCGGAAAACGATCTTGGCGGCGGCTTCTTCTAGCGTGTAGCGTTTGTTGTTTGGCATTTTTTCAGCGATGTTATCCGAAAGACTGATCGACCGGGATGCAGCGCTTATGGGCATGATATAGCTCCTCAAGGTATTAGTTGTGGAAAAATATTAGTTGTGGAAACGGCGGCAATCAAGTTGTTTGCCGCCGTTTCCTCTGTTACTGTCTTCGTGCCTGTCAATGCCAGGTTCTTTGGAATGTGGCCCGTCCCTGCGGCCAGGACAAGTCCTGTTGTGCTTCCTGCTCAGCGTCCTCCGCCTTTAAAGTCCTCCGCCGTCCACCGCGAGCGTGCTGCCGGTGATAAAGCCGGCGTCGTCGGAAACCAGGAACGCCACGGCGGCGGCGATTTCCTCCGGCTCGGCGATGGTGCCCCAGCGCCATCTGACTCTTGAGGACCTTGAAGAGAATGTCGGGAGGGAGGTCCCGCAGGGCCGGGTGCGTGTAAAGGCTCCCGTTCTCCTTCGCCATGTCCGTAGCCGTGCCGCCCGGCGCGACCGCGTTGATGGTAATCCCGCGTTCCCCCAGCTCCAGAGACAGGTTGAGCGCCATCGCCGTGACGGCCGCCTTACTCGCGGCGTAAAGCGTGTGGTTGAAGACGGCGGTTTTGGCGTCGATTGAGGAGGTCAGTACAATACGCCCCCCGGACGGGAGGTAGCGGGCGGCGGCCTGGGTGACAAAGAGCTGGCCGCCGAAGTTTACCGAGAACACGCGCTGGTACTCCTGCTCGGTGATTTCTTCCAGTGCCCCGAAGGAGTCGACGCCGGCATTGCTCACGAGGATATCCAGCCGCCCGAAGGCTTTGACGACATCCTCCACAAGCGTATGGCATTCCGCCGGCTTGCTGACGTCGGCACAGAACGCCTGAGATTTGAGACCCCTGCCGCTGAGTTCGGCGACCAGCGCGTCCGCAGGCGCGGCCTCGCGGCTGTAGTTGATGGCGACCGTCGCGCCATCGTCGGCGAGCCGAGTTGCGACGGCCTTACCGATACCTCGGCTCGCTCCGGTGACGAGGGCAACTTTTCCACTGAAGTTCATCTCCGCTTCTTTCTCATTCTTGCAGTCCCGCTTCTTTCGCGCTGTCCACGTTTTGCCCGGCGGTACGCCACCGGGCGTCTGGATGGACTACGCCGCTATAGTGAAGACGATCTTGCCTTCGACGTGCTGGGAACTGACGTCTTTCTCAAACGACCTTGCAGCGCATCGCCGCGTTAGTGATGCAGCTAGGTTGTCAGTAGTTCCGGGACAAAGATGTCCTCGATCTTGAAGAGGCGTTTTGTCACGCCCTGTTCAAAGTGGTAGCGGAGGATGGCATCGATTGCTGTGCGATTGGCTTCGATTCCGTAAGGCCACCAATCGTCCCCTAGCACCGCGCGGTCTTCATTGATCAAGTGGCTAAACCAGGGAAACATGGTGCCCATGTTGTTGAAAATCAAGCCATGTTGATATTCCATGACGGCAGCCTCTTTGGCGTCGCAAAAGCTTTGGTAGATCGTTCTTGCCAGCCCAGGATTCTGCGCGAGCAGGTCTTTTCGTATGACGACCGTGTGCATGATAGGAAAGATGCCTGTGCGCTTATAGTAGTCGCGTTCAACCGCCGGATAGTTTGGGAACAGCCGCCCTACCTTGAGGGAGTTCTCCAAGATGCACTTGGGGTTGTCGGCGGAAATGAGCGCATCGATCTCTCCGGCTTCCAGCATGGCCCCCAGCTCCTTGCCCTTGGGGATGCTGCTTACCTGCACGTTCGCCGGGTGCGTATCGGGTACAAAATCGATCGGCTTCATCGGCCAGTCGAGTCCGCCGATAATCCAGCGGCATGATTCCGGCTTGAAGCCGTACTCGTCCATCAACATGCCCTTCGGCATGATTCCAGCATCGTGGCTATACAAAGCGAGCTCACCTATGGTCTTACCGTTGAGATCCTCAGGCCGCTCGATGCCGCTGCCCTTGTTGATGTAAATTGCGGAGTGACGAAAGGCGCGGTTGGGAAACACGGGGATAGCAACGAAAGGCGACTCCTGCCCTTCAAACGTCCGCAGGAAATAGGTCATGCCGAGTTCGGAGACGTCGAACTTACGCTCGGCAATCATTCCCTCAAAGATTTCCGTGACGATGGGAGCGGTGTGAAAGATCGGGTTCACACCTGAGATTTTCACGTCGCCGCTGGCGAGCGTGCGGGTCCGGTCGTAGTCCCAGAAGGCAATGTCAAGCTTCAGATCTGTCATACAGGTTCTCCATCCTTCTTATTCTTCTTTGTTATGTAATGGCTTCAGAACTACTCATCCGGCCACATTAAAGACGATCTTGCCCTCAACGTGCTGGGATTGAACGTCCGTCCACGCCTGGGCCGCCGCGCTCAGGGGATATGTTCTCCCCACGAAGGGCCGAATGTCTCCCGCGTCGATCTTCGCGGCCAGGGCCTGCAAACTCGCGGTGGTGACGCTGGTGTTAAGCATGATCGCCCTGAGTTTGTGCTTTGCCGCATTCTCCTGAGAGGGCGGCTGGCTGATGGCAACAAGGATGCCACCAGGTTTGAGCACAGAGAAGGAGCGGTTCTGCACGTCCCCGCCAATCCCGTCCAGCACCACGTTCACGTCCTTTGCGACCGCCTCAAAGGGGGTCGTCTTGTAGTCAATGACCTCATCCGCCCCGTACTCAAGAAGGCGGGCGTGGCTCTCGGCACCCGCCGAGGCGATCACGCGTGCTCCCAATTGATGAGCAAGCTGCACGGCGACGCCGCCCACGGCTCCGCCAGCCCCGTGGATCAGGATCGTCTGCCCGGCTCCCAGATGCGCTTGTTCCAGCGCCTGCATCGCGGTCTGCCCCACAAGAGCCAGCGAGTCCGCCTCCACAGGGCCGAGTGTGCGGGGCTTGTAGGCGGCCTTGTCGGCTTCGACGGCGACGAACTCCGCATAGGCCCCTCCGCTCATAGCGCAGCCGAACACTTCGTCCCCAACCTTGAAGCCCGCGACACCCTGGCCGAGCGAGTCAATGGTGCCGGAGAAGTCCGTGCCGGGGATGAACGGCATCTCCACCGGAAGAAATTGGCGCATCAGGCCGGAAGCCTGCTTGGTGTCCATAGGGTTGTAGGACGCTGCGAAGATACGGACGACGACTTGACCGGGTTTGGCCGTAGGCTTTGGCACGTCTGCTTCCACAAGCTGCTCCGGGCCGCCGTACTGCTTGATCTCCATTGCTTTCATAGACTCACTCACATTCATTGAAATGATCCTCCAAGAATGGAGTTCAGTCTTTGTTGCCCGCCAATATAATCGTGAACTAAGATAATCAAGATCGTCAGTAAGAATAAAGATGCTTCATTGTGCTTGCGCGACTAAATGCCGGAAATGTGCCTGCACTTGTTCCTGAAGGGATAACACAAAAGCTGTCTATACAAGGCCAATCCCCAGTTGCTTGATCTGTTCGATTATATGGCCCAGACGAAGGAATTCCTCTTCACTCATGGTATCGTCCTCATGTCCTGGCGCGGCAAGATTTATGCCTGCGTCCGGCAAGGTAGCGGCGAGATCATCCAGTGTGTAGCGTCTATTGTTTGGCATTTGTCCCCTTTCAGAGCCGGCAATTTGTTCAGTTATCTCCCCACTCGGATGCAGGCTCCGATTCCCGGAGTGGGACTGCTCCTATCACTGTTATCCTTATCTTATCATACATTGATTATGAACAGATGACCTAGGGTATGTGTATTCATAAGCTGCGAATAGTTGTCAAAAATTGTGGGAATGAGGAAAACTTTAGAACTTGAAGAAGTCCAGAGAATGAAGCGCGTTCATAACAACTAGGCCAGTGAAATAACTGGAGCAACGAACTAGAGGAGGACTATTTGGCAACATCAGGTCAGCACAAAGTGCATCTTACAAACGAACACCTGGAAGTCACGGATGTGCGTAAGTACGTCCTGCCGCGCCGCAAAATCATTTCCTGCACTGCCACTAGGTGGATGTCCCAATGGGTACAGACTCCTAACAACGGTAGTAATGAGGAAGCGGTCGAAATTCCGGCATCCTCTGACCAGCTCGTGGTTGTCGCGACAAAAGGGCAAGGTGAAATAGAAAGCTTTTCTGATGGCTTTTGGAGGGGAGAAACTTACCAGCCTAATTCTGTGGGTCTTACGCCAAGCGGATGGACAAAACGCCTGCGCTGGAGGCCGAATGGACGGGAAACGCTGGAGGTGCTACATATCTATATCCCGGCATGCTTCCTTGACGGTGCGAAAGACGAGTACCGCCACAGGGCAGCGCCTTTTCGGGGACAGCCCCTTAGTGCCCTTTCATTCCATGACTCAGTCATAGCACAAGTCGCACTCTCGCTCAGAGTGGCAATCGAGACAGGAGTACCGGATCTCTACGCGCAGTCCGCCGCGCAGTTCCTGGCGACGCATCTGCTTTCCTCGCAGGGCGGGTGGTCTGACGCCGCCGAGGATAATAGGTGTCCTGGGACACTCGGAGGTCGCCGTCTTGCCCATGTCCTGGAGTACATGAAGGTCCACTACAACGAGTCTCTTTCTCTAAATCAGCTTGCTGAAGAAGCCGGGGTGAGTTGCTTTCACTTCATGCACCTCTTCAAAAAAAACATCGGCACCACTCCGCACCATTACCTCATCAGGATCAGGATGGACGCTGCCGCCTTGATGCTCAGCAACACAGATCTGAGTGTCATGGAGATCGCACTCGCGTGCGGCTATCAGAGCGCCGCTCATTTCAGCGCCGCCTTCCAAAAACAGTTCTCCCAGTCGCCAAGCCAGTCTCGCTGAACTCGACATCGGTGTCGTATTGGTGACCTATCCCGCGAAAACCGTACCATTTGCGAAGTAAGCGTCGCCTAACCCAAGCGACGTAGTGGGACAGGGTCGCTTTCGAGCGGCTTCTACCCCGGCTTCCCCATTCTTCACAACCCAATTCCAAACAACTTAAACCGAGAAAGTAAACCGATGACCATTCCCACGACAACGCGCATTCCGACAGCCTACGACATGGCGACGCCCCTTGCCTTCCCGTGGAGCGTTGACCACGCGCCGGTCACAGCCCGTCATGGCGGTGACATTCCAGCCTATCAAGTCCGGGGGCGGGCGGCGAAACCGTCTGCATCCTCCATTACGCAGCGGAATAATCAGTGCAGTCCGCGCAAGCCGCACTGATCGCCGCCGCGCCGGAGTTATTTGAGGCGCTGGAATACTTCTTCAACATCATGCACGATTATGAGAGCAGCCGGCAGAAGGGCTACGTCAAAGCGGCCTTGGATGTGGCACGGGTCGCACTAGCCCGCGTTCATGCTCCGAGAACCTTTCCATAGCCGCAATCCTAACAAGGGGCCGCGTTTTGCGGCCCCTTGTCATACGTCGCGTCTCTTAATGAAACTCCGCCACAGCAAGCTGCGGGGTATCTAAAAGAGAGTGGCCTTTCGCTCTGCATCTAAAACAACTCCAGATATGACAAGGGTGCAGGTCCCGCATAATGAAACGGGCGATAAACGCCGACAACCACGTCAAATGGTTGTCGGCGTTTATTCTATCTGCCTTGAAAAAACAGCAGCGGCTTTTCTGAGTTTTAGCCCAAGCAATTCCCCCTGTACCCCCACTCCTGCGGAAATGGGTTCTGCTCTCTGCACACGCGGAACACATCGCCAAAAGCCATCCTACCGGCATACTGTCCACCCTGCTTCTTCTCAGGAGTTGTTGGTCAGGAATTACTGGACTGCTCATTACCGAGCATTTTAGCAAGCAAGCCGCAGAGCAAAGCACGCTCATCTTCGTTCAGAGGCGCGAACGACTGGGCAAAAACCTCCAAAACAAGCGTGTGGCCCTCCTGAAACAGTGTCTCCCCTTTTGCTGTCAGATGATGCACCGTCGCGTGGCCTGCGCCGGGATGCCGCTCCACCAGGCCCAAGCGGAGCAGCCGTGTGAGCAGTGTTCCAAAGGCTTGATCCGAGTTAAAGGTAATCTCAGCCAGGCGATGCTGAGAACTGCCGGGATGCCGGACGATTTCCCGTAGGGCATTCCATTGAACCAGGCTGATGCCGAGTGGAGCGAGCCTAGCATCCAGCGCCCGATGATGGCGGTGCTGAAGCTGTTTAACGAGAAGGCCAAGATGTTCCAATGAAGGTGTCAAATCCATAGCAGCATTATCACTTAAAGTGAACAAAAATATCTAGACCTTATCACTTGAAGGTTAGAGATTATGTAAGTATATTTAAGTAAATATATTTACTTTCTTAGTCCGAAGGTGTATAATAGCAGACATGAAAAACACCACACTTAGAGCCTCTAACAAAAATGCTTGGCTGGGTACAACCCCGTTATGGCAAAAGAACTTGTGAGTGATGCTTTGTGGGCAGTGGTCGAGCCGCTTCTGCCGCCGCATCGTGCCCAGCCTGGCAAGCG
>JAABUQ010010254.1_pt1 | contig 12331 bp, 16 predicted proteins | sample 5560001 | NCBI WGS metagenome assembly JAABUQ01 (sample SAMN10711888, study PRJNA513371) | rock metagenome | isolation source: Antarctica rocks | place: Antarctica: Victoria Land, Finger Mt nord | collected 2015-12-18
CGCGCAACCCTATCTGATGCCGACCTCCTGTCCTGTGACGCTCCCCGTCACTACTCAGCGAACTGGACCGGCGTATTGGTGGGAGGGGCAGGGCATCCATGCAGGGCTCTTTACGGACGGGTTGCTCTTCGTGGGACAGAACAAGGTCCTGTGGTTCTTCGACCAGCGGCCGCCTCTGGACGCGGTCAAGATCGATGGACAGCGGCTCGATGCCGCTGCTCCACCGCTCGTCGCCGCGATTGGTGAGGCACCGGATGCGCACGGTCAACCCTCGTGGCCTTCCGCTTTAAACTTCCCGATGCCGGGCTGCTGGAGAATCCATGTTCAAGCGGGCACTCAGATCCTTGAGATTACGGCTTACGTGTTCCCGGAGGGCTGCCGCCCTCTGGGATTGCGGAATCCATCGGCGTCACCGACCCCATGTGTTCCATTGATGCCGTAAAGAGGCCGATGACGCGTGTTATTCGACTTACATCTCACCTTGATTCGGAAATCCACTGGGGAAACGCCATGGTGGAGAGCCCATCGCGCGATGGAGTGACGCTGTGCGGTATTGGAACTCACCAAGGCGTGGACCCGAAGAAGCAGAAAGCGGCGCTGGTGTTGAAGAAGGAATCTGCGCATGGTGGGGGGGACCGCCTCGCTCTTCGTCGGGGTCTCATGTACGGTCTGACTCGGGCGCCCTCAATGATCTTGGCGATCCTACATCTATCCGCACTTACACCAGGTGAGCCATGTCTGTAATCTCCAAACAGCCACACGGTAAGCACAGCCTGCACGACGATCTTCTTGTCATCGAGGGGGCATGTGAGCGCATAGCTCGAAGGGATGTGGTGTGGGAGGCAGCGATGAAGCGGAGCAGGACACACATCATCAATCCACGGGACATGCTGCTCATCGCTGCCCTCACCCTTTCCCTTTCGGCCTGCATAGCAGACGGCAGACCTTCGCCGCCATTGACGGCGAAGGACACCTCCACAATCACCGCAGGAAACGGCACGAATGTGGCAAGGTTGCAAGAGACCGTTCCACCATCCGCCGCCCGGTGCCCAGTGACACGGCCGCCCGACCCACCGCTCACCCCACCGCCATCGGTGGGATCGCCGCAACCCCCTGCCGGGCAATTCTGGTATGGCAACGATGCCCTCTGGCTCACCTTGCCCGCGGATGGGGTGATGTCGAGCGGGAAGGTCATGTGGTGGCGCACCCTCCCGGGAACGCTGACGATCACGGGGAGACGGCTCGACGGCCCCGCCCCGCCGCTCGAGGCGGACTTGTCCGGCGATTACGGTACCGAGGGGTTCCGGGCGAGCGGGATCAATTTTCCGACGCCCGGTTGCTGGGAAGTTGTTGGGAGCGTCGCGAACCACGATCTTCGTTTCGTCGTGATGGTCTATCCGCGCATCTACTGGGAAAGTGGCGGGGGGTGTCAATATCTGAAGGACGCAGTGAGCGAGAGTGATGCGATTATCGTCGGGAAGGTGGAGGGGGCGATTCCGGATCGCCCCGGGTTCGCCTGGCAAACCGTGCGCGTGCAACGAGTGTGGAAAGGATCCGTATCAACGGATGAACGACTCGACGTGTTGCAAAGCACGGGCACAGAGATCCAACTGCAATACGATCACGCGTATATTCTCTTCTTACAATCTTCCGCTGGGGATCCCTGGCGGATTACGTGCCCGACCCGTTCGCTCGGAGAAGTGCGTGGTGAGCAGGTCGCGAACCTAGCGCAGAACCGGGCGATCGAGCCACTATGGTCCGCGACCACGCTGCAAGGATTCGACACTGTGATTCGACACGAATTGTCCGCCCCACCTGCAACCGCTTCGCCATGACCCTTCCATCGGTGTTACTCCAATGGGCAATGCCAATTCGCGCGCTGTCGCTCCTTCATTCGTTCCCCTCCACTCACGATCGGGGCTACCCGCACCACGATGGGAGACAGCGATCGCACCGCATGCCGGGAGTGCGCACCCGACATGGACAAAAGACTACCCCCGCGCGGGGGCGGTCGCGCAGTGTTGTCCTGCCGATCGTCATCCGTGCGTCGGCTTGGTGGGGGCGACTAGCGCGCTTGCCCCGGTTGGCCCGGGCGGAGCCGTGTTGCCCACTCGATCCCGTGCTCATCGTGACCCCTTCTTTCTTGCTGAACGATTGGCCGCGCCCGTGGCCACAGCAAGGGTCATGCCATCTTTCGGGGAGCGCGCGGTCAGGGCGGTGGGACGGAGAGAAGCAGGCCGTTGATCTGCGGGAAGCGTGCGGTGAGCGACAGGGGAAAGTGCAGCGCGATACGGTCACGCACCCGAAGATGGTGCGCTGTGGCAATGGCGCGGGCCTGCGCGGGTGTCTCGAACACCGAGAGTCCTCGCCAATCGCGCACCTTGTCCGGGTCGCGCGGGGGCGCTTTGCCCACCGCCGCATCGGCGAGGAAAGCCGCGCGGGTCGGGATCGGCACCGGGATGCTGTGCGAGAAGCGGCGCACGGCTCCCGCGTCGCCCCGCTCCGGGGTGTCACGCACCCGCTCCCCCTTCGTCGCGGGCGAAGTAGGTGACGGCATGCTTCTGCACGAGCAGAGGTTCCGCCTCCCCCGACACGGCGACGACGATCGTGTAGGTATCCCAGGCCAGGAGCGTGCCAACGAGCTCCGTGCCGTCGGTGAAGCGCACGCGGATCGCCGTGCTGCGGTTGCGGGCGAACCAGTCGTTTTGCGCACTCGGGGAGTGGGCGACGGGTTTGGCAGGAGTGCCTTTCGTGGCGTCGGTGCTCATCGCTGCTCCTTCATGACCAGCTGCCCATCGCGCGGGCGACTATCAGGCAACTCCCTGGTTTATTACTCCCCAGGTCGGCGCGACCGCGAGAGAGGAGCATAGCAGCGGGAGCGGTTGCGGGGAAGTGAGTGTTCTCGAGGGATATGTTTGGGATCGACCGCCGCCGCCGCCTTCTGTGCCTGCCGCTAGAATTCCTCGATATACTGAGCAGCGATCGCCTCGGGCGGATTGGTGTAGCGCTGGATGTAGCGCTGCGAGCGATGGCCGAGTCGCCGCTCCAACTCGTAGGCATCCGCCCCCGTCGCCGTCGCCAGTTGAAAGGCGAAGGTGTGCCGCAGGTCATGCGGCCTGAGGGGCGAGAGATGCCGCGTCGCGTCTTTCAACTCGGCATCATGCCACCGCCCAATCTGGGTCAGGATCAGATTCACCGCCCGTGGGGAGAGTCGCCCATCTCCCGCCCGCGCCGGGATCCCCATCGCGCTGAGAAAGAGGGCCGTGGCTTCCGACCCAGTATCGCGCGGACGCTCCCGCTCCAGGTAGTCGGCGAGCGCCAGGCGCGCGTCATTGGACAAGAAGACGGTCCGTTCGGTGTTCCCCTTCCCTTGCACCCGGGCAATCCGTCCTTGCCGTGCCTGCCGCAAGGTCGCCGGGGTGTTGGGGCTAACCTGGTCGAGGTCGAGGCGGATCAACTCCTCACGGCGCAACCCCGTGGACAACAGCACATAGATCATCGCCCGGTCGCGCAGCGGCCGGCCGGTGGCGCGGATGGGGATTCTCCCCTCTCGCCCAGCCCAGCGTTGGCCACGTAACTGGTGGAACCGTTCCAGCCGGTCGCAGAGGTTCTTCAAGCTGCGCACCTGTGCCTCTGAGAGGGCGCGCGGTTCGAGCGGCGGCAACCCCAGATCACCGATTCCCTTGGCCGGGTCACCGACCGGGAAGAGGCGCGGGGACTGCGCGTGGACCCACGTCGTGAAACCGGAGAGCGAGGCGAGATGGTTGTTGATCGTCGCCGGCGCAAACCCTTGTTCCTTGAGCGCCCGCTGCCAGGCGAGGACGTCCCGTTTGAGCAGCGTGCTGATCCGGTCGTGCCCATAGCTCTCGGTGAAGAACTGGATGAAGCGATCGAGGTGGAGGGCGATCTTCTCGGCGACCGCAGGAGAGCGGACGCCGACAATGGCGAAGGTGAGATAGCGCGTCATCCACGCGGGAAGGGCATCAGGAACCGTGTCGCGGAGCGTGTCGGCACGGCCCGTCACCTTTCGTGCAGTGAAACTCGTGAGTTGTGGGGCGGTCATCGGTGTGTTCTTCGTCGTCATTTGCATCATTCACTACGCGGAAGAGATCGTCTGTCTCGTGGTTTTATCATAGCAGGTCACGGGGGAGAAATGGAAAGCGCGTAGACCAACCTCTCGTATCGCGGACACCTCCTCGGTATTCGTAGAGGAAGGGATGTGCGATGGGGGTCGTCTGTGAGCGGTACAGCATGTTTCCGACCGTCGCCTCCACTCCGGATACGGCGAACGGTGCAATGGATGTCCGTTCGACGGCCTGTGCTCCTGCCGGGATCACACGATCCGAAATCCCCGCAGCTGGGGAGGCTGCGGGGTGGGGAAGGGGTGGGGGGGTGCCTTGGGGATCATCATTGCGTACATGCGAGGATCAACGAGTACGCGGAACATACTCCTCTCGTGGAATCATCTGTACAGATACTTGCCGGGAATTGGCCAGACGACGAGACATGCGATGCCGCACCACCGACCGTTGTACGAGGAACAATGTGACGACCCCGAAAGGAATGCCGACCATGAGTCGCCACTGCCAATCTATCATCGCTCCCTGCATGACGAGCCATAGGTGCGCCGCCGCAAGCGCCACAAGGAGTCCCGAAGTTGTCACGCTCGCGCTGTCCACCCGCTGACGGTGGGCGCCACCGTAGCAGCCGCAGTCGGCCGCTCGCTTCGTCGCGAGCAATACCCCCTCGATCACGAGAAAGCCGCCAAAGAGGAAGAGTGCAATGACTACACTATACATGGGCACCACGTTCGCGATGAGCATACCGGCAACGAGGACTTCGAGCCACGGGAATACTCTGCTCACTAGGCCAACGCTCCATGTGGGGAGGATGCCGTGTCGTCGCAACGTCACCGCGAACAGCCGGGGTCGGTCGATTTTCGCCAGGCCGGAAATACCGAGTACGAGGGCGAAATAGCAGTCGAGGAGGAAGCGCAGGAGATTCATGTTCGCGTCACGGTTGCGGCCGGGGGGCGGCTACGGTGAACTTGACGACGATGTACGTGTTGTCGGGATCGGCGTTCGCCCACGCTTTCAGCGAGATGTGGTGCAGGGTGCCGAAGAACGGATCCGTGAGATCACCTTCGTCTCCCCCGAAAGACTTCCGCAAGTACGCGAGCGTCTGCCCCCCCCGCGCTTCATCGCGCGGCCCCGGATACGCGGTAACAGTCATTGTGACCGCACCCGCCTTCCAGACATCACAGTGCGGGGAACCGGGGCAAAACGGTGCCGGGATGTTCGTCGCGGAGATCGCCGTGCGGGTGGACGCAATCGTCGTCGGCGCGGGTGCCCCCTTCGCGCTTGTGAGGTACGGCCAAGCAAGCAACAGGGCCCCGAGCAGCGCAACGCCAACGAATGAGATAGCGAGGCTCATGTTCTTGCGAGGCGCGTGGCGCATTCACTTCCTCCTATCTTCGGGTCTTTCCCCTAAAAGTAATGACGATATAGGTTTTTCGTGGGTCCACTTGATCCCATGGGCTCAGGGAGAGATGGAATTCTCCATCGTGAAACGGGTCGGAGAGGTCTCCCTCATTGCCATGAAACAGTCCCTTTAGATCGGTAAGCAATATCCCACGGAGATTGGGGTCTGGGTGCCCATCCGGGCTCACATACGAGGAAACCCGCATCGTCACCGTATTCGCTTCTCCAGACATGCATTGCCTCCTTCTTCTTCTACGACACGGCTCCAAATTAACAACAGGAGGTACATACCAGCGTGCACTCAGTGATACAGTAGTCGTTGGTGCATTGGTCGTAACAATCATGGCAAGTATATTTATTTCCTGGATTATATCTAGTTCTATCACATGAAGTATAGTCACTCCCGCAGTAGGTGTAGGCACAGGGATCGCATGGTATCTCGGGCTGTGCGCCTGGGGTTGGCGTTGCCGCGAGGGCCCGTACTGCAGGCACAAAGGCCACTAATCCCGCGAATGCTTTGATGACCGGTCGCCGTGAGATTCGCATCGCAATCCTCCCAGATGTATCCTTACCCTTGCTCCTACTATCTAGAACGAATGGGACTGCGACAACCGGACAACATTACGGAATGAACGCGAGGGTGGACGTGAGTGCGCTCGCGTTCATTCCGTCTTGTCGGTCGCCCGCTGCAGTGAGCAGAACATCGGGCCGCTCGACGATTAGTCTTCCTATAATGCCAACCGCCAACGCTCAGCCCTATGGGGAGGCGACGAGCCCGGAGCCTACTGGCCCCTGCAGAAGCTGCGTCTCCTTTCCCGTTTGCAGGTCGAGGCGGACGAGGCTCGTCGCAAATTTCCCATCATCGCCGACCAAGCCGAGGAAGGCGGCGGTGCCGTCGCTGCTGAACGTGACCCATCGATACGGCCGGCTCGGGTGAAGGGTTCGCGCTACGGCACCCGTGGCCACGTTAATGACGGTGATGTCTGAAGCCAAGCCTCGGCTACGTTCATCCGCGCTCCCAGATGGAACGAAGAGGTTCGTCCCGACGGCGTCAAGCACCACAGGCTGGAAAGGGACGACGCGATCCGTGCTCGCAGTCGTCGCGAGTATCCGATCGGCACCCGCGTTCGACAGGACGTGAACTTCCCGGTTCTCGCTCACGACATACAGGTTGCCGTTGTGCAACGTGGCGGTGGCCACCTTGGGGAGACGGCCGGCACTGCGCTGTTGCTGTGCGATGACCACAGGCGTCGTCTGCGCGCTGGCGAATGTAGCCGTGTTGATGGTGCGCACATCATTCGAGTCGTAACAAAGTACATCAACCTGTGCCGACCCGTTCACCAGCAATTGGCTCGCCCCGCAGCCCGGTAGATCGACCTGCTGCGGGAGCCAGTTCCCGGTGGACAAATCGAGTGCTGAGAGCCAATAGCGGACGGGGGCCGTCCCCCGTGTGCGGTCGTTGTAGTTGTAAACGTACAGGTATTTACCGTCAGCCGAAGGGGCGATGCCAGAATACTCACCGAAGTATCTGATAATGTCTGGCACCGGTACTTGCCGCTCGATGCTCCAGTCCGTCGTCCGGTACACCGTCAGATAATCAAGCGCCTTATTCCCTTGGAGTACCGCGTCGGTGACGAAGGCACGGTTAGTCGCTGGATGAGCGGCGATGAAGAAACTCTGAGTCGCCAAGCGAAGCGGGAGTTGATGCACCACTTGACCAGTCTGGGCATCGAGGACACTGATATGGTCCCCGCTCATGACATAGAGTCGACTCGGGCCGGTCGGAACGACTAATGCATCGGCCGGGCCGGGGGCCGAGGACGACGTGACGAACGCATGCGAGATCGTCTTGACGGCGGCGACTCCTCCCAGTAAGGGGAAAGCGAGCAGCGCGAAGAGGAGAAGGAAGGTTGGACCGGGCGACCGTCGTCCAACCACTCTGATGTTAGCGAAGGAGCGGATCATAGCTGACCTCCTAGAATCTGGATGCCGCACGTACCGGCAACGACGAGTAGCGCGATTGCACTCAATGAGCGGGGTACCGGACGCCAAGGGATCATCGTCCGAGATCGGGTGATTGCGGCGTCCATCGTATCGAGTCCGGCACTGAAAGCCATGGTCGTGAGAGAGCGAACCATGCCGTAGCATCCCATGAGCAGGATGCCCTTAGCCGGTTCGCCAAGCGCGACGAGCGCGAGGCAGAGCACATACAACGATGCCGTGGTAATCTGCGTGAGAATACCCGCGCCAAGATCAACGCTATAGAGCAGTGCAACGACCGGCAAGGGGAAACGGGCGCGCCACCCACGCGGAACTTGGCGGCGCAATGACGGTACCGGCAGTTGCCAGAATCCACGCTCATGAAAGGCATAACCGAGTGCGCCAACGACGAGCATGAGCCAGGCTGCTCGGCGCATCGATCCGGTCGCAAAGGCAACCTGCCCGATGCCGCTCAACACAATACCGGTAGCCGCTCCACCAAGCGCACCACCTGCCACGAAGATCACTGCCGACATGGTCCACTTCTTCCTGTTCCCCGCGAACACGGCGGGGGCGATGGTGGTAACCATCGAGTATCCTCAGGGTGACCAGACCGAATTAAACCCTGCCACCGCTGCCAACCCGCCGAGTGCAACGAGTACGGCCACTTGGGCTGGGGCCACGCGACAGAGCACGATCGCCGGGATCATGCTGGCAACACCGATCACCGCAACGGATCCCCATCGTAAGGTGCGAGCGGTCATAGCGTCATCTCCTAGCATGGGCCGCACCCGCCGGCGGACAGCGAGAGCGTGCATTTGTAGCAGTTATTGCTTCCACTGCACCAGTTTCCCGAAGCGGAATTGGTGCAGAAGTTGCAGCCTGGGCAGCAATCCGGCTGACCATTCGGGGCAGCTGGCGTGCTGCAGCAATAGGCGCCCGGATAACAGCAGTCGGTGTAACTGATGAGTTCGCAACCGGCAACGAAACAGCAGGCGTACCACGAGCTACCGGTCGAGGTGCCGCTCGGACACGAGGAGGCAGACCCCCCGCAGCAATCGCAGGGGTATCCGTGCATGCCGCAATTCGTCCCATCGCTGCAACTGGGCGAGGCAGACACGTATTGGACCGTGCGATCAACGGGAAGAAGCGGTTCCGTGACACCGCCGGCAGCCAGGATGAGCGCCACCTTTCCGACGCGGGCGATGAAGCCGCGGCGGCTGGTCGTAGTGGCAATCTTGACGCCGAATGCTTGCGTGTAGTCATCAACCCTGCGATTCATCTGCCAGTCTCCTCTCCAAGCCATCGCCGCGCTCATGTAGCACGAATCTGCTCTGCTCTTGGGCGACCACGAGTTGCTGCACGGTTGGTGTCATGTAGCGCATCGTGTTCACCAGGCTTTCAACATGCTCAGCGGTATTGACGATGCCCTTGCCTTGGACCATGCCGGAGTGATCGATCGCAAAACCGTACGGGACGCCGCTGACCCGGAAGGCGGTGACGACCTCCGGCGAGATGACAACGGGGACGTTGCGAATCTTGTGCTCACGCAGAAACGCTTCAACCTCGACCGGGTCGATCGCGCCGAAGACGAGTACAATCTGCTCGCCAAGATCGGCGGTGAAACTAGGGAGTGCTTCCCCGAGCGTCCGGCAAGCAGGGCAATTCGTCGAGAGAAAGAGTAAAACCGTCGCCCGATCCGCATCGCGAAGGCGGACGGGCCTACGCTGTGTATCTGTGAGAACGTGTAGCGGAGCGTATTCCCCTATATCGAGACCGGCATTGGTGGTGCGAGCGCCGACGGGTTGAATGCGCAAGTGAAGAACGCCGACTTGACGCGTGAGCGCGACGAGGTAGACGAGAAGCAAGAGGACAACAATCCACAAGGCAGCAGTCGAGATTTCCCAGTACACCATGAAACAGGCCTTTCTGGCTACCGCATTGGCGCGAGCAAGCCTTGGTTAACTGGTCCCCGGATTGCCTGATCCGGCCAAGGGCTGTGGCCGATGCGGCCGTGCATAGTAGTCACTATTCGCGAGGAAGTAGCGGGAGAGCGCATACACGGGAAAGATCGCCAGCATGGGAAGGATGATCGGGACGATATTGTGCCAATTCAGTAACGGCTCCGATGGTGTGGAGAGGACGGCGGAAAGAGCGGCAACGTACAACGCCAGCACGGAGAGTACTGTGTTTCGGACAATAAGCGCTGCGCCGAATGTGCTGTGACTGAGCGGTCCAAAGCATGCACATTCGACACCTGTTTTGCCGCGTCGAATCGCGAAGAGGGCGACCGCGATGAAAAGCAGCAAGAAGACGAGACAGGCTGCGGCACCTACTCTCAACGACCATGGGCGGGTGAGGAAAAGGAGGAAGGCTATTCCGATCTCACTGATCGGGAGAAGAGTCCTTACGACAGTTTCCACTCGCCCGTGAACAAGACCAAGTTCCCGCAATGACTGGGAGAAACGCTCACGAGCCACTATCTTGGAAACACCGGAGACGAAGAAGACGCCTCCCAGCAATGCGACAATATACGGGGCGATGAGATTGGCGTTCTCCACTGGATGCATCATCACAAACCTCTCTTGCTTCTCCATGCATCTACCAGCATCGGAGCCGAGAAGCAATGAGGAGGCCACACACCGGTCAGGACCATTCCGCTGTTCACCGCTCTCATTCTCTATAACGAATGACCCTCGGCGAACCGGACAATCTCCCGTATGGTCGTCCGCAGAATAGACAACTTTATTCGCCTAGCACGCTGGCAAGGGTGTGAAAAACCTCTGCGGCGGGGAAGACCGCAAGGGCGAGGGTGGGGAGGGTGGCTGGGGAAACCACCGTCATGCACCGGGATTCTGTTCTCACTGACTATAACGAGTGAGCTGTCAATAGCGGACAGGAATTCCCCGAAAGTCGCGGATCGGAATTCCTCAGACATGTGTTCGACTCTTCGATCTTTCGACCGTTCGATCACTCCTCCTTTCCCGGCAGCGTCAGATCATGGAAGATGCCCGCCTGCCGTTTCTCGCGTAACCGGTAACTCTGCCCGCGAATGTTGATCGTCGTTGAGTGGTGCAACACGCGGTCGAGGATCGCTGAGGCCAACACCTGATCCGCGAAGATCTCGCCCCACTCCCCGTAGCTCTTGTTCGAGGTAATGATCAGGCTCGTCTTCTGGTAGCGTCGGCTGACCAGTTGGAAGAGGAACTGCGCCGCCAGTCGGTCGAGGGGGAAGTAGCCCATCTCATCGAGGATGAAGAGCTTCGGGCGGCAGAACGCCTGCAAGCGGTGACCGAGCCGGTCCTCCTTCGCGTCGCGGTGTACGATGTCCAAGAGGTCGGCAACCGTCAGGAAGTAGACGCTGACGCCTTGACTGATCGCCAGCATCCCCAGCGCGATGGCAAGGTGGGTCTTGCCCGTCCCCGGCGGACCGAGCAACAGGAGATTCTCGCCGTGATTGACGAAGCGCAAGGTCGCCAGTTCACGAATTTGTCGCTCATCAATCGAGGGTTGGAAGGCAAAATCGAACCCGTCGAGCGTCTTGATCACCGGGAAATGGGCCAGTTTCGTCTTCATCGCGATGTCCCGCTCGAGGCGGGCGGCGATCTCGGCGCTCAACAGGTGATCGAGGAACTCGATATAGGTCGCCTGCCGCTTGGTCGCTTCCTCGGCGATCGGGTCGAGGCAGTCGGGCAGGCGGTTCAGTTTGAGGCGGGCGAAGTGCGACTGGACGCGGGCATAGACGAGATCGCTCATGGTCGCACCCCGATCAGCCGATCATACTCGCGCAGTGAGCGCACTTCGACGGCGGGCGCATCCGGCATGAGCGGCGCCGCCAGCGTCGGCGCGAGCTGCTGGGTCGCTCCCGCCCGGACGGTGCGGTGCGTCCGCGTGGCAATCGTGGCGTAATGGGCGGGGACGATGACCCGCTGATTGGTGCCGCCCACGAGCCGATGCCGGACGAGTTCGCTGCCCTCCGGACTACTGACAAGCAACTCCTCGCGCTCGGTTTCCCGCACGAGGAGCCGTTGGCGCGCGACTGCGGCCGGGACCGAGTAGTCGTTACCGTCATAACTGACGAAGCAATCGGCGCTGCTGTCGCGATAGCCGACGACGCTGGTGTCGTAGTCCGGCGTGCCGACGAGCGAGCGGAGCAGTTCGTCGGCGAGGCGCGTGAACGGCGGGATGCCCGTCGTGCCATGGACCCGCACGTTGGCGACGGTGTCGAGCCAGACGCGCCCTTGCCCGTTGAGGTCCGCGAGGTCGGTAAAGGTCAGCCCGAGCCAGAAGTTGCCGCGCACATACTTGACGCCGCTCTCCACTTTCCCTTTCGTCTGCGCCCGGTACGGCCGACAGGGACGCGGGGTGAAGCCGTAGTAGTGAGCGAAGTCGAGATAGGGCGGATGCCAGTGGATCGTGCCGTCCGCGTCGCGGGCGACGATGGCGGTCTTGAGATTGTCGTGCAGCACCTCGCGCGGCACGCCGCCGAAATAGTGGAAGGCGTGCAGATGGCAGCGCAGGAACCACGCACTCTCCGCGGAAACGGTGAACTCCAGGTACATCGCGCGGGACCAACCGAGGGTCATCACGAAGGCATAGAGGGGACGGCGGCGCCCTTGGTGCTCGATGAACCCGAAGTGACCCCAATCGACCTGCGCCTGCTCGCCCGGCGCGGTCTCGAAGCGAACGGTCGCCGCCGCTTGCCGTGCGTGGCGAAACGGTTTGAGAAACATCCGGACTTGGGTCTCCTGGCCGGGATAACCGCGCGCCTGCAACTCGCGGCAGAGTTTGCGGCCATTGAGCACGCCGTCGCCGATCCGCTGTTCGAGATAGGGGATATACGGGTCGATCTTGCGCGGTCGTAGCGGCGC
>JAABUQ010010255.1_pt1 | contig 12330 bp, 11 predicted proteins | sample 5560001 | NCBI WGS metagenome assembly JAABUQ01 (sample SAMN10711888, study PRJNA513371) | rock metagenome | isolation source: Antarctica rocks | place: Antarctica: Victoria Land, Finger Mt nord | collected 2015-12-18
GACGTCGATCCCGGCATAGTAGGTCATCTCGGTGCCTCCCTCAGGTCATGACTGCAAAGGGTCATATGGAAGATCATCCGGCCGCGGTAGCATCCGCTACCACACCAACCCGATTACCGTATCTAGTCCGTCTTGAGGCAATGTAAATTATGCGCATCATTATCGGAGCTTTCATATTGATTAGTGTGACTTCCATGGCGCCGGCTGGCCATGCGGAGACCAGGACAGTCTTCCTGGGTGGAGTGGGCGGCAATTTCTGCTCCGGAATGGCGGATAGGGCTGCCCTTCGACGCACCACGGCATCTGGCAAGATCGGTCGCTATGAGCATGCCAATGAAATGGCTGCCTGCACGCCGGTGCAGCGTCGAGCTATCTGGAATGTATGGGAGAGAACCCCAGTCACGTCCGCGGGACAACGTCATACTGTAGCGGAGATCGGCGGCTCTCAGGAGGTCGAGGCGAGCAGCCCGTCGTTCATGGGGTATTTCAGCTATTTTGGCGGAGCCTATCCGAGCGAGGCCAACATGAACATTCTAAGAGCCCATTCCGAATCGCATTAGCAACGTGCTATTTGGCGGATCAGGTTGACGCTTGAGGCGGCATAGATGAACGCCTCGACGGAGGCGACCAGCCGCTCGACGTCGCGAGAGAAGCGGCGATTTCGTCCGATCCAGGCGAAGAAGTGCTCCACGACCCATCGCCGCTTGTGGACCTTGAACCGGACTTGGTCGCCGGCCTTGCGGACGATCTGGACGGTGATGCAGGTCGCGTTCGCCACGCGCTCGCCGGCATGGGCGGAGTCGGCGAAGACCAACTTGACAAAGCGGAATGAGGCTCGTGACGCCTTCAACGCAGCACCCCCGTCACGGTCCTGGATGTCGGCCGGATGTATGCTGATCTTGATCAGCCGCCCGTCGGTGTCCACTAGGGCATGGCGCTTGCGGCCTTTGACTCTCTTTCCGGCATCGTAGCCGCTGGGACTGCCCGCCTCGATGGTCTTGGCACTTGATCGCCTTCGGCGCTCAACGGCATGTCCATGACCGCCGCCGAGGGACTGGCTTCGCGGCCCACCCGCTCGCGATCCTGCATGACGAGGTGATGGTTGATGCGCTCCCACGTGCTGTCGTCGCGCAACCGGGCAAACCACCGATAAACGGTCAAGAACGGCGGGAAGCCGTCGGGCAGCATGTCCCAGGCGCAGCCCGCCTGCATGATGAAGAAAATCGCCTCCACGATCTGCCGCATCGGCCATTTCCGCTTGCGCCCGCAGCGACAGGGCGGCGGTAAGAGTGGCTCGAGGATCTCCCATTCCGCATCGGTCAGGTCACTTCCATAGCGTAGCGCCGCACGGCTATGCTGCCGGCGGCTGGTCGGGGTCCACATGAGGCTTCCTGCAAGGCTTCGAACACCTGCTCGGAAGCACATGTCCCCCGGCCAGCCAACCGCCAAAACTAACCGTTCCACCTTGATTCCGAAATGGCCTCTGATAGGCTCTGGAAATGGCACGGGCAGCTACACTGCTACGTCAGCTGACCAAAATCCGGGTGTCGTCTATAACGGATACGTCACGAGTTCCGATCTGGAGCAGATGAAATCCGCCATCCGCGGTGCGAACGCGCACGGTGCTGGCAACATTGCCATCTTCTCGACACAGAACATACAGATCGGCAGTGCTACGGTTCGTGGCGGTGACTTTGACGATTCGGTCGCAACAGGTGCCTATTTCGCCAACATGCGGGCGGCCGCCCTGTATGCAGGAGGCGTGGCGCTTGACGTTCCACCTTCGTACTATATAGCTCGCCCGCTGCGATATCAGCACTACGTAGCCCAGGTCGTGCGATGGAGAAGAGCGCAGCATATCCGTGTCTCCCTTACGGTTTCCCCGCATGCGGACGGTTGCAGGTTCGACGATGCTTTCATGGAAAACACGAAGAAACTGGTGACCGACCTGAGAAGGTCGCATGCGATGCCGACGCAATGGGTGGTCGAACGCTATGATCCCAAGAACTGCGGAAATGATCTCGCCGACGACTCCACGCCCGAGAGCCTCAATGCCATCGCGCTCTACCTCGCCAGCCTGCCGGATACCGGACCGCCAGGGAGCCGGCCCGCCGGCAGCAACGGGATCACGGATGCCTTCCTACAGTAGCGAGGAACAGACCGCCCTTCGCAGCCGTAATCAGGATACGAGCGGAGCGCCATCATGGGGACCTAATCAACGAACCCGCGTCATAAGCCCGCAGCACGTCGCCGATCGAGCCGTGTATCGAGTCCGAGCCCACCAGGCGCACGATCCCGTAGCGTTCGAGCTGCGTCCGCACGTCGTCCGCCACCTCGGCGAGGACGGGCCGGATGCCCTGCCGCTGGAGCCCCTTGAGCAGGCCCTGTAGCGTCTGCGCCGCCGTGTAGTCCACGCCGTCCACGGCCGCCATATCGAAGCAGAACCAGCGCAGCGCCGGCTGGGCGTCGGCCTGGGTCAGTGCGCCGACCTCCTCCGAGAGCTGCGCCGCGTTCGCGTAGTACATGCTGTGGTTGAAGCGGTAGGCCAGCAGGCCCAGACGCAGCTCCTTCCTGGTCGCCACCGGCACCGGCCGCGGATCGTCCCGCTCCTCGACCAGCACGGAGTTCTTCGGCCGGTAGCCTCGGCGCACGTGGCCCAGCAGCGACAGCACCATCGCCGCCAGGATGCCCTGCTCGACGCCGACCAGGACCACCACCGCCGCGGTAACCGCGGCGATCGCGAACTCCACCGGCCGCACCGCCGGGATGCGACGCATCTCGCCCAGGTCGATCAGCTCGATCCCGATCAGGAACACCACCGCCGAGAGCACCGCCAACGGCAGGTGGGAGAGCAGCCCGGTGAGGGCGAGCAGCACGACCAGCGTGACCAGGCTGGTCACCAGCTGGGCGAGCTGGCTGCGTCCGCCGGCGCCCGCCACCATCTGCGTCTTGGTCGGGCTGCCGTTGACGACGAAAGTGCCGGACAGCGCCGCTCCCAGGTTGGCTAGCGCCAGGCCGATCAGGTCCAGGTTCTCGTCGAAGCCTTCCCCGTTGCGGGTCGCGTAGGCGCGCGAGGTCGCGGCACTCTGCGCCAGGATCACCACCGTCATCGCGATGGCGGTCGGCAGCAGCCGCTCGAACAGCTTCAGGCTCCATGCCACGTGCGGCAGGCCGAAGCCCGGCAGCCCCGAGGGCACCGCGCCGAGCACCGGCACCCGGTGCGCCTGCAGGTCGAACGCCCAACTCACCGCGATGGCCCCTGCGACCGCGATGAGCGCGCCCGGGATGCGCCGCGACACGCGGCGAGTGCCCAGGATGACGAGGATGACCGCCGCCGCGACTAGCAGGACGGGAAGCTGCGTCTGCCCGATATCTTCGATCGCGCCCAACAGGTGTCCGACCGGGCCGTGTCCCCGCGAGGGCAGGCCGGGCAGGCCGGGGACCTCGCCCAGAGCCACCTGGAGGCCGACGCCGGTCAGGAACCCGGTAAGCACGGTGCGCGACAGGAAGTCGGCGCGGAACCCGAGCCGCACCAGCCGCGCGACCAGCAGCAAGCCAGCCGCCATCAGCGCCAGCAGTTCGGCGAGCCCCAGCCACTCCGGCGAGTTTCGCGCGGCAAGCCCGGCCAGGCCGCTCGCCAGGATGGCCGCGGTCGCGGAGTCCGCCGCGACCACCAAGTGCCGCGACGAGCCGAACAGCGCGAACAGCAGCATCGGCAGCAGCAGCGTGTAGAGCCCGGTCACCACCGGGGTGCCGGCGATTCGCGTGTAGCCCATCACCTCCGGAACCGCGAGCGCCGCCAGGGTGGCGCCCGCCACGGCATCCGACAGGAGCTGCGATCGGCGCAGCGGCAGCAGCCCCTGCAGCACCGGCAGGCGCATCGCCCTCATCGCGCGGCACCCCGGCCGAACCTGCCCGTAACCATGACCTGCATGCCGTATGACCAAATGATGACAGCGGGCCTTTACCCGGCCCGGAGGCTTTGATCCAGGGATCAGCGCTGGCCGGACGCCGTGCTCTCGAACAGGTCGGGATGCTCGCGCGGCTGCGAGCGCCGATACTGCTTCGGCACACTGGCGGCGGTCGAGCTAGCCGCGGCGGCTCCCGAAGGGCTCGATATCCGGGCGGCGTATCCTAGTGCGCGTCTCGTGCCGCCCAAGCCGCGCGCCTTCCTGGCGGCGCTCGAAGCGGCCCTGGCGTGAAGCGTGGTGCAACCTCCAGCCTGCCCGCGACGTCTGCTTGCTATCCAACAGGGGGACCGACGATGGCCGACGATAAGCACGAGAAGGCGCTCGACCTCACCGAGGCGGCGCTGGACAAGCTGGCCAAGGGCGACAAGCAGGCCGCGGGGAAGCTGATCGACCAGGCCAAGCAGCTCGACGAGACCGCGCCCGCGGAGGTGGTCAGGGACCTCGACGAGGATGCGGCGAGCCGGGCCTGACACGACGATGGCCGTAGCGCTGTTCACCCACGCCGACTGCCTCGGGCACGATACCGGTCCGGGACATCCGGAGCGCCCGGATCGGCTGCGCGCCGTATGGCGGGCGCTGGAGCATCCGGACTTCGAGCCGTTGCGCCGGGAGCAGGCGCCGCTGGCGAGCCAGGCGCAACTCGAGCTGGCCCATCCGCGCGCCTATGTCGAGCGCATCCTGTCGATCCGTCCCGTCGCTCCGCGTTTGCAGCCGCTCGACGGGGATACATCGATGAGCGCCGGCAGCGTCGACGCCGCCCTGCGCGCGGTGGGGGGCGCCTGTGCCGCGGTCGATGCGGTGATGGAGGGAAGTGCGGCGGCCGCGTTCGCCGCGGTGCGGCCGCCCGGCCACCATGCCGAGCCCGCGCACGCGATGGGCTTCTGCCTGTTCGGCAGCGCCGCCATCGCCGCCCTGCACGCGCGGAGCCGCTGGAGCCTGCGCCGCGTGGCGGTGGTCGATTTCGACGTGCATCACGGCAACGGCACCCAGGCCATGCTGCAGGACGACCCCGACCTGTTCTTCGCGAGCTCGCACCAGCAGCCCTGCTATCCCGGCACCGGCGACGCCGGCGAGCGAGGCATTGCCGGTAACGTGGTCAACCTGCCGCTGGCGCCGGGCAGCGGCTCGGTGGCCTTCCGGAAGGGCTGGGAGGGCACCATCCTGCCGGCGCTCGACCGCTTCGCCCCGGAATTGCTGATCGTCTCCGCCGGCTTCGATGCCCATCGCGCCGACCCGCTGGCCCAGCTGGAGCTAGAGGCCGACGACTTCGCCTGGGTCACGAGGGCGCTGATGGAGGTCGCCGACCGTCGCTGCGGCGGACGCATCGCCTCGACCCTGGAGGGCGGCTATGACCTGGAGGCGCTGGCGGCATCGAGTGCGGCGCACGTCCGGGCCCTGATGCGGGCGTAGGTGGCTTGACCGCTCCGGGCAGGTGGCAGTTCTGGATCGACCGTGGCGGCACCTTCACCGACATCGTCGCGCGCCACCCGGACGGCCGCATCACGCCGCACAAGCTGCTCAGCGAGAACCCCGGACGCTACCGTGACGCCGCCATCGCCGGCATCAAGCAGGTGCTGGGCATCCCGCTCGACCGGCCGATCCCGCCCGGCCTGATCGAGGCGGTGAAGATGGGCACCACCGTCGCCACCAACGCGCTGCTGGAGCGTCGCGGCGAGCGCACCCTGCTGATCGTCAACCCCGGCTTCGGCGACGCGCTGCGCATCGGCAACCAGGCCCGGCCGCGCCTGTTCGACCTGTCGATCGCGCGGCCGGACCTGCTCTACGAGCGGGTCGCGGAGGTCCCGTGCCGGATGGGCGCGGACGGCACCGAGCTGCTGGCGCTGGACAAGCAGGCGGCCGAGGCGGCGCTGCGCCAGGCCGCGGAATCCGGCATCCGCGCCTGCGCCATCGCGCTGATGCACGCCTGGGAATATCCCGCGCACGAGCGGCGGCTGACCGAGCTGGCGCGTGCGGCCGGCTTCACCCAGGTCTCCGCCAGCCATGCGGTCAGCCCGCTGCTTCGGCTGATCCCGCGCGCCGACACCACCCTGGTGGACGCCTACCTGTCGCCGATCCTGCGGCGCTACGTCGAGCAGGTGGCGGCCGAACTGGGCGGCACCCGGCTCTATTTCATGCAGAGCCATGGCGGCCTGACCGACGCGAGCCGCTTCCACGGCCGGGACGCCATCCTGTCCGGCCCGGCCGGCGGCATCGTCGGCGCCGTTCGCACCGCTTCCATGGCGGGGCTGGACCGGGTGATCGGCTTCGACATGGGCGGCACCTCCACCGATGTCGCGCTTTATGCCGGCGCCTTCGAGCGCGCCTTCGAGACCGAGATCGCCGGCGTGCGCATGCGTGCCCCGATGATGGCGATCAACACCGTGGCGGCCGGTGGGGGCTCGGTGCTGCATTTCGACGGCGCGCGCTTCCGGGTGGGACCGGACAGCGCGGGCGCCGATCCCGGTCCGGCCTGCTACCGGCGCGGTGGGCCGCTCACCGTGACCGACGCCAATGTCTGCGTCGGCAAGATCCAGCCCCGGCACTTCCCCGCCATCTTCGGCCCGGACGGCAACCAGCCGCTGGACGCCGAAATGGTCCATGCCGGCTTCACCGCCTTGGCGGCGGAGGTCGCCCAGGCCACCGGACAGCGATCCGACGCGCGTGCTATCGCGGAGGGCTTCCTGCGCATTGCCGTCGCCAACATGGCCAACGCGATCCGGCAGGTCTCGGTGCAGAAGGGCCACGAGCTCGGCCGCTTCACGCTGCAATGCTTCGGCGGCGCCGGCGGCCAGCATGCCTGCCTGGTGGCGGACGAACTCGGCATGGACGGCGTGTTCATGCATCCCTTCGCCGGCGTGCTCTCGGCCTACGGGATGGGACTCGCCGACCAGACCGTGCTGCGCGAGCAGGCGGTGGAACGGCACCTGGATGCGGCGGCCTTGGCGTCCCTGGAAGCGCAGGCCGACACGCTGGCGGAGGCGGGGCGCGCCTCGCTGCTGGCGCAGGGTGCGGATGCCGGGCGCATCCAGGCCAGCCGCCTGCTGCACCTGCGCTACGAGGGCGCCGAGACCGCGCTGATCGTGCCGCTCGGCGCGCTCGACGCGGTGACCGCGGCCTTCACCGAGGCGCACCAGGTCCGCTTCGGCTTCACGACGCCGGAGCGGTCGCTGGTCGTGGAAGCCGTCGCGGTGGAAGTGGCGGCGGCCGGCGATGCGGTGGCCGAGACGCGCCTGGCCGAACGCAGCTCCGGCGCGCCCGAGCCGATCGACGTGGTGGAGAGCTGGAGCGGCGGTGCCGCCCACCGCACGCCGGTGTTCGAGCGTGGCGCCCTGCTGGCCGGCGACCGGATCACCGGCCCCGCGCTGATACGCGAGGCCAACGCCACCACGATGATCGAGCCCGGCTGGATGGCCGAGGTGACGCCGCTCGACCATCTGCTGCTGCGCCGCGTCGTCCCGCGTGCGGCACGCCTCGTGGCCGACGCCGGTCGCCCCGACCCGGTGCTGCTGGAGCTGTTCAACAGCCTGTTCATGAACGTAGCTGAGCAGGCTGGCGCGGTGCTGCAGAACACTTCGCAGAGCGTGAACATCAAGGAGCGGCTGGACTTCTCCTGCGCGGTGTTCGACGCGGAGGGCGCGCTGGTCGCCAACGCGCCGCACGTGCCGGTGCATCTCGGCGCCATGGGCGAGAGCGTGCGCGTGGTGCTGCGCAACCGCCGGGACACGCTGCGCCCGGGCGACATGGTGGCGCTGAACAACCCGTTCGACGGCGGCACCCACCTGCCCGACATCACCGTGATCACGCCCGTGTTCGACCGCGACGAGCTGCTGTTCTTCGTCGGCTCGCGCGGCCACCACGCCGATATCGGCGGCCTCACTCCCGGCTCGACCCCGCCCGGCTCGCGCACGCTGGAGGAGGAGGGCGTGGTGATCGACGACTTCCTGCTGGTGCAGGGCGGCCGCTTCCGCGAGGCCGAGTTCCGCGCCCTGCTCGCGGCCGCGCGCTATCCGGCACGCAGCCCCGACGTGAACGTCGGTGACATCAAGGCGCAGATGGCGGCGAACCGGAAGGGCGTGGCCGAGCTGGGCCGCGTGGTCGCCCGCTACGGCCGCGACACCGTGCGCGCCTACATGCGTCACGTGATGGACAACGCCGAGGCGAGCGTCCGTGGCGTGATCGACCGGCTGCATGACGGCCGGTTCGACTATGCGATGGATGACGGCGCGCCGCTGCGCGTGTCGGTCCGGGTCGACCATGCGACGCGCAGCGCCGTCGTGGATTTCACCGGCACCGGGGCGCAGCGCGCGGACAACTTCAACGCGCCGCCGGCGGTCACCCGTGCCGTGGTGCTCTACGTGTTCCGCTGCCTGGTCGGCGACGACATCCCGCTGAACGATGGCTGCCTGAAGCCGATCACGCTGCGTATACCGCCCGGCAGCTTCCTGTCGCCCTACCCCGGCGCCGCCGTGGTCGCGGGCAACACCGAGGTCAGCCAGGCGGTCTGCAACGCCCTGTTCGGTGCCCTCGGCACGCTCGCCTGCAGCCAGGCGACGATGAACAACTTCCTGTTCGGCGACGCGACCCGGCAGTACTACGAGACCATCTGCGGCGGTGCCGGCGCGGGCCCGGACTTCGACGGGCAGTCCGCCGTGCAGACCCACATGACCAACACACGCATGACCGATCCGGAGGTGCTGGAGCGGCGCTATCCGGTGCGTCTGGAGGAGTTTTCCATACGGCGCGGCTCCGGCGGGGCAGGGCGCCGGCGCGGCGGCGACGGGGTGGTGCGCCGGCTGCGCTTCCTGGAGCCGATGACCGCGGTGATCGTGTCGTCCCGACGCGCCGTGGCACCGTTCGGCCTGGCCGGCGGCGCGGACGGCGCCACCGGCCGGCAGTGGGTAGAACGGGTCGATGGCAGCCGCACCACGCTGGGCGGCACCGACCGCGCGGAGCTGGCACCCGGCGACGTTTTCACCATCCACACGCCGGGCGGTGGCGGCTACGGCGAGGGCTGACCGGCCTTACCAGCCCCGACTTCACCAGCGATGATGCACGTGCGGCCGGATGTCCTGGTCGTAGATGGCGGCGAGTTCGGCCATCACCGTGTCCGGCAGGGCTGGCAGCGCCGCCGCCTCGGCGTTCGAGCGCGCCTGCTCGGCGTTGCGCGCGCCGGGGATGGCGACGCTGACGCCCTGCGACATCAGGATCCAGCGCAGCGCGAAGCGCGCCATGGTGGTGTCGTGGCCGACCAGCGGCCGGATCCGCTCGACCGCGGCGAGGCCGGTCTCGTACGGCACGCCGGAGAAGGTCTCGCCCACGTCGAAAGCTTCGCCATTGCGGTTGAACTTCCGGTGGTCGGTGTCCTCGAACATGGTGTTCGCCTTGAACTTGCCGGACAGCAGCCCGCTGGCCAGAGGCACCCGCGCGATGATGGCGACGTCGTTCCTGCGTGCCTGCTCGAACAGCAGCGCGGACGGCCGCTGGCGGAAGATGTTGTAGATGATCTGGATGCTGACGACGCCCGGGAACTCGATCGCCTTCAGTGCTTCCTCGACCCGCTCGACGCTGACGCCGTAGTCGCGGATCTTGCCCTCGCGCTTGAGGTCGTCGAGGAAGCCGAACACCTCGGCGTGGTAGTAGAGGTCGGTGGGCGGGCAATGCAGCTGCACCAGGTCCAGCGCATCGACCTGCAGGTGACGCAGGCTGCGCTCGATCCAGGCCGCGAGGTTGGACCGGCTGTAGCCCGCCACCGTCTGCTTCTCCAGCCGACGCCCCGCCTTGGTGGCGACGAACGGCCGCTCGCCGCCGCGCTCGCGCAGCACGCGGGCGATCAGCTGCTCGGACCGGCCGTCGCCGTACACGTCGGCGGTGTCGATGAAGGTCACGCCGCTATCGAGCGCCTGGTTCAGCGCCGCCAGCGCGTCGCTCTCCTCGACATGCCCCCAGCTCGCCCCGATCGCCCAGGCGCCGAAGCCGATCTCGCTGACCTGCCGGCCGGTCTTGCCCAATCTGCGTGTCTTCACCGCTATCTCCCCTCGTCCAAGAGCTTGAGACGTATCAAGTCGCCGTGCGGATCGCCATACGCGCGGCGTTCGATGCTGGTCGCTCGACAGGCGGGGCCGGTCGCTCGACAGGCGGGCAGCTATCGGGCGAACATGATCGCGAACGGAGGGTCGGTGACATGGACAAGGACGAGCTTACCAGTTGGGCGCTGGCGAATGGCTGGCAGCTGCTTGCCGGCGTGCCGAGCCTCACCAAGCCGTCGTCGCCGAAGGAGGCGATCGTCCGGATGGTGTTCAAGGAGACGGTGGTGAACCTGGAGGTCAAGAAGCCCGCCGGCAAATGGGAGAAGGTCGCCGGCGACAGCTACGGCAAGATCAAGCCGGATCCCGAGAGCGGCCGGCCGCTTGGCCTGGGCTTCGAGAAGATCCCCAGCTTCTCGATGCTGATGCAGGACAACCGGGACCGGCAGGTGTTCGCCAACATGGGCGGCGCTCCGAAGCGCCGGTCATAGACAGGCTCGTGAAGCCGTGCAGGGCGAGGTCGTCGCGATCCGATCCGTAGATGAAGCGGTCCGGCCGCACCAGCATGCCGCGCGCGCGGTGGCGCTTGAACTGCAGGCGCAGCCGGTCGTCGATGTCGACGATCTCGTTCTCCCGCAGCCCATGCCAGGAACGCCTGCGCTCATGCACCACCAGCTCTCGGACGCCCAGTTCCGCCAGGTGCGCGGGCATGTTGGGGCGCCGCCATGACAGGTAGGTCCAGCCGGTGCCGAGCACGTCGTCCAGCCGCCTGCGGTAGCCTGCGGCCGGGATGACCCATGGCTGCCAGACCAGCCGGCCGGCGGGACTATGGAACGAGCGCGCTACGGCCAGCATTCCGGGACCGGAAACCCAGTCCGGCTTCATGCCGAACCTGCCGATGTACCCGCCGAGCCAGGGCAGCCTGACCGCCACCCGGCAGGCCAGGTCCCGGCCCGTCGCGAGCAGGCGGTTCTGGACCATCACGAGAGCGCCGACCCGCAGCGAAAGCCGCGTCAGCGCCATGACGTTCGGCCGTCTCTCGCTCTCGTAGCTGTCGAGCAGCGACGGCGGCGCGCTCCCTTGGACGACCGCGGCGAGCTTCCAGCACAGGTTGCCGGCGTCACGCACCCCGGAGCTTATACCCTGGCCGATGAAGGGCGGCATCATATGGGCGGCGTCGCCGCACAGGAACGCGCGTCCCTGCTTCCATCGGTCGGCCTGGCGGGCATGGAAGACGTAGATCCAGCTCGCGAGGATATCGATCTCGTCGGCATCGATGCCACGGATCGCCAGGAGCCTGCGCAGGCCCTCGGGCGTGTTGGCCGCGTCCGGGTCCTCGTCGCGTCGCAGGCGGAATTCCCATCGGTGGTATCCGTTCGACGCGTAGCAATCCGCACCGGGACGCTCGGGGTCAGCGATGAAGTTGAAGTCGAGCCGTCCGGAGGCATCGTGCGGGAAGCGGGCACGGGCTTGGATATCGAGCCACGGCTCGTCGATCGAGCGGCCTGAAAGTGGGATGCCCAGCAGCTTCCGGGTGCTGCTCGCGCCGCCGTCGCAGCCGATCAGGTAGCGCGCCCGCACGAAGCGTGTCGCGGCCGGAGGCTCGCCGGTACGGCGCAGGCCCATGGTCACGCCCGCCTCGTCCTGGTCCAGTGAGACCAGCTCCTGCCCGACGCGCAGCTCCACCAGGCCGGCGTAGCGTCGCAGCCCGTCGCGGAGGGTCCGCTCCATCAGCGGCTGATGGAAGAAGCCCATGCCGGGCAGGCCCTGCCGGCCGCTGCCATCGAGGTCGCAGCTCAGGAAGATCCGATTGCGGTTATGCAGGTGTATGGTGACGCTGGTGCTCATGTCCGCCATGACGGGCTCCAGCAGCCCGACGCCCTGCCACACACGCAGCGCGTCCTCATCGATGGCGATCGCGCGCTGGCGCGTATGGAGTGCGGCATCCCGCTCGACCACGAGCGTCCTGATGCCCCTCGATCCCAACAGGTTCGCCGCGGTGGCACCGGTCGGTCCCAGGCCCACGATGACGACGTCGTAGTGGAAATCCTCGGCTCCGGGTGCCCGCTCGCCAGGCCGGGCCTCATATCCCATGGTTGCGTCCGTTGCCCGATCCCGCCATCCGGTCAGTAGGCTTGCACGGCACGGTCCGGCGCGCCGTCGGCAGGTCCCGGCTTGAAGGCACGAGCGAGGGCGGTGCCGGACTTCCCGAGCAGCTCCACGTCGGTTCCCACGGCGACGAAGTTCGCGCCGAGCTCGATGTACCGCCTGGCCAGCGTCTCGTCGCCCATCAGGATGCCGGCGGCGACGCCCGCATCGCGGATGCGGGGGATCGC
>JAABUQ010010256.1_pt1 | contig 12330 bp, 9 predicted proteins | sample 5560001 | NCBI WGS metagenome assembly JAABUQ01 (sample SAMN10711888, study PRJNA513371) | rock metagenome | isolation source: Antarctica rocks | place: Antarctica: Victoria Land, Finger Mt nord | collected 2015-12-18
GAGCGGGCGGTGGCGGGGCTGAAGGCGCTGATCGACGCCCAGGTCGCCGGCCTGCTCGGGAGGAGGGATCTCTTGATCGAGCAGGAGGGGCCGAGCCGGTCGGAGGCGACGTATCGGGCGCGGTTCGACGCCTCGGACGAGGGGAAGCTGCTCCACCGGTACGAGCAGGACCACGAGCGCGGCTTCTTCCGGGCCCTCAAGGAGCTGCGCGAGGTCCGCAAGGAGACGGGCCAATCGCCGCAACCGCAATCGAGGACGATGGTTAAAGGAAACGAGCCGGTCGAGACGTCGCAGCCCGAGGCCCCCCACGGTCCCCGAAACGAACCCACGGCGCGGCCCTCGGCCGGCCCCTCCGGGCGTCCTTCCCGGCCTGTCACCCCCGTCGGATCGCGTGTCACCGGGCCGATCCGCCGGGGAAATCGATCGTCAGATCCAAGATAAGCGATAAGAAGGCGCGATCATCGGTCGACGGGAGCCCATGTGAATGGGTCCGCCGATCGCGGTGCGCGCGGTCCGGACCCCGGCGGTTCGACCTCCGGCGGGGCAGGCCGAAGAGGGGGCCCGGGATGGGCGGGGTGGCCCGGCGTCGGTCATCGGCCGGGGGGTGGGGCCGGGGTCATGCCGGGTCGAGCGGTCGGGATGTCGTCGATGGGTTTCGGGCCGGCGCGGGGGGTCGCGACGACCTCGCGGGCTCGGGCCTCGGCGCGGGCGGCCTCGTCGGGCCGGCCGGTCCTCCGGAGCAGGCCGGCGCGGCGGTTGAGCACGGCCGCGAGGGTCGAGGGGTCGGCCCCGCGGCCGCGGTCGAGCAGGGCCGCCGCCCGGGACAGGTGGGCGTCGGCCTCGTCGAGCCGCCCCTGCTCGATCTCGACGCCCGCCAGCCCGTCGAGCGCGACGGCCTGGCCCGGGTGGTCGGGGTCGATCGCCCGGTAGATCGCCGCCGCCCGGTCGTAGAGCGGCCGGGCCCGGTCGTAGCGGCGGCGGAGGACCAGGACCGCGGCCAGGTCGTCGATCGCGTCGGCGGTCCCGGCGCCGGTCGGGCTGAGGGTCGCCTCGCACGCGGCGAGGGCGCGGGCCATGTGGCCCTCGGCCTCGTCGAGCTTGCCGAGGTTCACCTCGATCGCCCCCAGGGTGTACGACGTCTGCGCGACCTGGATCGACGACGCCCCGAACCGCGACGCGCGGACGGCCAGGGCCCAGGCGGCGAGCGGCTCGGCCTCGGCGTCCCGCCCGCGGCGGTGGAGGACCCACGCCAGGTCGGCATAGGTCCGCGCCAGGAGCCTCGGGTCGGCCTCGGCCTCGACCCGGGCGATCCGGGCGGCGCCGAGGAACTCGGACTCGGCCCGGTCGAGGTCGCCCCGCCCCAGGGCCCGCCACGCCGTCGCGTGCAACCGCTGCCAGTCGTTCACCTGTTGATACGTCAGCTCGGGCCCGCGCGACGGGGCCTGGGCACGGGCCGAGGCGGCCAGGGCGGGCACGAGCACCAGGCCGAGGAGGGAGCGTCGCATGGAGGTCCGTCCCGGGTCGATCCGCCCTGCGGGCGGGCCGCGGATGTCGCGGCGGGTCACGGATCGTCCTCGTGCTATTGCACCAGAAATGGCCCCAGGCCGCAAACGGTCGCGGGGCCGGCTCGGGCCATCGCCGGTCACGCGCGGCGATCCGACCGGCCCCTCGCTTTCGGCCGACGGCCCCGGCATCATGGGCGGGGGTCACGACCCGTCCGACCCTCCCCGTCGCCCGTCCCCCGTCGCGAGGCCGCCGCCATGAGCCGGACTCTCCGCATCGCCGCGATCGCATGGATCGCCGCCCTCGCCTCCGGCCTCGACGCCCCCGCGCGGGCCGAGCGGCGGCTCTACGTCGCCACGCCGGGCATCCGCGACTACCTCGAATACGGCGGCCACGGCCTGCTCGTCTACGAGATCGACGCCGGCCACAAGCTCCTCCGCCGGGTCCCGACCCTCGGGCTCGACGCCAAGGGCAAGCCGCTCAACGTCAAGGGGATCTGCGCCAACGCCGGCACCGGCCGGATCTACATCAGCACGACCCAGCAACTGATGTGCATCGACCTGACGACCGAGGCCGTGCTCTGGGAGCGGCGGTACGGGTCGGGATGCGATCGGATGTCGATGTCTCCCGACGGCAAGACGATCTACCTGCCCTCGTTCGAGGGGCCGACCTGGAACGTCGTCGACGCCGCGACCGGCGAGGTCCTCGCCGCGATCGAGCCGAACTCCGGGGCCCACAACACGGTCTTCGGCCCGCAGGGGACGGAGGTCTACCTCGCCGGCCTGAAGTCGCCGAGGCTGACCGTGGCCGACCCCGCCACCCGCAAGGCCGTGCGGGCCGTCGGCCCGTTCTCGGCGAGCATCCGCCCGTTCACGGTCGACGGCGCCCAGGCCCGGGTCTTCGCCAACGTGAACGACCTGCTCGGCTTCGAGGTCGGCGACCTGATCGCGGGCGTCATGACCCACCGCGTCGAGGTCGCCGGCTTCGCCAGGGGGCCGGTCAAGCGGCACGGCTGCCCGAGCCACGGGATCGCCCTGACGCCCGACGAGAAGGAGCTCTGGATCGCCGACTCGTTCAACCGGCGGCTCCACGTCTTCGACGCGACCGTGGTCCCGCCGAAGCAGGGCCCGAGCCTGGAGGTCCGCGGCGAGCCGGGGTGGATCACCTTCTCGATCGACGGCCGCCTGGCCTACCCGTCGACGGGCGAGGTCTTCGACGTCGCGACCCGTAAGGTCGTCGCCGCGCTGGCCGACGAGGAGGGGCGGCCCGTCCAGAGCGAGAAGCTGCTCGAGGTCGACTTCGAAGGCGGCCGGCCCGTCCGCGCCGGCGACCAGTTCGGCATCGGCCGGGTCGGCAGGACATCCCCGTGATGCGGACTTGTTCATCAGAGTCGGATCGAGGCCCGGCCCTACAGGCGGTCGAACTCGACCCCGGCCGCCTCCAGGCGATTGGCGAAGGCCGATGCGTCGGCGGGCTCGGCCTGGAGGACGACGCGGAACGGGGCGGGGTGGACCCCCCCCTTGCGGCCGGGGGCGGCGCGCTCGGCGGCGACCCCGGCGACGAGGTCGAGGAAGAGGCGGAAGGCCTCGGGCCCCTCGTCGGCGAGGAGGGCGGGGGCGTCCAGGACCATCAGCACATGGGCGGCCGCCGGGAGCCAGTCGAGGTCGGCCAGGCACTCGTCGAGGGCGTCCCAGTTGGCGCCGAAGTAGGGGGGGAACTGCCAGGCGGCGGCGAACTCGGCGAAGAGGGCCCGCGCCGTCCGGCACGACGTCCCGCGGACGACCCGGGCGACGGTCCGGGGCGCCGGCAGGTCCGAGGCCTTGCGGGCCAGGTCGTAGGCGTCCGACGCCGTGGCGGCCAGGAGGTGGATCGTCTTGCCGGGGCCGTCGCCGCGGACGAGCCGATCGAGGTGCGTGTGGTTCATGAGTTCACCTGATCCGCCGGAAGGTCGCGTAATGGTCGTCGGTGTAATAGGCACGCCCGTCGGAGCCGGTGACGATCCGCTCGGCCCCTCGGTTGCGGCCGGGGACCTTCCGGTTCACGTCCCACTCGCGGTAGCGGATCGGCCGGCCCCGGGGGTCGGTCCGGGGGAGGACCTCGCCGTCCTCGAGGCCGAGGTTGCGGTACTCGCGGCCCCCGACGGTCTCGGGCGGGGGTGCGTCGTGGGCGAGGATCTGTTCGAGCACGGGGTTGACCCGGGCGGCGACCCTCGGCTCGAGGGCCACGATCGGCCGGTCCGCCGGCCGGGCCGGGGCGTTGCGGTCCGAGGCATGGGCGTGGGGCCGGACGCCGTCGCCCTTGCCCATCGGCCGGCCGTCGGCGGGGCCGGGCGGGGTCCCGGGCCGGGCGGGGGGCTCGGCGGCGGGGTGCGGGGCGTGGTCGGTCCCGCCGAGGTGCGACCGGGCGGGGTTCCGGATCGTGGCGAAGGTCCGGAAGTCGTCGGGGGTGTAGTAGGCGCTGCCGTCGGTGCCGGTGACGATCCGCTCGGCCCCCCGGCCTCGGGCCTCGGGGCGGACGTCCCAGGTCCGGTAGGCGATCGGGTCGCCCTCGCGGTCGACGCGGGGCAGGGGCTGCTCGCCGCGACGGGCCTGGTTCTCGTAAGGCCGGCCGCCGAGGGTGCCGGGCGGGGCCTGGCCCGTCTCGTCGATCGCCCTCAGGACCGGGGCGACCGTCGCGGGGATCTCGGCCCGGCGGCCGTCCCGCCCGGCCGTCGCGGGCGGCTGCGCGCCGGCCTGCGCCTGGGCCTGGGCCGGCGACGTGCCGAGGATCAGCAGGACGGCCGCGAGGGCCGGCCACCATCGCGCCGCGAGCCGGGCCGTGGTCATCGGGCGACCGCCTTTCGTCCGGGGGGTCTGCAACAAGGGAGTCGGAGTGGGGGCGGCCCGGATGCCTCGGTCCCGGGGGCCCGCGTTTCATTAGGAGGGGTCGCGGGCCCGCCGTCAAGGGAGGCACCCGATCGCGGGGCCGGGGGAGTCTCCTGTTGTCCCGGGCCGACCCGTCCGATAAACTCTTGTTGGAGGACTCTCCGACCCGCCCGCCGGGCCGGACGTGCCCCGATCCTCCCCCCGCCCGAACGCCCCGGCCGCCGCGCAACCCCGACATCCCGCCAACCCCGGAGGGCTCGCCCGATGGGCCGGACATCGACGCATCGGATCCTGATCGCCCTGGCCGTCTACCTCGGCGCGGCTGCCGCCCCGGGGTCGTCGCTCGCCGGGGACGACGCGGCCGAGTTCTTCGAGGCCAAGGTCCGGCCGGTCCTGGCCACCCGCTGCGTCTCGTGCCACGGGCCGGCGAAGCAGAAGGCCGGGCTCCGGCTCGACACGGCCGAGGGGCTGAAGAAGGGGGGCGAGTCCGGGCCGGTGGTCGACCCCGGCAAGCCCGAGACGAGCCGGCTGGTCGACGCCGTCCGGTATCACGACGACTCGCTCCAGATGCCGCCGAAGGGGAAGCTGCCCGAGCCCGAGGTCGAGGCCCTCGCCCGCTGGGTGAAGGCCGGCGCCGTCTGGCCCGAGTCGGCCGCGCGGCCGGCGGTGTCGGCGACCGCGGCCGAGGGGGCCAAGGGGATCTCGGCCGAGGCCCGCGCCTTCTGGTCGTTCCGGCCGGTCCGCAAGGTCGAGCCGCCGGCCGCCAAGGTCGCCGAGTGGTCGGGGTCGGCGATCGACCGGTTCCTCCTGGCGGCGATGGAGTCGAAGGGCCTCGCCCCGTCGCCGAGGGCGGACCGGCGGGCCCTGATCCGCCGGGCGACGTTCGACCTGATCGGCCTGCCGCCGTCGCCCGAGGAAGTCGAGGCGTTCCTCGCCGACGGGTCGCCCGATCCCGTCGCCTTCGCCAAGGTGGTCGACCGCCTGCTCGCCTCGCCCCGGTACGGCGAGCGGTGGGCCCGGCACTGGCTCGACCTCGCCCGATACGGCGAGGACCAGGCCCACACCTTCCAGGCCCGCGTCTTCCCGCAGGGGTACCTCTACCGCGACTGGGTGGTCTCGGCCTTCAACGCCGACATGCCCTATGATCGCTTCCTGATGGAACAGGTCGCGGCCGACCGGATCGACGGGCCCGGGCGGGACGACCGGCTCGCCGCGCTCGGCTTCTTCGGCCTCGGGGCGGCGTACTACGGCGGCTCGCCGACGGCCGTGGCCGACGAGCGCGACGACAAGGTCGACACCCTCTGCCGTGCGATGCTCGGCCTGACCGTCGCCTGCGCCCGGTGCCACGACCACAAGTTCGACCCGATCCCGACCGCCGACTATTACGCCCTCGCCGGCGTCGTCGCCGGGACTGTCTACAAGGAATACCCCCGCGCCTCGGCCGAGGAGGTCGCCCGGTACGACCGCGCCCAGGCCGCGATCAAGGAGAAGACCCAGGGGGTCGCCGACTTCCTCAAGGCCGAGGCCGCCCGCCTGCCCGAACGGCTCGCCGGGTCGGAGACCTCGAAATATGTCGTCGCGTCGTGGAGGCTGCTCGACCGGCGGAGGGCCGACCCCGGTCTGACGACCGCCGCCTTCGCCAAGGACGAGGGCCTCCGCGCCAACTTCCTCGACCGCTGGGTCGCCTACCTCGGCGACGAGGGGGCCGACGGGACCCGCCCGCACCTCGCCCGGTGGCGGGCGATGGTCCGCAAGGGGGACCCGAAGGTCGACCTCTCGGGAGACCCTGCCGCGTCCGGGGAGGCCAAGGCCGTCGCCGATGCGATCCAGACCTATCTCAAGGCGACCCTCGCCCTCCGCGACGCCGTGCAGGCCCACGACGCGGCCGTCGTGGCCGTCGCTTCCGCGGCCGACCGCAAGGCCAAGTTGGACGGCCTGCCTGGGCTCCGCGAGGCCGACCGGAAGGCCCTGGAGGACCTCGCCTCGGCCCGTGGGGTCTTCGCGATCGGCCGGCCGGCGATGGCCGAGGGGCTGCTCGACGACGTCGCCAGGGCCGCGCTCAAGGCCCGCCGCGACGAGCTGGAGCGGCTCAAGCGGGAGGCCCCGGCCAAGTACGCGGTGGTCCACGGGGTCGCCGACGCCTCGGCCCCGGTGAACCTCAAGGTCCACCTCCGGGGCAACCCCGCGAACCTCGGCGACGAGGTCCCTCGCGGGTTCCTCTCGGTCCTCTCCGACGACCGGACCAGGGCCTTCCGGGACGGCAGCGGCCGGCTCGAGTTGGCGCGGGCGATCGCCTCGAAGGACAACCCGCTGACGGCCCGGGTGATCGTCAACCGGGTCTGGGCCCACCACTACGGCCGGGGGATCGTCGCCACGCCCAGCAACTTCGGCGCGATGGGCGAGCGGCCGAGCCACCCCGAGCTGCTCGACTGGCTGGCCGCCCGCCTCGTCGAGGGGGGCTGGTCGCTCAAGGCGCTGCACCGCGAGATCCTCGGCTCGGCCGCTTATGCCCAGGCGAGCGACCCGTCGCCGAGGGCCCGCGAGGTCGACCCGGACAACATCCTCCTGAGCCGCTACGGCCGCCGTCGGCTGGAGGTCGAGGCCTGGCGCGACGCGATGCTGGCCGTCACCGGCGAGCTCGACCCCGCCCTCGGCGGCCCGCCGGCCGACCTGTCGTCGCCCGAGAACCGCCGCCGGACCCTCTACGCCAAGGTCAGCCGCCACCGGCTCGACGGCCTGCTCCGCCAGTTCGACTTCCCCGACCCCAACCTGACCAGCGACAAGCGGACCGTCAGCACGGTGCCGCTCCAGGGCCTCTTCGTCCTGAACAGCGACTTCATGGCCCGGCGCTCCGAGGCGCTGGCCGCCCGGCTGTCGCAGGGGGGAGGGACCGACGAGGACCGGGTCCGCCGCGCCTTCCTCCTGCTCTACGGCCGCGCGGCCGACCCCGCCGAGGTCGCCCTCGGGGTCGAGTTCCTCAGGGCCCCGGCCGAGCCCGGGGGCAAGGCGCCCTCGGCCTGGGCGCAGTACGCCCAGGTCCTGCTGGGGTCGAACGAGTTCCTGTTCGTGGATTAGTCTCCGCGCCGCCCTCCGATCCCCGGGAAGCCCTGCCCATGACGCCCGTGACCACGCGACGCGAGATGCTCCGGACGATCGGCGGCGGCTTCGGGTCCCTCGGGCTCGCGGGGGTCCTCGCCCAGCAGGCCGACGCCGACGCCGGGGGCTCACGCGACCGGGCCGCGAACCCGCTCGCCCCGAGGGCCCCGCACTATCCGGCCCGGGCCAGGCGGGTGATCTTCCTGTTCATGAACGGCGGCCCGTCGCACGTCGACACGTTCGACCCCAAGCCCGAGCTGAGCAAGCACAACGGCGAGGCACCCCCGCCGAGCCTGAACAAGGGCCGGGGCGCGGGCCGGCTCCTGATGGGCTCGCCGTTCAAGTTCGCGAAGCACGGCAAGTCGGGGATCGAGGTCAGCGAGCTGTTCCCCGAGGTCGCGGCCTGCGTCGACGACCTCTGCGTCGTCCGGTCGATGGCGACCGACATCCCCAACCACGAGCCCGCGCTCCTGATGATGAACTCGGGCCAGATCCAGCCGACCCGGCCGAGCCTCGGGTCGTGGCTGACCTACGGACTCGGGACCGAGAACCAGAACCTCCCCGGGTTCGTCGTGCTCTGCCCGGGCAAGCCGGTCGTCGGCCCGCAGCTCTGGTCGAACAGCTTCCTGCCGGGGATCTACCAGGGCACGCACATCAACAACAAGGGGATCGACCCCAAGGGCGTCATCCCGGACGTCAACAACGCCCGGCTCTCCCGCGACGCCCAGCGCAGGCAGCTCGACCTGCTGGGGGCGATGAACGCCCGGCACGCCTCGGCCCGGGGCGACGCCGACCCGATGCTGGAGGCCCGGATCGCCTCGCTGGAGATGGCCTTCCGGATGCAGTTCGAGGCGCAGGAGGCGTTCGACCTCGGCCGCGAGTCGGCCGCCACCCGCGCCCTCTACGGCCCCGGCGAGTTCGCCGACGCCTGCCTGATCTCGCGACGCCTGGCCGAGCGCGGGGTCCGGATCACGCAGGTCTACTACGGCAACGACCAGCCGTGGGACGACCACGCCGACATCCTCAACCACCGCGCCCACGCCGGCAAGAGCGACCGCGCCATCGCCGCCTTGCTCAAGGACCTGAAGGCGCGCGGGATGCTCGACGAGACCCTGGTGATCTGGGGCGGCGAGTTCGGCCGGACCCCCACGAGCGAGGGCGCCAAGGGACGCGACCACCACAGCACCGGCTTCACGATCTGGCTCGCCGGCGGCGGGGTCAGGCGCGGATATGTCCACGGGGCGACGGACGAGATGGGCTTCGTCGCCGTCCGGGACAAGGTCCACGTCCACGACCTGCACGCCACGGTCCTCCACCTGATGGGGATCGACCACGAGAAGCTGACCTATCGCTACAGCGGCCGGGACTTCCGGCTGACCGACGTCCACGGGACCGTCGTCCGCGACATCCTGGCCTGACGGCGGGCCGCCTCCGTGGCCATCGTGTCTCCTTCGCACCCACCCGAGACTCCCCCGCCGCGAGACGACCGATGATCGCCCGACTCCTCACGACGGCCCTCGCGCTGGCCCTGTTCGCCCCGTCCGCCGGGGCCGCCGACCCGCCGGGACGGGTCGACTTCAACCGCCAGGTCCGGCCGATCCTCTCGGAGCACTGCCTGGCCTGCCACGGGCCCGACGAGGAGGCGCGCGAGTCCGGGCTGAGGCTCGACCTCCGCGGCGCCGCGACCGCCCCGGCCGACTCGGGACGCCCGGCGATCGTCCCGGGCAAGCCCGGCGAGAGCGGCCTGATCGCGCGGGTCGAGTCGAAGCGCAAGGGGATGGTCATGCCGCCGCCGTCGGCGAACCGGCCGCTCTCGGACGCGGACCGGGCGACCCTCCGGGCCTGGATCGAGCAGGGGGCCGACTACCGGACCCACTGGGCCTTCGTCCCCCCGCGACGGCCGCCCGCGCCCGCCGTGAACCGCGAGGGGTGGCCCCGGGGCGCGATCGACCGGTTCCTGCTCGCGAGGATCGAGGCCGAGGGGCTCGCCCCGTCGCCCGAGGCCGACCGGACGACCCTCGTCCGCCGCCTGACCCTCGACCTGACCGGCCTGCCGCCGACGCCCGAGGAGGTCGACGCCTTCGAGGCCGACGGCCGGCCCGACGCTTATGACCGGCTGGTCGACCGCCTGCTCGCCTCGCCCCGGTTCGGCGAGCGGATGGCCCTCGACTGGCTCGACGCCGCCCGGTTCGCCGACACCCACGGCTATCACATCGACAGCGGCCGCGACATGACCCGCTGGCGCGACTGGGTGATCGACGCCTACAACACGAACCTCCCGTTCGATCGGTTCACCGTCGAGCAGGTCGCCGGCGACCTCCTGCCCGACGCCACGGCCGGCCAGAAGATCGCCAGCGGGTTCCACCGCAATCACATGATCAACTTCGAGGGCGGGGCGATCCCCGAGGAATACCACAACGCTTATGTCGTCGACCGGGTGAACACGACCGGGACGGTCTGGCTCGGCCTGACCGTCGGCTGTGCCCAGTGCCACGACCACAAGTTCGACCCGATCTCCCAGCGCGAGTATTACGGCCTGTACGCCTTCTTCCACAATGTCCCCGAGAACGGCCTCGACGGCTCGAAGGGCAACGCCGCGCCGACCCTGCCGGTGCCGACCGAGGCGCAGCGGCGCGACCTCGACCGGCTCTCGGCCGCCGTCGCCGAGGCCGAGGCGGCGCTGGCCGCCCCCCGTCCCGGCCTCGACGCCGGGGCGCTCGCCTGGGAGTCGGCCGCGACGGGCGAGGCGGTCCGCCCCGGGGTCGCGGTCCCGCTCGCGCTCGCGACGGTCCTGGCCAAATTCCCCGGGGCGAGGACCGACGCCGACCGGGCCGCGATCCGGTCGCACTACCGGACGGCCGTCGACCCCGAGGGCCGGGCCCTCGCGGCGAGGCTCGCGAGCCTCCGCGCCGAGCGGGCGGCGGTCGCGGCGCGGGTGCCGACGGTGATGGTCATGGGCGAGATGCCCCGGCCGCGCGACACCTTCATCCTCAAGCGCGGCCAGTACGACCAGAAGGGCGAGCCGGTCGCGGCCGGCGTCCCCGCGAGCCTGCCCCCGCTGCCTCCCGGCGCGAAGGCCGACCGGCTGGCGCTGGCCCGGTGGCTGGTCGCCCCCGAGCACCCGCTGACGGCCCGGGTCGCGGTCAACCGCGCCTGGCAGGCGTTCTTCGGCACCGGCCTGGTCCGGTCGGCCGACGACTTCGGCTCGCAGGGCGACCCGCCGAGCCACCCCGAGCTGCTCGACTGGCTGGCCGTCGAGCTCCGCGAGTCGGGCTGGGACGTGAAGGGGCTGGTCCGGCGGATCGTCACCTCGTCGGCCTATCGCCAGTCGTCGCGGTCGACGCCCGAGGGGCTCGCCAAAGACCCGGAGGACCGCCTGCTGGCGCGGGCCCCGAGGCTCCGGCTCCCGGCCGAGTTCATCCGCGACGGGGCCCTGTCCGCGAGCGGCCTGCTCGACGGCCGGATCGGCGGGGCGAGCGTCTCGCCGTATCAGCCGCCCGGGCTCTGGGAGGAGCTGGCCTCGCGCTCCGACGGCAAGAACTGGTCGGCCCAGGAGTACGTCCAGAGCCACGGCCATGACCTCTACCGCCGGACCATGTACACCTTCTGGAAGCGGACGAGCCCGCCGCCGACGCTGGTCACCTTCGACGCCCCCGACCGCGAGACCTGCACCGTCCGCCGCGCCCGGACGAACACCCCGCTCCAGGCCCTGGTGCTCTTGAACGACCCGACGTATGTCGAGGCGTCGCGCAAGCTGGCCGAGCGTGTCGTCCGCGAGTCGGGGCCGGGCGACGACCCCCGGATCGAGCGGGCCTTCCGCCTGGCCCTCGCCCGACGCCCGACGCCGCGCGAGCGCGACGTCCTCCGCCGGGTCCGCCGCGACGCCCTGGCCCGCTACCGGGCCGACCGCCCCGCCGCCCGGAAGCTCCTCGCCGTCGGCGAGTCCCCTCGCGACCCGGCGATCGACGAGGCCGACCTCGCCGCCTGGGCCACGGTGGCGGGCGTGATCCTCAACTTGGACGAGGCCGTCACCCGCGGGTAGGATGGAAGGGGATGCCGATCCGCGACCGGAGGCAAGGGGGACGCCATGAGCACCGAGACCCGGGAAACGACGTATGAAGAGAGGGCCGCGATCCTCGATCGCATCGCGCGATGGCCGGCCGAGTCCCGCCTGGCCCTCGCCCAGATGATCCTCAAGACCCTCGGGAAAGACCTGATCCCCGACCGGCCGTCCGCCACCGAGGCGACGTCCGGCCCCGACTCCCCCAAGGCCCGGCCCAAGGGATCGCTCGGAAATCTGGTCGGACTCCTGAAGGGGGACGGTCCGCCGCCGACCGACGAGGACGTCGCACGGATGCTCGACGAGGAGCTCATGCGGAGGTACGGTTCGTGAGGGTCCTCCTGGATACCAACGTCGTCCTCGACGTCCTCCTCGAGTGGCCGGAGTGGGTCACGGATGCCGCGATCATCTGGGAAGCCGCCGAGGATGGTCGACTCGAATGCTTCCTCACGGCGACCTCTCTCACGACGATTTATTACGTGACGCACAGGAGTCGGTCGGCGGATGAGGCGCGACGGGCCGTCCGCAACTGCCTCGATCACCTGACCATGATCGGGGTCGACGAGCCGATGCTGGAGCGGGCCTACTTCCTGGCCGGCAGGGACTTCGAAGACGACCTCCAGGTCGCTTGTGCCGCCGGCCACCTCGTCGACGCGATCGTCACCCGAGACCTCGATTTCCCGTAACCATTCTGCCGAATGCCGTGGATCTTGCAATCTGCTGACCGCGACCTTCAACTGTGGCGATGGCGACAACGGGTTCGGACACCCTGGACACGGCATCCTTGCAAGCCCTGCTCGGGCCGCA
>JAABUQ010010257.1_pt1 | contig 12329 bp, 14 predicted proteins | sample 5560001 | NCBI WGS metagenome assembly JAABUQ01 (sample SAMN10711888, study PRJNA513371) | rock metagenome | isolation source: Antarctica rocks | place: Antarctica: Victoria Land, Finger Mt nord | collected 2015-12-18
GCACTTGAGAACTGGCGGCCGGGCCCTGAGCAGACCCGAGAGGACTTTGACGCGAACCTCTTCGGCGGGAAGCGATCGTTAGATGAGGCGGCAGACCTCATTCTCGAAGCGGCTCGCAACGGCCGAGTTCCCATCTTCGGGCGAAGGGGGGCAAAGGATCAATTGGCGCCCCGGACGTGCATTTCCGAGGAAGACCTCCACGAGTGCATTACCTTCAACACATTTCGCACAATTGCACCGAGCCGGACCCTCGCAAGCCGGACGAATGGGCGCAGGTCGAGCGAGTAAAATTCCACGCGCTGCAGACTGAGCGGGCAGCGATCGATGCGCTGCGAAGCGACTCTCGAAAGAACCAGGGCGACGAGACAGAATTACCGATCTCACCTTCTACTCGCAAGACGAAGGGATCGACATTAACGGGACTCACCAGGGCGATTTGTACACGATGGTAATCAAGCGAATGAGTTGTTCGTCGAGAACCGAGCCAAACCACCCTTAAGCGAGCTCTCAAACTCTTCAGAGAGAAACGTACCATATCGAGTGGAGCGGCCAGTTCGAGTACCTCCAGCGTGCAGAGGCAAAGCTCAAGGTCGTCGTCCCGGCGACCCTGGTCGTGATCATAGTGCTGCTGTTCCTCAACTTCGGGCGGCTCACCGAGACCTTCATCGTCGTGCTGTCGGTGCCGTTCGCGCTCGTGGGCGGTGCCTGGCTGATGTGGCTGCTGGACTACAACATGAGCGTCGCCGTCGCCGTCGGTTTCATCGCGCTCGCGGGTGTCGCGGCCGAGACCGGTGTGGTGATGCTGATCTACCTCGACCACGCACTCATCGAGGTACGGCAGCAGCGGCTTCTCGAAGGCGGCGCCCTAACCCGTGGCGACCTGCAACGGGCTATCATGCACGGCGCCGTCGAGCGCGTGCGGCCGAAGATGATGACTGTCGTCGCGATCATGGCGGGATTGCTGCCCATCCTCTGGAGCACCGGCACCGGCTCCGAGGTGATGCGCCGCATCGCTGTCCCGATGGTTGGAGGAATGGTGTCGTCCACCCTCCTCACCCTGCTCGTTATCCCGGCAATCTACGCGATCGTCAAAGGGTGGCGGCTGCCGCGGCAAAGCACGGCGCAGCTCGTCCTGCGCGACCGCGCCACGTGGCCCGCAGAGTGAAGATCGAAAGGGAGCCAAGCCAATGATGGGCCAGGGCATGATGCATGGCGGCTCGATGATGTGGGGCATGGGTTTGGTGGGGCTGTTGGCCGTGCTCGCGCTGGTCCTGCTAGTGGCCGCGCTGGTGAAATATCTTTTCTTCGATTGATCCGATCGTCTCGTCCGGAACCATCTAGCGGTCGGTCGTTCCGCAAGGGATCGTGTCTGGGATATCGGCAGCGTCCCGCAAACTCGCTTTTTGTCGTACTACTGAAACACGCGTGACATAAAGCTCCCGCATGTTGGTTCCATGTTGATGGAAACCAAATTAGCGGTTTGGGCTGCGCACGATGGCGACATATAGCCCTTGCGCGAGCTCACGGCCGGCGGGCCTGAGGCCCCTGCGCCGCTTGCGCTTTTGGCAATGGGCCTTGCTCGCGGTCATCGCCGGATGCGCGAACGCTGACCACTCAGGGCTTACGGAGCGCGCGATCGCGCAGGCGCAAGCGGGCCCAATTTCGATCCAGGTCCAGGGCGGAGCAGCGGCGGGAATATCTAATTCCGAAATGACCAAGCTGGTAAAAGCGGGCGTATCGCAGGGGTGTCGGGGAGAGACGACTGACCGGATAGGCTCGGCTGCCGATCCCATGCTTTCAATGATTTGGCAGGTAATCCGGTCGGGGCCCGGACCGGTGGTCATAGTAACCGTGTTGCTCCAGAGCAAGACGCGCCGCGTTGGCTTTGCGTTTGATCGGCTAGGTTCACCGGGCGCTGCTCCCAGAGTGGTCTTCGAATACGGCATCGCGACGCTTACGTGCCGACTGTATAAGAACGCCGGTTATCTGACCGCCGTCCAATGAGCTGAGGCCGCGACAGGGGCGTTCAATACCGGAACGAAATTCCGACATAGGGATTCCAATCGGGCGCCGCCTTGGTCAGACCCACGTAGACCCCGGCATCGAGTTGCAAATTGGGCGTGACGAGCCATTGCAGCGACGGATCGAGCGTGTGGCGTGGACTGATATTGTGATCGCCCGGGAATTCCAGCGCGAGTTCGAGGGCGGCGGTCACGACTCCCGCAACGATCGGACGGTTCAGGTTGAGGAGGATTTGATAGTCCCCCTGGTAGCCTTGCTTGTAAAGGTTGCGGAGCAGGCCGATGGCCGGCTCAACCGTCAGCGAGAATCCCCGCGGGAGGGCCGTCGTAAACGGCACGTTCAATATATACTCGACCATGTTGTTGCCCAGTCCGCGAGCCGCGGTCGGCACTTTGACGAAGCCGATCGCGCCGAGCGCCTGGTCGCCGGTGTCGTTGCCGAACAAGTTGACTTTGCCCCCCAGCAGGACGTCACCAAAGCCATCGGCTCGGAACGGGCCGCCACCGCCATTGCGGCTCCTGACATTCGCCGAGTTGTAGAGCGGCAGGAAGACGTCCAGCTCCGCCCAGTTCGTGATACCGATCTTGAGGTTCGGGTTGACCACTGTGTAGGCGCGCAGCGTCGCGTCGGTCGTCGTCCAATGGTCCCAGGTGTAGTTCCAGAAATCGCCTTCGAGCTGAAAGTGACCCGCATCGACCGTCAGCGAGCTGTGCGTCTTGCCGGGCCGGTCCGTGCTGAACGGGCGGAGTGCGTCATCCGGTGTCGGGTTGAAGAGATTGAACTGGCTCTTGTCCAGCCTGACCGCAGGATGCTCGACTTCAGCCGCCGAGGCTCCGCTCGGCGTTTGTTCAGGACTAGCGTCGTCGGCCCCGGCGACAGAGCTTGATACCACTACGAAAAGCCCCGTAGCGGCGACGACAAGGAGAGTTCGCTTCATCGCACATCCAGTATGACGCCAACCTCCCACCACCGACATGCCGCTGTTCCCCGGACCTCGTCGGGAAACGGCCAAAGCACGACGCCATCCGGGACATACATCGGGCGTAGGGCGTAGGCACGCCACGCCTGCATCACGATCCACTGGGTGCGAACTGAATCGGGGGGCGGCTTGCCACGCCTGCAACAAGCGCGGCTATCCACCCGGACGGCACGTGCCAGACAACTTCTTCACCTCCTCGGGAGTATCGACCGCTTCGCGCGCATTCGCGCGTTGGGCCTCAAGTTGGGCCAGTGTCTGATCGACCGCAACCCTGACGGCCACTTGCAGTTTCTCCCGATCGGCACCCGCGCGCGTCGCATCGTGCTGCAATCGAGGTAGCGACACTTGTTGCAATGACTTCTCGACCGCTGGCGTGGACTCCGACAAAGCGACATCGTCGGCGGCGGCGTGGCGACGACAGTGTTCGCGCGCAAGGGCGTAAAGACAGGGTTCGGCCAGGAGGTCTTTCCCGATCTGAATGCGGCGATCGGAAACCATCAGAGTCACTGCCAAGTGCACCGGCTCCGAGCACGCCGTCTCCGCAATTGCACTAACATTAACACTGATCGTGTAGCCGAAGTCACTCGAATAGAATCCGAGTGGTGCGTGTTTGCCCGAGCGATCCGTGCGATGGGCCATCTCATTGATTTGCGCCAACGTATAATCCGTTGCTTCGTAAACTGTGCCATGCAACGCAATTACGTCGAAAGCAACTGTTGTTGGCTCGGGACAGGCGGAGACTGGCATCGTCAAAGAGAGAGAGGTCAAGAGGACGGTGACTTGCATGCGGCATCTCGCTGATCAGACGTCCCTCGGAGCGCAGGAGCTGCGCGGCAAAACGAGAAGCCCAGCTGTCAATCAGTGTCAGCGACTCTGGCAAGCTCCTTCAGAACCAGCTCCGCACGCCGAATACGAAACGTACGTCGTTCGCGGCCTCGCCCTCACGGCGTGCGAAATTAGCGCTTTGAAAAAACCGGCCGACGTAGGAAACGCCGACATAGGGTGCGAACTTGCGGGTGATCTCGTAGCGCAGCCGCAAACCGGTATCGATGTCGGATGGCCCCGAGCCGACCCCGCGCCCTTCGTCCGACTTGCTGTAGAAGTTTATCTCCGCTTCGGGCTGCAGGATGAGGCGGTTTGTAATGAGCAGATCGTATGACGCCTTCAAACGGGCCGCGAAGCGACCGCGATCGCTGACATAGGCGGTCGCCTCAAGGTCGAAGAAGTAGAGGGAGAGCCCCTGGATTCCGAACGCGCCCCAGGTCCGCGTCGCGGCCTGGTCGAGATCGACGCGAACGCCGCCCTGCAAATCGAAATAGGAAGAGATGGCGCGGTCGAGAAGGAACTCGTGCTGTCCATCCGTGAACCGGCCGTTGTTCGTCACCAAGCCTTCGGATTTGATCCAGATCTTGTTGTAATCCGTACCGGCCCAAAACTGACCGTCATAGCGGCCGTTGGTATTGCGGCCATTGTAGCGCCCTTCCGCCTGCTCCAGCAGACCGTGAAAGATGGCGTTGTCGTCGACCGGCGGCTGGCCTCCGTAGTATTGCAAAGGTCCGAGACGAACGTCGCTAGCGGGAGGCGGAGTCTGAGCCTGCGCGTCGTATGTAACGGCGGACAGGGCCGCCACCACGACGCAGGCCCAGACGGGCTTCGCGAGACTCACGCCACCACCACCGCACGGAACATGCCCATCTCCATGTGGTAGAGCAGGTGGCAGTGATAGGCCCACATGCCCGGCTCGTCGGCTGTCACGAGATAGCTCAGCTTCTCCCCGGGTTTGACGATCACGGTATGCTTATATGGGCGATAGGCGCCGTAGCCGTTCTCAAGCTCGCTCCATAGCCCGTGCAGGTGGATCGGGTGCTCCATCATCGTGTCGTTGATGAGCACGAACCGCACCCGTTCCCCCAGCTTCAGCCGGATCGGCTCGGCCTGCGAGAACTTCGTGCCATCGAACCCCCACATGTAGCGCTGCATGTTGCCGGTCAGATGGAGCACGATCTCGCGCGACGGCGGCCGCGGGTCGTCGCCGGGCTGCAGTGCGCGCAGATCGGCGTAGGTGAGGACGCGGCGTCCATTACCGTCCAGTCCGTCGCCGGCCTCGTTCAGCCGCTCGGTCGGCATCATCGCGACGTTGTCGACGCCGACCGTGCCCTGCATCCGCTTGGCGGTCGCGTCCATCTGCATGTCCTTGCCGCCACCCATGTTCATGCCGCCCATCGAGCTGTCGCTCTTGGATCCGCCTCCCATGTCCATGCCCGTCATGCCGCCCTGGTCCATCTTCATTCCGGGCATTGAGCCGCCGCCCATGTCCATCCCGGACATCGCCGCGCCGCCCATCGCCATGCCCGGCATCGCGTCCATGCCGGCCGTCTTCGGCTTGTCGCCGTGCCCGAGCACGCGGCCATTCGCCGCGTGTCTCGTCCCGGCGGCAGCGCCATGCTTCCCCGCGCCAGCGGGCGCCTGGGCATCGTTGCCCTTCATTCCCGCCATGCTGCCCGGCCCCATGTTCATGCCGCCGTGATCCACCGGCATCATCGGTGAGCCGGGGGGGCTGCCGCTCGCGCCGCCCGGATGGTCAGGCGCAGCGCGCGTGGACGAGTCGCCCATGGTCATGCCGGCCATGTTGCCGCTCTTGTCCATATTGCCCATGCCCATGTCGATCATGGTGCGTATTGGACGCGGGTCCATCGGCGGGATCGCCGCTGTCATTCCCTCGCGCGGTGCCAGGGTGCCGCGCGCGTAGCCGGTCCTGTCCTCCGATTGCGCGAAGATCGTATAGGCTTGCCCGTCGCGCGGCTGCACGATCACGTCGTAGGTCTCGGCGACGCCGATGCGGAACTCGTCCACGGTCACGGGCACGACGCTGTTGCCGTCCGCCTCGACGACGGACAACTGCAGGCCGGGAATGCGCACGTCGAAGAATGTCATCGCCGAGCCGTTGATGAAGCGCAGCCGCACGCGCTCGCCGGGCCGGAACAGTCCCGTCCAGTTCGCCCCCGGGGGCTGGCCGTTCAGCAGGTAGGTATAGGTGTGCGCGGTGACGTCCGCGATGTCGGTGGGGCTCATACGCATCCGGCCCCATTCCATGCGGTCGGCGACCGTCGCCGCCAGCCCGTGCTTGCCGATGTCGCTGAAGAAAGTTCCCGTAGTGCGCTGGTTAAAATTGTAATAATCACTTTGAAACTTAAGATTAGCCACGATCTGTTCAGGAGCATCGTCGCTCCAGTCGGAAAGAAGCACCACGTAGTCGCGGTCGAACTTCTGCGGGTAGCCGGCCTTCGGCTCGACGATGATCGAGCCGTACGTACCAGTCTGCTCCTGGTACATGGAATGGCTATGGTACCAGTAGGTGCCGCTCTGAATCAGCGGGATGCGGTACGTAAAGGTCTCTCCAGGACGGATCCCGGCGAAGCTCAATCCCGGCACGCCGTCCATCTTCGCCGGCGAGCGGATGCCGTGCCAGTGGATCGAGCTCGTCTCCCGCAGCTCATTCTTCACCCGCAGCACCACAGTGTCGCCCTGGCGCCATCGGAGGATCGGGCCTGGCACACTGCCGTTGATGCCCGTGGCGATCGCGCGACGGCCAGTCATGTTGACGGAAACGGGCTGGATCGCGAGGTCGAACTCGGTGCCGCTGAGCTGCTGCGGCAATACGGCGGCCACCGCGCCTTGGCGCGGGAAGGCCACGCCCGACCCCACCACTCCAGCCGCGGCCACGCCTTGCACGAAGCGGCGGCGGCTGACCGGGCGAGACATCGCGGGAAACAGGCGGTGCGTCGTCATGGTGGTTGATCCTACTGCTGGTGTGGTCGGATGCGGATGCGCACGCTACCGGGTACGGGTTGGCGGTGCCTGGTTCGAGCCGCCGCCGCCCATCTTGGCATCCATCTCGTCGCACTGCTTCATCATCGATTGCATGTCGGGTGACATGCGGGCACCGGACTGCGTTTGCCTGCGCATTTGCGCGCATTGCCCCATCATCTGCCGCATGTCCATGCCGGACCGGGACTGCGATCCGCCCGACTGCGCGTACGCCGGCGCGGCGATCCCCAATGCGAGGGCGAGGGCGATCCCGATGTTTCGAAACCTCGTTGTCATGTCATGCGATCCTTGTCGGCTCAGTGTTGCCTTGACCATCAAGGCTTGGACGACTTCTCGGCCGTAGGCTCGTCGGCGCCATGCATGTTCATGCCGCCCATGCTCATGCCTTTGCCGCCGTTCTGCGCCTGCGCCTTCATCCAGAGATCATTGTAGTCTTCCTCCGACATGCCAGGCAGCCGCTCGAGGAAAGTCACGGTGGACCAGAGCATCGCGTCGCCGTCGTCGGCCATCGTGGGCATGGCGCTCATCTTGATGCCATGCTTGAGGATCCAGAAAATCTCGGCGGGGGTGTAGCGGTCGCGGACGTGCTTCAGGGACGGCGGCGTCGGATACATGCCGGCCGCGATCTCGTTCGGTTTGACCCCCGGCCCCCCGTGGCACATGACGCAGTGCTCCGCGAAGTGGCCGGCGGCGGCGGCGATGTTCGCCTCGCTGTCGTAGCCCGCGGGGACCACGATTCCGCTCGCGTGCGCCTTGATCGACCGGATGCGCGTGGTCTCCATGACAGCGTAGACGAGCGCCGAATGCGGTTCGTCGGCCGCCACGTTGAACACGCCCGAATAAACGAAGACCGCCGCTCCCAAGATCCCGAGCAAAATTAGCGATAACATGGTCAGGATGACGGTTCTCATCGAAGTATCAATATCCTCGACGGCAGCCCCGAAACTGCAAGTGTGACCCGACGAAAGGTCTTCCGAGGACCGCGATATGGAGAGAGGGCTTCTAGATGCAAAGGACTAACCCGTAACCCGCTGCTGCGCAGCGACGCGCTTGAACTCGGGCACGGCGCTCACGGCGGAAATAGGGCGGCGCGGGATCGAGACTGCTGCACGCAGGCCACCCTCGGTCCTGTTGGACAGCGTGACTGTGCCGCCTTCGCGCTCGATCGCCTGGCGGACGATGCTCAATCCGAGACCCACGCCGCCGGTGCGGTTGTTGCGCGAGCCGTCGAGGCGCTCGAACGGTGCGAACACCCGTTCCACATCGTCGTCCGGGATGCCCGGCCCGTCGTCGTCGATCCGCACCTCGACCGCCGCGCCGGTTTCCCGCAGGACCACATGAGCCACGCGACCGTACGTCAATGCGTTGTCGAGCAGATTGGCAAAAGCCCGCTTTACCGCCAACTGCCGGATCGGCAAATTCACGTGGCGCGGCCCCGTGAAGCTGGCCGGGCGGCCAGCATCCGCAGCGTCGTCAACCAGCGTCGAAAGCAGGGCGGCGAGGTCCGTCACGCGCGGCTGCTCCGGCTCGATTTCGCCCCGGAGATACGCAAGCGTTGCCTCGATCATTGCCTCCATCTCATCGAGATCGGCGTCAATCGCACGCTGCGCGTCACGTTCGGCGATGAAGCCTGCACGTAGGCGCAACCGCGTGATTGGTGTCCGCAGGTCGTGCGAGACAGCCGCAAGCGCCTGGGTCCGATCCGCGATCAAACGTTCGATGCGCGCCTGCATCGCGTTGAACGCCTGGGCAACCTGGCGAACCTCGTCAGGCCCACGCTCGGCGACCGTGATGCCTGGCCCGCGTCCGATCGCATCCGCCGCCTTGGCGAGGGCTCCCAGGGGCGCCACGAGCGACCGCATCAACAGCATCGCGACAACCGCGATCCCGCCCGCCATGAGTGACGTGGACAACAGCGCGGCCCACACCATCGGCGCAGCGACGGCGAGCTGCGGCACGCGAAAATTCACGAATGTCCCGTCCTGCAGTCGCAGGCTGCCCAGGATCGCGTGCGCGTTCCCGGCCGGCTGACGATCGCTGTAGTCCACGCGCAAGCCGGCTCCGCTTGCGTCGGGAAAAAGCGCCGATAGTCGCTGTCGCAGCGTCTCAAGTCGCGAGTCACCCCGCCCGGTGAGATCGACAAGGGGCGTGCCGCTCCAATGCAAGGAAAGGCTGGCCGAGGACAATGAGTGCGCGGCATCGTCGCGCTCGGACGCCGGCTGGCCGACAATCGCGCGCACGGCCGAGGCGAGCCGCTCGGCGAGCTGCATCGCTTCCGTGGTGTTCGCCGCATTCACGGCCGATTCATGATAGACGATCATACTGCCGAGATGGACAAGGATCACGGCCGCGAGTAGCACCGCGACCGTTCCGCTCGCCAGGCTCCGAGGCCACAACCGCGTCACAGGCGCACGACGTCCGTTGCGAACATGTAGCCGGCGCCGCGGATCGTCTTGATCAACGGCTGACCGCCGTGCTCGTCATCGATCTTCCGCCGAAGTCGACTGATCAACACGTCCACCGCTCGATCGAACGTATCGCCCATACGATTGCGCGACAGTTCGAGGATCTGGTCGCGCGACAGCACGCGCTGCGGGTGCTCCAGGAACGCGAGTAGAAGGTCGTATTCAGCACCCGACAAATCGACGCTGGCACCTCCCGGGGCGGTCAGCTCGCGGCGCATTGTGTCGAGGGTCCACCCCTGAAATCCGAACCCTCGTCGGTTCGGATGGGCCTTGGGGCCGACCGAAGCAGCGCCGCCTCTCCGCAGCACCGCACGGACACGTGCGAGCAACTCCGGCCGGCTGAACGGCTTCGACACGTAGTCGTCGGCCCCAAATTCCAGGCCCATGACCCGGTCTATTTCCGAAGTGCGCGCGGTGACCATGATGATCGCTACATCGCTGCGACTACGCAGGACACGACAGAGATCAAGACCCGTTGTTCCGGGGAGCATGACATCGAGCAGGACAAGATCGACAGGCAGCTGATCCAGCATCTCCCACATCTCGCGTCCGTCGCGCGCGCCCGTTGCCCGCATTCCGTTTTCGCTCAGGAAGCGGGTCAGCAGAACGCGCGTGTCGGTATCGTCCTCGACCACCAGCACGTGCGCGAGAGGGGGCAGGTCGCGATGGGGCACGGTGTCGCCTGCTGCGTCGAGCGATGCGGTATTCAGGCGCATCCTTTGATTTCCTACCGAAGTTCCGTCAAGGAGGAGCTTCATCCCGCTCCGAGGCTGGACGATTGAAGGAAGCGCGTGTCAGGCGGATTTCCCTCGTACTACAAAGTATGAACGGTGACCCGAGGCAGTTGCTCTACACCCTCTCGCTCTGGCAAAAGTCGGTCGCCTGTTTTCCGCAGAACCGGATTGAGACCATGATCAAGCGGGCTTCGGCCGTGTTTTGGGCTGCGCTCATTCTGGCACCCACGCTTGCCGTCGCGCATGGGCAGCCCCCACCGGCGTGCATGGAGGACAAATGCAGGAGGCGCACGAGAATTGGGTCGAGCTCGTGGTCAGCGGAACCCAGGTGAAGCTTTACGTGCTGGATGAGGGCCGGAAGCCCGTCCCAGCTTCACAGCTATCCGGGTCCGCCTCGGTGCTCATGGGGGGCAAAATCTACAAGCTAGAACTCGTCCCCGGTGCGGACAACGATTTGGAAGGCCCGTTGCCGGCTGCCGGGCCGGGCGTGTCAGCGGCCACGGTCTTCCTGAAAATTCGCGGTCAGGCCGCCAGCGCCCGTTTCGCAATCGGCGGCTAACGGCCCCACCCGCTGGCGGCTACCGAAGCAATACCGCACCGAGTTCGACAGGACCGAGCCCCAACGCCGGCAGGATGCCGATCGCGACCGTATCTGCAGTCGCGCCGATGGTTCGCGATCCTCGACCGCCTGCTGCACCACAGTCATGTGCTGACCATTCGCGGCGACAGCTACCGGCTGCGAGAAAAACGCCGCAGCGGTTTGCTGCAGAAGTCCGCGCCGGCGCTGCAGGGGACACCAAGCATGACGCTGGTCCCGACATGACGTCGTGCTCACCGCCGCCAAGCACGCTCCGCGCCGGCTCCGCCGGTTGCCTTCGGCAATGCTTAACCGCGGCTGCGCGCGACGCCTCGGGGATATCAGGTCGGGACATGGCGTAATCGCCGCGGGGTAGTCTCCTTGCTTCATTCGCCCGAAGGAGGTCATTCGATGGAACTGTCCCACTATGTCGGCCTGGAAGTCTCGCAGGAGCTGACGTCGATTTGCGTCATCGATCAAGGCGGTGACCTGGTGTGGCGAGGCAAGTGCGCGTCTGAGCCCTGACGCTCTGACCGCCGCTATCCGCCGGCACGCACCGCATGTCGTGCGCGTCGATCTTGAGACCGGCCTGCTGTCGAACTTTCTGACCCGTTCGCTGCGGACGCGCGATATCCCCGCCATCTGCCTCGAAGCGCGTCACGCGAAGGCGGCATTGCGACTGCAGATCAACAAGACGGACGCCAACGATGCGGTTGGCCTCGCCCAAGTGACGCGTACCGGCTGGTTGGTCGTGGCCCGCACGCTGCGGCGCGAGCTCGGCATCAGCCAGGGGCGCGGCATGAGCCTGGGAAGATAGAGTGGTGGCGGACGGTTTGGGCCGGCAAGACCCCGAGGAGGACGCAAGCGCCAGGGACGCGAGCGCCGGCGACGGCGCGGACGCGGCGGAGCAGGCGTTCGAAGCGCTGCGGGCGGAGGTGGCCGGGCTCGGCCGGCAGCTAGACGCGCTCGCGCGGCAGGGCGAGCAAGGTGGCGGGGCGATCACGCCGGACTACAGCCCGACGCTCGGGGCGATCGCCAAGGAGCTGAAGGCGGTCACCGCCCTACTGGACGGCATCGAGCGGCACCCGGCGCTGAAAATGACCCCGGCGAGCTACCGGGCGGAGATCGAGGCGGTGGCGCGAAGCACCGCCGCCGTGGCGAGCCGGCCGTTCGTCGACAGCCTGCGCGACGCACAGGCCGCCGCGTGCCAGCTGGAGGCACTGACCGGGCGGGTGCGCGACCGGCAAGAGCAGCAGCGATGGCTGGCGACGGTGGCCGGGCTCGGCGTGCTGGGCGGCGTGCTGCTGTGGCTGCTGCTCATCCGGCTGCTGCCCTGGGGAGCCGGGGACTGGTTGGCGGCGCTGCCGATCGGCGGCGGGCGATGGGGCGCGGGGGGCCACGTTGATGCGCGACGCCGATCCCGTGAGCTGGGAGCGCATGGCGCGGCTCTACAAGGCCTTCCCGCAGGACAGCACGACGGAGCTGGCGAGGTGGCAATGGCCGTGCGGACCATTCAGCCGGGGCAGCCCCTGCCGGCATCGCGGGAAGGGACGAAGGAGTCCGCGACTCCGGCATCACGTAGCAAAGTCGCGCGGTGAAGCGTGTGTTCCTTGACAGAGAGCAGGGCTATCGCATTTGGCCCAGCACTCGAAGGAGGAAGTCGTCTCGCCATCCGGCCCGTTTGATTTTGAGGCGGATGGGCCTTTGTCGGAGTTGGTCTGCAG
>JAABUQ010010258.1_pt1 | contig 12328 bp, 10 predicted proteins | sample 5560001 | NCBI WGS metagenome assembly JAABUQ01 (sample SAMN10711888, study PRJNA513371) | rock metagenome | isolation source: Antarctica rocks | place: Antarctica: Victoria Land, Finger Mt nord | collected 2015-12-18
AAAACCGCAACGTTGAGGACGTCCACGTCTGTCTGGAAGCGACCGGCGGATGGAGTGAACAGGTCGCGATGTCGCTTATCGATGCCGGATGTGTCGTCAGTATAGTCAATCCCGCCCGTATCAAGGCGTTCGCGCAAAGCGAACTGGTGCGAACGAAGACAGACCGTGTCGACGCGGCTCTCATCGCCCGCTTCTGCCGTCTTCATCAACCACCACCGTGGACGCCTCCCGCGCCGGAAATCCGTATTCTACAAGGCCTTGTCCGGCGCCAGCATAGCCTTATCGATATGCGAGTTGAGGAAGAAAATCGGCGCGATGCTCCGATGGTAGCCCCTGCAGTGACGGCGTCGATCGAGGCTACACTCGAGCACCTCGCGGGTGAACTCGAACGCGTCGCTCGTGAAATCGAGCAACTCTTCGATGACTATCCGACACTGCGCCGGCAGCGCGAGTTGCTCGTCTCGATTCCTGGTATCGCCGAGAGCACCGCGGCTCGCATTCTGGGCGAGATGCCCAACATCACGCAATTCCGCGACGTGAAGGCAGTGGCCGCTTATGCTGGGTTATCGCCTCGCCACTATCAATCCGGATCTATCGAACATCGCAGCCGACTAGCGAAGACCGGAAACGCTCACTTAAGGCGCGCACTTTACTTCCCGGCGATCTCGGCAATGCGTTTCAACCCGCCCATTCGCGCATTCGCTAAGCGCTTAAGCGCCCGCGGAAAAACCAAGATGACGGTCGTCGCCGCTGCGATGCGTAAGCTCCTCGCCCTAGCTTATGGGGTGCTCAAATCTGATCGCGCCTTTGATCCCCTCTACGGAAACGCTTGACAACCAACACCGTATCTTTGGGGACATCCACCGCGTTACGCAAAAGTTTTACTGACGCTCGTTCGGGCGCGGCGCTCCAAACTGATTTCAACCTGCAAATCGATGCGCTCTTTAAAAACCTCATCCACGTGCAAGCCGGTCCATCGGTTAGCGCGCTACATTACTACGATGGCGGCAATACGCTCGTCGGATTCGATGACGGCTACCGCGGCGGTGTGACGTTACCGTTCAACCAACACTACATCAACCTTGGCTACAAAGAGGGAACCCCGACGCCATACAACGCGACCACGTCGTGGGGCCCCTTTGCGACCTTCGCAAACGACGGGACGATCCGCAATACGTATCTGCGACAGTACTCGGTGTCATCAACGCGACCGCTTGGGAAGCACGTCACGCTCGGCGCGGAATTCGACGGCACGCTACGTGAGCTCACAACGAGAGATCGTAGTCGATCGTTAGCGGCGCATGATCGGAGAAGCGTTCGTCCGTGTAGATCGAAGCGGCGCGCACGTAGGCCGCGAGCTCGGGCGTGACGAGCTGATAGTCGATGCGCCAGCCGAGATTGCGCTCAAAGGCGCTCGCGAAATTCGACCACCACGTGTAGCGCTTCGGCGCGGGATCGACTTCGCGAAACGCGTCGATCCACCCGACCCCTTCGACGACCGAATCGAACCACGCACGTTCGTTCGGCAAAAAGCCGGTAATGCGCGCATTCCGAATCGGATCGAACGTATCGATGGCCCGGTGGGCGATATTGTAATCGCCACAAAGCACGTAGCGACGGCCGTCGTGCCGCATCGCGGCGAGCGTCGTGATAAAACGTTCGAGAAAATCGTCCTTGACGGCTTGCCGCAGCGGCCCACTCGTTCCCGACGGGACGTAGAGCGAGGCGATACTCAGATCGCCCCAGTCGAAGCGCAGGTAGCGACCTTCGGCGTCGATATCGGGCATGCCGAGTCCGCGCACGATGGCATCGGGTGCTCGCTTCGCGTAGATCGCGACGCCGCTGTACCCTTTCTTCTCGGCGTCGACGAAGGCGTAGGTGTATTCCTCGAGCGCGAGGGCTTGCGCGGGGATCTGGTGCACGTGGGCCTTCGTCTCCTGAAGGCAGAGCACGTCCGGCGACGTTCGCCGCAGCCAGGTGAAAAAGCCCTTGCGCGCGGCCGCGCGGATGCCGTTTGCGTTGAAACTCGTCACGCGTAACACACGCCCCGGCTTCGCCGTGGGGCGGCGCACGACCGCGCAGGTTTCTCCACGACGCCAGCGCGGAACGAAACGAAGATGAAGACCGCCCCGCGGCCAATCGCAATTCCGACCGATAGTGATGACGCGCTGCTCCAAATCGGCGAGCGCAGCGTCCGGCTCACCCATTTACAAAAGACGTTCTTCCCCGAGACGGGCCTGACCAAAGGCGGTCTGCTGCAGTATTACGCCGACGTCGCGCCGCTGCTCGTGCCGCACGTGCGCGAGCGCGCGATGGTGATGAAACGGTATCCACACGGCGCGGCCGGCGCATTTTTCTTTATGAAACGAACGCCGCCGGGCGCTCCCGCGTGGTTACAAACGTGTTCGATCGAACACGAGTCCGGCAACGTCATCGCGTTCCCGATCGTGGATGACGTCGCGGCGCTGCTGTGGCTCGTCAACCTCGGCTGCATCGATCTCAATCAGTGGTACGCGACCTGCGACGACGTCGACCGGCCGGACTATCTGCACTTCGATCTCGATCCGGTGAAGACTGGCGACGCCGGTCCGACGCGCTTCGAAGTCGTCCGTGAAGCGGCGCTCGTGCTGAAGGCAGCGCTCGACGAAATGAAGCTGCCCGCGTTTGCGAAGACCTCGGGCTCGAGTGGAATTCACGTCTACATTCCAATCGTCCGCGGACCGGTTCAGAAAGACGTCTGGCGCTTCGCGAAAGCCTTCGCATTTGCCGTCGCGCAGCGGCACCCCGACATCCTGACCGCAGAATATAAGATCGCGAAACGGCCGCACGGTCGCGTGCTCGTCGATTACAATCAAAACGCCTGGGGCCGCACGCTCGCGTCGATCTATTCCGTGCGACCGACGCCGCGAGCGACCGTCTCGACGCCGCTTGCGTGGGAAGAGATCGCGACGGGTATCGCGATCGATGATTTTCGCGCCGACAACGTTCGCGAACGTTTCGCGCGCACGGGCGATCTCTGGAAACCGCTGCTCGCAAAATCAAAACGCGTCGACCTCACCGCCTTCGACAAGTAGGCCGGGAGATGGTCACACATGACTATGCGGCAATGGAGATGCGGTCGGTCACGAGCATTCCCGACGGCCCCGGCTGGCAATACGAGCCGAAATGGGACGGTTTCCGCTGCTTGGCTCATCGCGATGGTTCGGATGTCGCGCTGACGTCGAAGACGGGGCAATCGCTCGCGCGGTATTTTCCGGAAATCGTCGCTGCGCTGCAAGAGCTCCGCCACGATGGATTTTCACTCGACGGGGAGCTCGTCTTACCGCTGCACGGAGCACTGTCGTTCGATGCCTTACAGCAACGAATTCATCCCGCCGCGAGTCGCGTCGCCATGCTTTCCGCGAAGACGCCGGCGCTCTACCTCGTTTTCGATCTGCTTCGGGAAGACGGCCGCGACACCGTCGCTTTGCCGCTGCAGGATCGGCGCGACACGTTGGAACGGTTTGCTCGAGGATTCGCACCGGGCGGTGCACTCCGCTTGAGTCCCGCGACGACCTCGCGCGAGGTGGTCGATCGCTGGTTCGCTCAGGTGGGCGGCGCACTGGACGGCATCGTCGCGAAGCAAGCCGCTGCACCATATGCGAGCGGCCGGCGTGACGCTGCAGTGAAAATTAAAAAGATGCGCACGGCTGATTGCGTCGTTGCCGGATTTCGCTATGCGGCGGATAGGCCGGATCGTATCGGAAGCGTTCTGCTCGGGCTCTACGATGAGCGAGGCCTGCTCGATTACATCGGATTTTGCAGCGCCTTTCCGCAGGCGGAGCGCACGCGTTTGGCCGCGTTTCTCACGCCATATAGCGGCGGAGCCGGCTTTACCGGCGGTGCCCCGGGTGCTGCCCCGTCGCGCTGGAGCCGCGATCCAGAGCGCGACCGATCCTACGTCGCGCTGCGTCCGGAACTCGTCCTCGAAGTGCAGTTCGATCAGGTTACCGCGGGCCGCATCCGTCATGGAACGCGCCCGCTTCGCTGGCGCTCCGATAAGTTGGCGCGGCATTGCACGACCGATCAACTCGCCATCAGCGGCGCAATCAGTATACTCAGCCTAACCCCAGGAAGCTGAAGCCAAGCAGTTTCTGTAACTACCGCGTAACGCGGGGCGTCGATGGTACGCTTATGAGTCTCGTGCGCCCGACCCGTGCGGCGTGCTTGTGCGCGGGTATCACGGGCCTCGCGCTGATCGTCTCGAGCGCCGGCTGCTCGGGCTCGTCATCCGCCGTAAGCGCGCCCCCAAATCCCGCGAACGTTGCAGCGCCCGCGCCGCAGTCCTTGGCGACATCGCCGATCAAACACGTCATCGTTATCGTTCAAGAGAACCGCAGCTTCGACAATCTTTTTCATGGCTTTCCCGGCGCAGACTCGGCAACGACGGGCCTGCGCCATGACGGCACGACGGTGCCGCTCGCTCCTGTCTCTCTAGCCGATGGGCAAGACGTCGGGCACTTTCATTACTCGTTCGAACTTGCCTATCATAATGGCCGCATGGACGGCTTCGATCTTCAGCAAGGCTACGGCTTCGTCGCAGGCGGTACGTACGCTGTCGTGCCGCAGTCGCCGACGTATCCGTACGCGTATGTGCCGCCTGCGGAAACGCAACCGTACGTCGACCTCGCAACGACGTACACGCTCGCTGACCGCATGTTCGCCTCCAACAGCGGCCCGAGCTTTCCGGCGCATCAATACTTAATTGCCGGACAATCCGCGAATGCCGACGAGGTGCCGACGGTATCGCCGTGGGGTTGCGACGCTCCGGCGGGCACCGTCGTACCGCAAATCGATGCGAGCGGACGCGATACCGACGGCGTTTTTCCCTGTTTCGACTACCCGACCTTGGCCGACCGCCTCGATGCGGCCGGACTTTCCTGGCGTTATTACGCTCCCGCGATCTCGACGTCGGCAGGCGGCACATTTGCAACGGGCTACGATGCGGTGAATCATATCCGGTTCGGACCCGACTGGTCGACGAAAGTCGTCTCGCCCGAAACGACCGTTCTAGCGGACATCGCAAAGAATGCGCTGCCCGCGGTGAGCTGGATCATTCCGTCTTTCATCGACTCCGATCATCCACTGGGCAAAGGCGACCGCGGCCCAAGCTGGGTCACGTCAATCGTCAATGCGGTCGGCGCGAGTCCCGCTTGGAATTCGACGGCTATTCTCGTGACGTGGGACGATTGGGGCGGCTGGTACGATCACGTCGCGCCGCCGCAACTCGATGCGATGGGCCTCGGGTTCCGCGTACCGCTCATCGTCGTTTCTCCGTACGCAAAGCACGGCTATGTTTCGCACGTGCAACACGAATTCGGCAGTATTCTGCACTTTACGGAAGGCGTCTTCGGGCTTCGCACGCTCGGAACGAGCGACATCCGCGCCGACGATCTTTCGGACTGTTTCGACTTCACGCAAGCCCCGCATCCGTACGTAACGTTGCGCCACGCCCGCTATAACAACGCTGACTTCCGCAACGAACCACAGACGGGTAACGCTCCTGATCCGGCGTGAGGCGGCTCTCTTCTGTGCGATTTGCGCGATCTGCGTGCTCGCCGTACCCGTACGCGCAGGCGCGGAAGTCTCGCTTGCCATCGGTGGTGCGCTCGCCGTCGGACAACACGATTCACTCGACGGGACAGTGCACGGCGACGCGGGCCCCGTACCACTTATCGACATCGATGCCGACCGTGGCGCATTTGCACTTCATCTCGAAAGCATTCCGTTCGTGCAGACGCCCCGTTACGGAGACCAATTGGCACCGTCCGTCTCGTTCATCGAATCCGCGCAGGCAAGTCTGCGCGGATTCCTCCCGGGTCGCACGTTTGCATTCGGTCTTGGATACGGTTTCCTGCTCACAACGGTCGACCGCACAGCACCAGAGGCATCGCTCCGCTTCAAGGCGGGCGGCCTTCGGCTCGAAGCATTCCAGCGATTCGTGTTGTCTCCGACGTCGCGCATCGAGCTGACGTTCGGAGCGATTCCGCGAGCGACGGGTTCGCTCGTCACGGACGTGGGGATCGACAATGCGCCGGTCTTAAGCGATCCGTTGACGGGAATGCAGCTCGATGCGACCGTGCGCGGCGTCATTCGCAATCGGGGACCGGTATCACTGAGCTATGGCATTCGATACCTGTACCAACGTTACGCGTTTGCAACATCGCACGTACTCGTCGAACGCAATGACGCGATACTGCCCTTCGCCGAAGTGCGCTTTCGCCTATAAGCCGGCTCAGCGTTGACGTAGACGCAAGCACTCTGTTACCGTCGCGAAGTGATCGCACCGCCTCCCATCACGCTCGGCCGGCTTCATTATGGTTGGGTCGTCGCTGCAACGACGTTCGTCGTCCTTCTCGTAGCGGCCGGCGTCCGCTCCACGCCGGGCGTCCTCATGCGACCCATCGAACGCGAGATGGGCTGGACGGCGGAAACGATCTCACTCGCCGTCGCAATCAATCTCGCGCTGTACGGGCTCGCGGGGCCATTTGCAGCGGCACTGATGCAGACCTTCGGTCTGCGGCGAACGATGGTACTCGGACTTGCGATGGTCGCATGCGCCGTATTCGCGGCCGGCTTCGCACGCGCGCCGTGGCAATTGATCGTGAGCTGGGGGGTGTTCGCCGGCGTCGGGGTCGGCATGCTTGCGATGGTGCTGGCGGCGGCCGTTGCGAACCGTTGGTTCTTCGAGCGGCGCGGTCTCGTGACGGGCGCCCTGACTGCGGCGACCGCAACGGGTCAGCTCATCTTTCTGCCGGTGCTCGCTCGCGCCGCGGAAGGCTTCGGCTGGCGCAGCGCGACCTGGATCGTCGCGGCCGCTGCGGCCTGCGCGATCGTCCCCGTTCTGTGGCTCATACGCGATCGCCCAGGCGACATCGGCATGCTCGCGTATGGCGCGACCGAAGCGCCTCCCCCGCCGTTGTTGCACCGCAATCCGCTTACGATCGCATTCGGTGTGCTCGGCCGCGCGTCGAAATCCGCATCGTTCTGGATCCTCGCCGGCACGTTCTTCATTTGCGGCGCGAGCACGAACGGCTTGATCGGGACGCATTTCATCGCGGCGTGCGGCGATCACGGCATTGCGGAAGTTCGCGCGGCGACCTTGCTCGCGGCGATGGGCATTTTCGATCTCGTTGGGACCACCGCATCGGGCTGGCTCTCCGATCGCATCGACAACCGCATTCTGCTTGCGACGTATTATGGTTTGCGCGGGCTGTCGCTGGTATTTCTGCCGTTCGCACTCGACGCGTCGTTCGCGGGCTTGTCGTTCTTCGCGATCTTCTACGGTCTGGATTGGATCGCGACCGTTCCGCCGACGGTGCGTTTGGCAACGCAGGCCTTCGGCATCGAGGAGGGCCCGATCGTGTACGGCTGGATCGCAGCCGCGCATCAACTCGGGGCGGGTGCGATCGCGTTCGGCGCGGGCTTCGTGCGAACGGAATTTGCGTCGTACACGCCCGCCTTCGCGATCTCGGGTGCGCTCTGTCTCGCGGCCGCCTGCGCCATCTTCGCGTTGCGCCCGGCGCGCCGGACCGCACTCGCCACGACGTGAACGCGCCGCCGCGCGCGCTCGCGTTCGGTATCGCGGCCGCGTTCGTCGTGCTCGCGCTCACGATTGCGCTCTTCGCGCCACGCGCCGAGCGAGGCGCAACCGCATCGCACGGAACGCCCGTCGACCCGCCGAAACAAGCCGCCGATTTTATTTTGAGCGACGGTGACGGCCGGCCGGCCCATATCGTCGATCGCGCGTATCCGGTGACGATGCTCTTCTTCGGCTACACGCATTGCCCCGACACGTGTCCGCTTGCGCTGGCCGCGCTCGGTCGCGCGTATCGCTCGCTCGATGCCGCGCAACAGGCACGCACGCGCATCGTCTTCATCACCGTCGATCCGCTGCGCGACCGGCCCGCCGTGGTACGTGCATACGTGCGCAATTTCGATCCGCATGTCGTCGGCCTCACGGGATCCCTGCGTGAACTCGCGCGCGTCTGGACCGCGTACGGCGTCCGCGTCGATGCGCGAACCCGCGAGGTCGGCCACGGCGATACGATGTACGCGATCACGTCGGACGGGCGCGTTGCGTATGTCTATCCGCCCGATACGTTGGCAACCGATCTCGCCGCCGATCTGCGCGCGCTCGCACGTTAAACGTTCGCGGTACGTTCCAGAACGCTCGGGAGATACTGCGCCGCGCGCAAACGTGCGACGATCGCATCGACGTCCGCCGGCGTGCGCGTTTCGAGCGTGATCTCGAGTTCGGCATTTTTCGAGGGAACGTCGTGCTGGAGCCGCTGATGCGTGACGTCGAGGATATTCGCGCCGCACTCGCCGATCAACCGCGCAACGTCCGCAAGCACGCCCGGACGATCGTTGATTTCGACGCGCATTCGCACGACGCGGCCTTCGCTCAGACGCACGCGCGCAATCACGTTGGCGAGCAATCCCGTATCGATATTCCCGCCGCACACGACGAGCCCCACCCGTCGTCCGGCGAAGCGCGCAGGATCGGCGAGCAGCGCCGCGAGCGCGGCGGCCGCGGCACCTTCGGCGAGCAGCTTTTCTTCTTCGAGGAACAGATGAATTGCGCGTTCGATCGCGCGATCGGAGACGACGACGACGTCGTCGACGAGTTCGCGCGCGATTGCGAGCGGCACGTCGCCGATCCGCTTGACCGCGATACCTTCCGCGACGGTTTGGCCGCCGTCTACGGGCGCCAGGCCGTTACGGATTTGATGGAACGACGGATACGCCGTCGTCTGCACGCCGACGATTTCGATGGTCGGACGCAACGCCTTGGCTGCGACCGCCACGCCCGCTATCAGTCCGCCGCCGCCGATCGGCACGATGATGACGTCGAGATCCGTAACGTCGCGCACGAACTCGAGACCGGCCGTACCCTGACCCGCGATGATCCGTGCGTCGTCGTACGGATGCACGAGCGTGAGCGCTTCGTCGCGCGCGATGGCATGCGCGCGCGCCGCCGCATCGGCCAGCACACTACCCGCGAGCACAACGCGCGCGCCGAAACCTTCGGTCCGTCGGACCTTGGTAAACGGCGTATTCTCGGGCATGACGATCGTCGCCGCAATCCCCAGGCGCGCCGCTTGATACGCGACCGCCTGCGCGTGATTGCCCGCCGACATCGCGATGACGCCGCGCGTGCGTTCGTCGGCCGACAACTGCAGCATCCGATTGGCAGCGCCGCGATCTTTGAACGATCCCGTCCGCTGCCGCGTCTCGAGTTTGAGCACGACTCCGGCACCCGTGCTTGCCGAGAGCGACGTCGCCTCGAGCGCCGGCGTGCGCACGACGTACGCGGCGATGCGCGCGGCCGCGGTTTCGATGTCCGCAAGGACGACGGGCAACTGCATAGCAGAACCTACGACGCCCGCCCGAGTTTTCCGCGTGATGAAAGTTCGCGCGGGCGAACATTCATTGCTTTATCAAACGCTGCGACTCATACGTGAAGCTATCCAAACCGTAATACATGACACAACGAGCGCTGGCCGGCGTTATAACTTGCGCGCCGTAAACGCTCCCAGCTTGACGCCGCCTTGCCAAAAGGTTCCGCTAAACGATCGTTCGCTCGGCGAGAACCGGTTCACGAGGACCTCTCCGCGCGAGGTCGTGCCCGCGCAGTTCACCTCGCGGTACGGTACGGTCTGCTGCGTCGCGGCGACCGCAAATGACAACACCGTCTGGCGCTCGCAGCGCGAGGCCGACACGCCGGCGACGCTCTCTTTGTACGCGTCGACCACGAGCGTCCCGGCACTCGCCACGGCAACGTTACCACGCCATACCATCGACCCATCCTGGACGTTCGCTTCCACGATCTGCCACGCGCCCTGCATGGCGGCAATGTTGGCGCTCCTTGCGGAAGTCGCCGCTACCCGCGGCTTAACCAGGTGGGCAAGCACTACTGCGCGGCTCGACGTCACCGGACGCACAGCCTTCGCCTTCGACACAGCCTTCGCTTTGGGGAACGCCGTGACGGTAGGCCTCGCCGACGGCATGTGTGTCGCCGTCGATTCCGGTATCACCGTGACGGCTTGCTTCAATTCAGGCGTCGGCGTCACGAGCGCGACCGCCACGGCATGCGGCTGCACGACCGGATCTAGCGCGACGCGATGCTGCCGAACGGTGATTGCGAAGCTTGCCAACACGCCGAATACAAAAAGCGCAACCAGTCCGAGCAATGGCGCTAGACGGCGTCGTACGGAGGGTTGCGGCGGTCGAGGCGCTTTTGGCGGCGGCAGAGGCGGCGTGACGATCGGGATCTCGGCGGTCGGGGCGCTCGCAGGCGCGACGGCCGCCACAAGCGGCAGAACGGGTAACGATGTCGGCCGACGCGGTGGCGGAGCTTCGCGCGCTACCTCGGATGACGTCGTGGGCACGGCGCAAGCTTCGATAACCTGTTCGAGCGTCGGCACTGCCTCGACCGGCATCCGACACGCGCGGAGCAGCGCTTGCGCGAGTCCGCTCGTTGCCGGATTCGCAAGCAACGTGCGAAAGAGCTCCGACGAACCGTTCGTCGTGAAATCGTCGACGCGGAACAACATGTTGCCGCCGTTGTCGAAGCGAGCCCAAAGCGAACGATCTGCGGCTAGCGCGATCAACGCCGTATAGATGACGATTGAGGAGAATCGGTCGAGGCGTCCGTCAAATGGCGCCGTCCGGCGCTGCGGGTGTTGGTAATTGCGGTCTCCGTAGTCGGTCTGAGACAGTCCCGCAAGCGCAGGCACGAACATTGCATCGTAATCGATGAGCCGCACGTGCCCATCGGCAACGAGGATATTGCCGTGCTGTAAATCGCCGTGCGCGATGCCGAGCGCGCCGAGGGACTGCACCGCTTCGCGAAACCTCGCTGCAAGATCCAACATGGCGTCGCTGTCCTCGAGCCGAACCTCGACCTCGACGTTGAGAGTGCGGCCGGCGATCCATTCCATCTCGATGGCCGGCCACGACGCGTCGCCGATGCGAATGCCGTGCGCCAGATACTGCGTTCGGCACAGCGCGGCGGGCCGCACGTTGCGCAGGAAGTCGGCGATGATGACGTGTCGCTCGAGGTCGTCAACGCTGCGCGTAAAACACCGCAATGCAACATCGCCGCGCGGCGTCTCGCAATGGAACGTGGTCGAAAATGTGCCCGTGTACACTTTGGGCAGACCATTTCGTAAACACTTGAGTTTACCAACCCGACGTTCGATGTCGGCACGTGAGATCGGATCGGAGAGCGCGTCGCGATACGCGCGCGCGTCGGGCAACCGCTGACCGCTCATGCGCTCGTACCGTGGGTTCGCACAAGCGCGCGAATCAAGGTGGTTGCTCGATCGCGGCTGCGCAAGTTTTGATTCATGCCTCGCTACGTACCCGGTCTGCTCGATCGTTAGGCGCGTCGGCGACGCCTTGATGCGGCGAAGTTTCATGTAACTCTCACTGAGGTCTGGCACAGGGAGCGTCTGGGAAGCGTTGCAACCAGCATGATCGCGGTCATCCGTCAGCCCCTCGCCGCTGCGCTGGCGATCGTCCCACTCGGCGCGTGGCTCGCGTTCATCGCGCCGCCGGTCGGCGCGAGCGTCCCGCCGTGCGCGGCGAGCGCGCTGACGTTGCGCTTGGAGCGGGGCGACGGGCAGTTCAGCGGCATGTCGCAGGACGGCGCGCTCGCCGTCGTGCGCAACGTCGGTGGGGCCGCCTGCGCGCTGCCGGCGTTGCCGAGCCTCGCGATGCTCGATGCGCGCGGAACGATCGTAGCGAGCGGCGTGCCGCCGGGCGCGCGCTTCATGCATCCGGGCCCCGTCGTATTTCCGATCGAGCTCGCGCCGGGTGCGATCGCGGCGTCGAAGCTCGATTGGATCGTCGGCAATGTCTTCGGTCAAGACCCGGCGCGCAAGGTCACCTCGGCGTCGCTCGGGCTCGCCATCGGCGGCGGCTCCGTGACCGCTCCGTTTGCGGCCACGGTGTGGGGCCGGGACGGCGCCCCCGTTACCTTCGGCGAGGATCGCTTCACGACGGCGCTACCGCCGCTCGGAACTCCGTCGAAAGCCGCAGCCGGCACGTTCGTCGGTGAAGGCCCGGCCGCGTCGACGTACCTGTATCCGCCTGACCAGCCGGCACGGCGGCTCGTGGTGCGCGAACGGCCGGACGGCACGCTCGGCTTCTCCTTTAGCAGGCCTGTGAAGTAATCGACGATCAGCCCTTTGTATCATACGGGTTTGCGTGTAGAATTATAGCACAGGCTTTCGAAACTTCGGAGGTGCGCTATGCGCTCGAACGATCAGCAGCGCGCGTC
>JAABUQ010010259.1_pt1 | contig 12328 bp, 14 predicted proteins | sample 5560001 | NCBI WGS metagenome assembly JAABUQ01 (sample SAMN10711888, study PRJNA513371) | rock metagenome | isolation source: Antarctica rocks | place: Antarctica: Victoria Land, Finger Mt nord | collected 2015-12-18
TACCACCCTGCGCCCCTGGCTGGCCGTTCCCTGCACCGGGAAGGCCGCTGTCACCCGTGGCGACAGGGCCACGCCCCGGCGCCTGCGTGCCCGACGCGGGGGCTACCGGTGCGCCTGTCACGCCACCTGTCGTGCCGGTCGAACCGGCGGAGGGCACGATGATCGGCGCGACCGGCGGCACCGGCGTACCCGTGGTACCGACCGGCGGCACAATGATCGGGTTCTGCGCCGTCGCCGTCGCCGCTACCGTCGCGGTCGCGGCAGACGGTGCAGCCGTGGCCGTGCCTGAAGCCGCCGGGGCAACTGGCGAAGCCGGAGCGGTCGGGGCAACAAACGTCGGGATCGGCGTTGGCGTCACGAGCGCCGTGGACGGAAAGGCCGCGAAGGGCCGTGGCGTCGGCGCGGGTGAGACGAGGAAGCCGTAGTACGGGCTACCGGGGAAGTCGCAATCGTGGTTATACGTGATGCAGCGCGGATAGCCGTAGCCGGTGAAGCCATAGCCACCAAACGTGCCATAGCCATAGCCAGTGTTTACCGGGTAGGGAAACGTCCCGCCATAGTACGGGGCGTACGGGGCGGCATAGCCGTAGGGAAAGCCACCGAAGCCACCATATGGGAATCCACCACCACCATTGAGGTAAACGTTCGGGTCGGCGAGATACGGATAGAGTGCGCCACCCGTCGGGAGGCAGGCCGCACTCCCGTTCGTGCAGCCGGTGGCATCAAAGGGCGGCGCAGCGCTCGCCGACCCCGCGCCCGCGAGCGATGCCACGGTGACGGCGATCATGCCCAGACGCGCGACGCGCTGCCGGAGGCTGCGAAAGGTGACACGGCGCGCGGGCCGCTCCGGGGCCGCCTCCCGTGCCGGTGCGAAAAACAACGGTGACTCGAGCATTCAGTCCCTCCTCGTACGAACCAGTTTCACCCTACCCCGTAATCTCGTTCGGCACTGCATACACTGTGGCACCCACGCCGCAAGATTCCTACCACGTTGGATGACCCGCATCGAGTTTACATGCGTGTTATCCTTGTAGCAGGCGCGGCGAATACCGTGACCTTACAATACAGTACAGGAAGGATAGCATTCATGCAACCGCTCCGCGCGCTTCGGGCCGCGTTTGCCCTCGCGCTTCTTGGGGGCACGCTCGTCGTTGGCATCATGGCGCTTCCTGGCACGTCCGTCGCTGCTGACGATGCCCCGGTCGTTGCTCCCGCCATTGTGACCGCAACGGCGGCGTCATCGCCCACATCACCGTCATACATCATCGGGCCGTATAACGGCACGAACGGGTTTTTCGTCTCGATTGATGACCCGAACCCGTACCGTACCGCCGGTTGCCCGGACGGCAACAACCTCTGCCTCGCCAGCGGTTCACGCGACGACCGCTGATGTGATCGCCGTTGGCACGAACGGCTAGTGCCGGGCGGGTTGCGCGAGGGGCACGGGGATCACTGTGGGCGCGACAGCATGGGTTGGCGGCAGACTGAGTATGGGCGTCTTTGTTGCGCCGTCCGTATGGCGTGTCGGTAGCGGCAGGGGCGTCGCGGTCGGGACAGGCAGCGCGATCACAGTGATCGTTCCCACCATGCCCTCGTGATAGGTGCAGTGGTATCCGACGACTCCCGGTTGGGTGAAGGTTTGTGAATACGTCGCGTCATACGTCAGGTCGGGCGAACCAAAGACACCGGTGTCCTCAAAGACGTTGTGAATCTCCACCTGGTCTTTGTTAATCCAGGTCACGGTGGTGCCCACATTCACGGTGATGTTCTCTGGCTGGAACAGGTGGCCGCTCACGAGCTTCACAGTCACGGTCCCTGCCGCGACGGGTGTACTTACCGGCGCGAAGGCGATACCAACGAGTGCGGCCAGAAGCGCGACGCCACATCCCCATCGGCATACAGACCCGAACCGCAGCCCGAACCGTTTCATCCTGAACTGCCGCATCTGTGTCATTGCTTCACCTTTCGCTGCGTCCTGTTTCGTCCCGCCCCGATACGCCCTCTCGTCTCAGACACGCGGCAGGAGGAGACACCGGTTCATTTTTCTTTCCCTGCCCGCATGGCTTCACCATCTCACGTCCGTTTAAACGCGAGAAAGCGCGGTTTGTGATGGACCTCACCACATTTCATGCCCTCCGTACAGCAGAAGGGCAACGATGCCTCACGGAAGCCATCGCGCACACGGCCACGGACGCAACCGCGCTCACGGTATCCACCGCCCTGCGTGCGCGCTACCCCACCGAGCTCGTGGCGGCGGCGATCACGCAGGCGTTGCTGCGCGCCCGCGCCGCCACGAAGTTCGGGGCGGATGCCGCGCGGATGTACTTCACCGCCGAGGGCCTGGAACAGGCAACGGGTTCGACGGTCGCCACGCACCACGCCGCCCGCTACCCCATATACCCCGTGCCATCGTGCATCGCGGATTTGTGCTGTGGCATCGGTGGCGATCTGCGCGCCCTTGCAGCGGCCCATGCGGTGCTGGCGGTAGATCGAGACCCCCTCACTGCTGCCATCGCCGAAGCAAACGTGGAGTCCCTCGACCTCGCGCACCGCGTCACTGTGCGGTGCGCCGATGTGACCACGCTCGACCTCACGGGATATGACGTTGCCTTTCTCGATCCCGCGCGACGGGCAAACGGGCAGCGCGTCTTCGACGTACGCCACTACCAACCGCCGTGGTCATTCATCGAAACACTCGTTGCGCGCGTGGGAAACGTCGGGGTGAAGGTCGCGCCCGGCATCCCACATCACCTCGTCCCGGCGGACGTCGAAGCTGAGTGGGTTTCCGTGCATGGCGATGTGAAGGAAGCCGCGCTCTGGTTCGGAGCGTTGCGCACCGGGGGAATTGCCCGCCGTGCGACGCTGCTGCCGAGCGGCGACACGCTCGCGGATACTCACCGTGAAGACGCGATCCCCCCGTCCGTCGGCTCCCCGCGCCGCTACCTGTATGAGCCGGACGGCGCGGTGATCCGGGCGGGGTTGGTGGGCGCGGTCGCCGCGCGGGTTGACGGTACGCTCCTCGATCCCACCATCGCCTACATCACGAGCGATGCCTATGTAGACACGCCCTTTGCCCATGCTTGGGCGATCACCGACGTGATGCCCTTCAACCTCAAGCGGCTCCGCGCCTACTTAAAGGAGCGCGGCATCGGAAGCGTCGTCATCAAGAAGCGTGGTTCCCCGCTCGACCCCGACACGCTCGCCCGCGACTTGCGTCTCGCCGGCCCCGCCCGCGCCACCCTGTTCCTCACCCATGTCGCGGGCGTGCATCATGTGGTCGTGGCGGGGCAACGTGAAGCACACCGGGGACACGAAGGATAGGGGGGGTGCATTAACCACGTTTTCCGCTGCTTTCTGTACGTCCGCACAAAAAGTACCCAGGAAATCGGGAAATTCGCCCCTGTATTGCATTGACAAGGTGTGGCAAGCTCCCGTAGGATTTGCTATCCGCACGCAGTTCGTTTCGCGGCACAAGGAACAGGAGCAACATGGGCACCTTCATCATCCGGCGGCTCCTCACCGCCATCCCCACACTGATCGCCATTTCGGTGATCCTGTTCACGATCATCAACCTCGCGCCGGGCGATCCGCTCGCTTCGTTCGCGGCAGACCCGCGCGTACCCGAAGCGGTCAAGGAAAACATTCGCAAGCAACTCGGCCTCTCCGACCCCGGCCCGATCCGGTACATCAAGTGGGCGAAGAGCATGGCGGTCGGAGACTGGGGCAACTCCTTTCAGTCGCGCTCGCCCGTGAGCGACCTGATCAAGCAGCGCGCCTGGGTGAGCATCAAGGTGCTCGGCCTGTCGCTCCTGCTCGCCATTCTGGTCGCGGTGCCGATCGGCATTCTTTCCGCGATCAAGCAGTATTCGGCCTTTGACCAGATCGCGACGTTCTTTGCCTACCTGGGTAATGCGCTGCCGACGTTTGTGATCGGCATCCTGCTCATCCTCGTCTTTGGCGTGCGCTTACGCTGGTTTCCGTTTATTTTCCGCACGAACATCGAGCAGACGGGCATCAACGGCGTCGGGGAAAATATCCGCCAACTGGTGTTGCCCGTTACCGTACTCGCGTTCTTTGAGATGGCCGCCCTGATGCGGTACACCCGCGCCGCGATGCTCGAAGTCATCAAGCAGGATTACGTGCGCACCGCGCGCGCCAAGGGGCTGGCGGAATCGCGCGTGCTGATTACCCACGCCGTGCGCAACGCCCTGATCCCCGTGAGCACGATCATCGGACTGCGCATCCCAGGGGTCTTCGGGGGCGCGATTGTGACGGAAACGATTTTCCGCATCCCCGGCACGGGGTCGCTCTTCATCAGCGCCTTCAGCAACAAGGACGTGCCAGTGCTGATGGCCCTCACCTTTCTATCCGCCGTGCTTGTGGTGGTCTTTAACCTGTTGGTGGATGTTCTGTACGGGGTGCTCGACCCGCGTATCAAGTACACGTAAGGAGCGCACGACCGATGGCTGCCTCTGCTCGAACCGCGTCCGGTCCTTCACCCGCCGCGACGCCCGCTGTCGCCGTTGAGAGCCTTGCTTTACGCAAGGAGGCGCGCTCGCTCTGGAGCGACGCCTGGCGGCAGTTCCGCCGCAACAAGCTCGCAATGGCGGGTGTGGTCGTGCTGTCGTTTCTCGTGCTGATGACGTTGCTTGGCCCGTTCGTCTGGCGTGCCCCGAAGGACGCGATTGACTTCGCCGCGTCCAAGATTTCGCCGAGCCGCGCGCATCCCTTCGGCACAAATGACCTCGGGCAGGACATGCTCGCCCGCGTAATCTGGGGCGGACGGATCAGCATGTCCGTCGGCCTGTTCGTGATGTTCGTGCAAATCACCCTCGGCGTGGTGATCGGCGCGCTCGCCGGGTTCTTTGGCAAGCAAACGGACAGCATTCTCATGCGCATCACGGACCTGTTCCTCGCCCTGCCCGTGCTGCCGATGCTCTTTCTCTCGATCTACCTCCTGCGCGACCCCCTGTTCGTGCCGTTTTTCGGCCCGACCCTGGGCACGTTCCTGCTGATCGTGCTCGTGATCGGCACCCTGACGTGGATGCCCACGGCGCGGCTCGTGCGCGCGGAGTTCCTCAGCCTCAAGCAAAAGGAGTTCGTGGAGGCGGCGCGCTCTATCGGCGCGGATTCGCGGGCGATCATTATGAAGCACATCCTGCCGAACGTCCTTAGCCCCGTGATCGTGGCAGGCAGCCTCGGTATCGGCGCCGCAATCATCACGGAAAGCACGCTCTCGTTTCTCGGCGTCGGCTTCGGTCCGGACATCCCCACTTGGGGTCGCCTCCTTTCCGAGAGCCGCGATTTCCTCGATATCGCGTGGTGGCTGGCGGTTGGCCCCGCCGCCGTGATCTTTCTCACGGTGCTCTCGATCAACTTCATCGGTGACGGTCTGCGTGACGCCCTCGACCCCCGCAAGAGCGCGTAAGGGCCACGGGTAGCACACATGCACGCCGGTGGCATCGTCACGCTAACAACGGACTTCGGCCTGCGCGACAGCTACGTCGCGCAGATGAAGGGAACAATCCTCAGCATCGCCATCCGCGTGAGCATCGTAGATGTCACGCACGCCATCAGCCGCCACAGCATCCTGCAGGCGGCTTTTCTCATCGCCGATGTCTGGCGCACGTATCCAGACGGCACCGCGCATGTCGTCGTGGTAGACCCCGGCGTTGGCACGGAACGCCGCCCTATCGCCCTGGAAGCGCACGGGCAATACTTTGTCGGGCCGGACAACGGCGTGTTCAGCCGCATCATGCAGGAGGCGGAGCAGGCAGGCGCGGGCTGGACCGGCGTGGTGCTGTCGAACACTGACTACTGGCGGACGCCGGCGGTGTCCGCCACCTTTCACGGACGCGACATCTTCGCCCCCGTCGCGGCGCACCTCGTCAATGGCACCTTTCTCACGCACCTGGGCGACGCCCTGACGGAACCGGTGCGCCTCCATCTGCCCGCGTTCACGACCGAGGGCGAGGGCAATGGCAACGCGGTCACGGGCGAAATCATCTACGTGGATAGCTTCGGCAACTGCGTGACGAACATCCCCGCGAGCGCGCTCCCGCCCCCCAACAGCGCGCCGGTCTCCGTCACGTCCGGCACCCTGACCCTGCCGTACGTGCAGACGTATGGCATCGTCACCGACGGACAACCGCTCGCCCTGATCGGCAGCCACGGCTACCTCGAACTCGCCGCACGCCGTGGCAATGCCGAGGCAATGTACGGCTTCACCGTCGGCACGCCCGTTACCGTACAACTTGCCCCCGTACGTGGCTAATCACCGGAAGATTGCGGGTCAAAATACCTTCATGGCAGGGTGCTTTTCTGTTTTTTTCGTAGTTCGCGCTTGTACCAACGCAGCCCTGACAAGGTTGGGGTGAAGGTGCGCATATACTCGTACTTGACGTACCCGAATGTCGTTAAGCGATGGATAATAGCGAGCGTGTTGTCCCACGTCATTCCGAGGGCATCGGCGACTTCGTAGTAACTCCACCAACGGTTTGGAATTTTGCCAAACTGATCGTAGAAGTCAAACAGAAATTGCTTGTCATCCACAGAGAGTGGCATGATCTACTCCTCACCTCAAACCGCACCGCCCGCCTGCTCCCGCGCGTAGCGGTCGAGCCTGCCGAGTTCGTCCGTGTACTGCCGCTGGAGAAAGCGGGGCATGAATAGCCGCTCCGTCACGCCTGCGACGCCGCGCACCGGTTGCCACACCGTTTCGATGCGCACGCGGCACCCCGCGCCATCGGGCGTGACCGTGAACGTCGTCACCTGATCCCGCCCGATAGTGGATTCGGTCAACACTCGGCCCGGTTCCGGTTCCGCGACGCGCTGCCGAAAAACCTGCGTACGACCTTCGCTTTCGCAGCGATTACCGTGCCCGCGCCCACACCGCCCTCCTCAACCTGGAGATCCGAGAAGATTGGCGGCAAGATGTGCGGGTGATGCTGCCGATAATCGGCAATGCAGCGATACGCTACTTCGGCAGGCACGGCAATTGCCCGCTCCGCCGACACATACAGTGTCACCATCGGTTTGCTTCCCTCACGGTTGCCAATTGGGGGAGTCGTTGCCCCGTATTGCGTGGTTACTGCGGCTTGGCATCCCCTTTCGCCTCGGCGGGGCGGCGGGCGACCTGCGCCTGCTCGAAGATCGTTTGCTTGTCGGGTGCATTGTCTTTCAAGGTGTGGATGCGGTCGCGCGCGATGTCTGCCATATCGAGATCGCCGCCGTAGTCGGAGTCGGCGTAGTTGGAAGGGGCCGCCACATCATCCGCTGTGTGATTCGCCGGGATAAGGCCGGAGGTCGCGGTCGGGCCATGCCGGGCAAAGGGCGCCTGATCCACGGGTAGGCCGATGTACTCGCGCTCGACGTGCTCGATGTCCAGCTTGCCCTGTTGCTCGACCTGCTTAGCGGAGATGTTCAGATGTACGCGGCCCGGTTGCAGCCCCACCGGCGCTTCGATGCGCGCGACTGTGCTCCGGGGCAGGTAGTATTCCTTCGTGAAGATAAACCCCTTCTCCACAGTGATATGGCTGTACTCCACATTGATGATGCGCCCCACCGTGCGCCCCGACTGATCTACCACGGTGTTTCCCACCGAAATCTCCGGCTCCATTGCCGTGCCTCCCGCGCTTGACGAATTACCGCAATCACCACTAAGGGTATCGCACCGCGCCGCGTTCTTCCAGTCCCACGTCTCCATATGGTCAGGGCGTATGCGTTCTCGCACCCCCTCGCTACCCTCGATGAGCGCGAAAACGATTGAACCGCGAAGGCGCGAAGAAATGCAAAAGAACAAAGATATTTCTCTTGATTCCTTCGCGCCTTCGCGGTTCAAATCTCCCCCTCCCACGCCGAGGAAGGGGGGAACGCATATACCCTGCCACGCGGCGGTACAATTGGCGGTAGGTGAATGGCGTATTTGGCAAATGTCACACTTGCCGCGCAGGTGGTGTTCTCTCAGTGCGACGGGCGACGCATCGGGCGGCGCGGCAACGAAAGCGGTAGCGATGTGCAAGCGGTAGCGATACGGGAAGGAAGCGTCACGGGCGAGATGCCGCGCTTCGATGTCGTCTTCCAGCAGTATTACGCGCGGGTCTACGGCATTCTCGCGCGGCTCGTCGGGCCGGACGAGGCGGACGACATCGCGCAGGAGACCTTTCTGCGCTACCACGCCCGCCCGCCCGTGCGCCGCCCGGATGATCTCACCGATGGCACGGGCGCATGGCTCTACCGCGTCGCCACCAACCTGGGCTTCAATGCGTTGCGCTCGCGCAAGCGGCGGGTGGCCCGCGAGGAACGGGTGACGCGGGCGGAATTGCCCCTCTTTCGCCCACCGGACCCGGAAGGCGAGGTGGTACGAGACGAGGAGCGGCGCGCGGTGCAGGCGGCCCTGCTGAAATTGCCGGAGCGCGCACGCACGGTGCTCGTACTCCGGCAGGGGGGGTGCTCGTATGCGGAGATCGCGGCGGCGGTCGGCATCGCCCCCGGCTCGGTCGGCACCACGCTCGTTCGCGCCGAAGCCCAGTTCCGTCACCAGTACGAGGCAATGCAACCGGCAGGGGGCCGCGAATGAACACACGGATGACGAGCGAAATGGACAAGCCCACGATGACACCGATTCCCCCCGGCATCCTGCGCGCCTACCTCGACAACGACCCTTCGCTTGACGCCGCCGCCCGTGCCGATGTCACACGGGCGCTGGCGACTGACCCCGCGACTGTTGCCTGCCTCGAAGCATTGCGGGCTACACGGGCGGCGGTGGACCGCGCGTTTGCCCCTCTTGCCGTTCCGCCGCCAACCGCCGCCGCCGTTGACGATGCGTACCGTTGTTTTCTGGCCCGGCGCCGTACCGCTCCCGCACCATTGTGGAATATGGAGAATATCGGCTTTGCAATCAAGGAGTATTTTGCCGCCATGACTACACCCATCGCTCCCTTCGGCTCCCCGCGTGTTCGCCGCTTCGCCCTGCTTGGCGGCGTCGGCGCGGTCGCACTCGCGCTCCTCATTACCTTTGCCCCCGTGGGCAACCTCGCCAGCGCTGCACTCAACCTGTTCCGCTACCAGCCCGACAAGTTCGCCGTCATCACCTTCCACCAGAGTGACTTCGGCGGCGCCGGGAGCATGACGGGCGCACATGTTGGTGCGATCTCCGGCATGAAACCCACCGGCTCCCTTGGCACAAAGGCGGCGGGCGCCGTCGGTACGAAGCCCGCTGGCGCAGTCGGCCCCAAGACCGCCGGAGTGCCGGGCGCGGAGAACGCGCAGGCGCTCGCTGAACTTTCCAAGTACGTCACCGTCACCTCGTCACTGAAGCAGGGCCAGCTGCCCGCCCGCCCCGTCAAGACCGCCGCCGATGCCCAGGCCGTCACGGGCCGGGCCGCTGTCGCGCCGACCTACCTGCCGACAGGCACGCCAAACCAGCCAATCTACTACGTCTCCGACGCGCAAAAGGTAGACGCGACGATTGACCTGAAGACCCTGCGCCCCGCCCTCGCCGCGAATGGCGTAGACGGCGTGCTGCCCCCCACGGGCGACACTGCCACCGTACATGTTGACGTGCCGACGGCCGCCATCACCTCGTACGGCATCAACCCCGCGCTGGCGATGAGCAACAGCGCCGCCGCCGCGAACCAGAAGGGCATCGTCGTGATCGCGATGGGCACGCCCAGCGTAGACGTGCAGGGGCTGGATGTGACCGCCCTGGCGAACACCCTCGCCTCGATGCCGGGCGTGCCGCCCCAGCTTGCCGCGCAACTACGCAGCGCCGACCTCAACCACACGCTCGTGATCCCCGTGTCGGACAACCAGACCGTAAAGAACGGCACGTTCATCAACGGCAACGCGAGCACCCTGATTGCGCAAAATGACGGCAGCGGGGCAGTGGCATTGTGGTTCAATCGCGGTATACTCTACATTGTGGCGGGCACCTACGATGGCAACACCATCGAGAAGGTCGCTCAGTCCGTAAAATAGTACACATCTTCCCATCCCTTCTTTCACGGTTCCAGGCTCGGAGCAATCCGGGCCTGGTTCCGTGTACGCGACTTGCGGCGTGTGCGTCCTCCTGATCGGCGCAAAAACGATTGAACCGCGAAGGCGCGAAGGAATCAAGAGAAACATGTTTGTTCTTTTGCGTTTCTTTGCGCCTTCGCGGTTCAGATTTCCCTTCTCAGGGACGCAGAAACGCATACACCTCAGGGCGTCACGCGCACCGTGCCCGTGGTGTTTCTTTGGCAGAGAGGGCGCGGCACACCGATGCGCACCGGCATCAGGAAACGGGGACGAACGAATGGCACAGATGACCGCACCACCCACACCGCCGCTACCGCCCGCACCGCCCGTGTTGCGGCCCGAAGAGGCCGCTTTTCTCCGGGCGGATCGGGCGCTCGATCCCACCATACCTGCTGTGGAGACGCGCGAGCTACACAAAGTCTATGGGCATAAGACCGCCGTGCAATCGCTGACGCTGACTGTGCCGCAGGGCGAGGTGTTCGGCTTTCTTGGCCCGAACGGCGCGGGCAAGAGCACCACGATGAAGATGCTGATGGGCCTCGTCTTTCCCACCAGCGGCACGATGCAATTGCTGGGGCGGCCCATCGGCGATGTCTCCGTGAAGCAGCGCGTTGGGTTTCTGCCAGAGCAGTTCCGCTTTTACGAGTGGATGCAGGCACGGGAGTTTCTCGACTTTCACGGGCAACTGTACGGCATGGATGCACGGGCACGGAAGGCGCGCATCCCGGAGGTCCTCGACCTTGTCGGGCTGGCCGGTGAGGGCAAAAACCGCCTGCGCACCTTTTCCAAGGGCATGCTCCAGCGCGTCGGCCTCGCGCAAGCAGTGATGAACAACCCCGCGCTCGTGTTTCTCGATGAGCCGACGAGCGCGCTCGACCCCGTCGGGCGGCGTGAAGTGCGGGACATCATCGCCCGGCTGCATAGCCAGGGCATGACCGTGTTCCTCAACTCGCACATCCTCGCGGAGGTCGAGCAGGTCTGCGACCGCGTGGCGATCATTCACCACGGGCAGGTGGCGCGCATGGGCACAATCGGCGAACTGCTGGCGGATGCCCTCACGGTAGACCTGACACTGGACAGCGCGGGGCCGCAAGCACACACCGCACTCGGCCCGGAGATCACGCCGCTCGGCGTCTCGGCGGACGGGCGCACGCTCACGGTGCGCGTGCCGGACGAGGAACAGGTGCCGCCGATGATCGGGCGGCTCGTCGCGGCGGGCGTGCGGGTCTACGCGGTCGCACCCCACCGGCGCACACTGGAAGACGTGTTCATGGAGGCGATTGGCATGGCGGGCGTAACCGGCCCGGTGGCGCACGGCCTCGAACGTGAACCATTCACGCTCGCAAAAGGGGGCAACTAATGGCAACGATGGCGGCAAATAGTGCCCCGGTCGGCGCGGTAGGCGGCGTGGGTGGCGCGGGAAGCCCCGGACGTATCTGGCTACTCGCCACCACCACCTTTCGGGAAGCGGTGCGTAAGCGGATGGTCTGGGCCGTACTGCTGCTTTCCGCCGTGTTCCTCAGCTTTTATAGCTGGGGGATTGTGCGCTTCAAGGAGACCTGGACCGCGTCGCGGGGCGGCGGGTTGCCCCTCAGCTTCGCGCAGGCAGTGGATTTGAACGTCGCCTTTGGCATGTTCATCGTGTTCTTTCTCGCCGCCGTGATGGGCATCTTCGCCTCCATCGGCACGATTGCGGGGGAGATTGACGCCGGCACCTTTCAGGCCGTGCTACCGAAGCCGATTCGCCGCTGGGAAGTGGTGCTCGGCAAGTTCACCGGCTACGCGCTGATGCTCGCCGCGTACATCGCCCTGATGACGGCGGCGATTGCCGGGATTGTGTACATCGTCACGCAGCACGTCCCGGCCCAACTGGCGCAGGCCGCACTGGTAATCGCGGTCGCGGCATGGTGGCTACTCGCCCTCACCGTGCTCGGCAGCACGATCTTCGCCACGATGGCAAACGGCATCATCGTCTATATGATCTATGCCTTTGGCCTCGCCGCGACGATCCTGGAGTCCATCGGGCAACTGCTGCGCATCCCCTCACTGGAGCAGAGCGGCCTGATTATCTCCATCGTCATCCCCTCGGAGCGCATCTACAACTACGCGAACTACCTCGTGCAACCGAGCACGAACATCGGCTTTGGCGGCGGCGGTGGCATCGGCGGCACGCCTCCTTCCGGCTTTATCGTGCCCTTCGCGGTGGGCTATCTGGTGCTGCTCCTGATCGGTGCCTGCCTCGTGTTCCGCCGCAAGGACTTGTAATCCGCAGCCGAATCCTCCTAACCCCCGTGCCGCCCGCAAGCGGGCG
>JAABUQ010010260.1_pt1 | contig 12327 bp, 15 predicted proteins | sample 5560001 | NCBI WGS metagenome assembly JAABUQ01 (sample SAMN10711888, study PRJNA513371) | rock metagenome | isolation source: Antarctica rocks | place: Antarctica: Victoria Land, Finger Mt nord | collected 2015-12-18
GACGGCGTCACCATCATCCCAAACCTCCACGCCGCCAACACCCGCGCCGGCGCCGACGTCAGCAGACGGCAACGCGGTTGACACCTCCCGCTCCCCCTGCGATACTCCCTCTGGACAAGACAGGCGCCGCTCCTTTCTGAGGGCTTCTTTGCACTGTCCATCCTAGCAGAGCGGCGCGTCTTGTCCTTTCTTGTGCCCCCTTTGGGCCAAACCTACCCTTAAGAGCACCCCCCTCTCCCGACCGCGGGCGAGGGGGAGTAGATAGAAGGAGCCAGGATATGGCAAAGACGCTGTTCGAGAAAATCTGGGACGCCCACGTGGTGCGCGAGCTGGACGGCGGGCGCGTGCTGCTCTACATCGACCGCCACCTCGTGCACGAGGTTACCTCGCCGCAGGCCTTCGACGGGCTGCGCCTGGCCAACCGCACGGTGCGCCGTCCCGACGCCACCTTCGCCGTGCTCGACCACAACGTGCCCACCCACGACCGCGCCCTACCCGTGCGGGCGGCGGACAGCGCCTTGCAGATCGCCACGCTGGAGCGTAACTGCGCGGAGTTCGGCCTCACCCTGTTCGATATGGCCGATCCGCGCCAGGGCATCGTCCACGTCGCCGCGCCCGAGCAGGGCCTGACCTTGCCCGGCACGACGGTCGTCTGCGGCGACTCCCATACCTCCACGCACGGCGCCTTTGGGGCGCTGGCCTTCGGCATCGGCACCTCCGAGGTGGAGCACGTCCTGGCCACCCAGACGCTGGTGCAGGCGCGGCCCAAGACCATGCGCGTGCAGGTCGAGGGCGACCTGCCAGCCGGCGCCGCGGCCAAGGACCTGATGCTGGCCATCATCGGCGCCATCGGCACGAGCGGCGGCGTGGGCCACGTCATCGAGTACACTGGTCCCGCTATCCGCGGCCTGACCATGGAGGGGCGCATGACCCTCTGCAACATGTCCATCGAGGGCGGCGCGCGCGCGGGCATGATCGCCCCCGACGACACCACCTACGCCTACCTCGAGGGCCGTCCCTACGCGCCCCAGGGCCAGTTATGGGAGCAGGCGATCGACGCCTGGCGCGCGCTGCCGAGCGATCCCGACGCCGCGTTCGATAAGACGGCCACCCTCCGCGCGGCCGACGTGGCGCCGCAAGTGACCTGGGGCACCAACCCGGGCCAGGTGGTGGGCGTGACGGGACGCGTGCCCGATCCCGCGCAGTATGCCGATCCCAGCGCGCGCGAGTCGGTGCAGCGCGCCCTCGCCTACATGGATCTGCGGCCGGGCACGCCGATCACCGACATCCGTATCGACCGCGTCTTTATCGGCTCATGCACCAACGCGCGCATCGAAGACCTGCGCAACGCGGCCCGCGTCCTCGACGGCCACCGCGTGGCGCCCACGGTGCGCGCCATGGTCGTGCCCGGCTCGGGTCTGGTCAAGCGCCAGGCCGAGCAAGAAGGTCTGGACCGCATCTTCAAGGAGGCCGGCGTGGAATGGCGCGAGGCCGGCTGCTCGATGTGCCTGGCCATGAACGAGGATCGCCTGGAGCCGGGCGAGCGCTGCGCCTCGACCTCCAACCGCAACTTCGAGGGCCGCCAGGGCAAGGGCGGACGCACCCACCTGGTCTCACCCGCCATGGCCGCCGCCGCCGCCGTGGCCGGCCACTTTGTCGATATCCGCGACTGGTGAAAGAGTGACTAGTGATTAGTGGTTAGTGACGAGTGAGGTGGGACGGACGCGGGTGTTGGCCTTCACCTCACTCGTCACTCGTCACTCACCTCACTAACCACTCGTCACTTACCTCACTAGTCACTAGCCACTAACCACTCGTCACTTACCTCACTAGTCACTAGCCACTAACCACTCGTCACTCGTCACTAGCCACTAACCACTAGTCACTTAGGTAAGGAGCGCATGATGGAGCCGTTCACCGTCCATGAGGGGATCGTGATGCCGCTGGAGCGGCGGGACGTCGACACCGACCAGATCATCCCGCAGCGATTCCTGCGCAAGATCACGCGCACGGGCTTCGGCCCCGACCTGTTCGCCAACCTGCGCTACCGGGGCGACGACACGACGCCCAACCCGGACTTCGTGCTTAACGACCCGCGCTACGAGGGCGCCAGTATCCTGCTGGCCGGCGCCAACTTCGGCTGCGGCTCCTCGCGCGAGCACGCCCCCTGGGCGCTCTACCAGTACGGCTTCCACGCCGTCATCGCGCCCAGTTTCGGCGACATCTTCGCCGCCAACTGCGTCAACAACGGCCTGCTCACCGTGACGCTCGATGACGCCACCGTCGAGCGCCTCTTCGTCGCGACGGGGGCCACGCCCGGCTACCGCCTGCGCATCGGCCTACCCGCGCAGACGATCACCGCGCCGGACGGGGAGACCATCCAGTTCGACATCGACCCCTTCAAGAAAGAGAGCCTGGTGGGAGGACTCGACCCCATCGGCCGTACCCTGCGCGACGGGGACGCCATCGCCGCCTACGAGCAGCGTCACGCGGCAACGGCTCCATGGCTGAGTGTTGCCGGGATCTTATAGCTCCTCATTGGTAATCACAGTACACCTCCCAGGACAGCAGCCACTTTGACGCCGATACGACGATGATACAGATGCTACTATTAGGAGAAACCGTCCTACTCCCACCTCAAACCGCGAAAGGAGCAAAAGATGTCCCAAGCCATCGATATCGGTGCATTCATAGACCGCTCACCAGACATCCATGGCGGTCGTCCACGCATCGCGGGGACAGGCGTTACGGTGCATCGCATTGCGCGCTGGCACAAGCTAGGGCTGACTCCGGAAGAGATCAGCGCCCGCATCGGACATCTTACATTGGCGCAGGTCTACGCCGCCCTGGCCTACTATCACGCTAACCGTGACACCGTTGAAGCGGACCTCGCCGAGGATGAGATCGACGCTGATCGATTGGAGGCTGCGCATCGCAGCCCGCATCTGTAGAGAGTGTATGGAGGCCGGGCCGCCTCGTCCGAGGCTCAAACGCGGGCAAACGAGGCTCGCAGGTTGGTGATGGCGTGATCGAGGTCGGCCAGGGCGCGATAGTCGGCGTCGGTGAGCGACACACGGATGACCGATTGGACAAAGTGATGGCGTTCGTGTAACACGGAAGAGCAGAGTAGCGAACGGCGCGCTGTCACCATTGTCGTGGACCGACGATGCCCCATGTTTCAAGGTACAGTAAGTAGGAATTTTGACCGACTAAGGAATGATGCGGACATCACCATGGACCAGTTCCTACACCAACTGCTGAGCCATACGTTCCTCGACCCACAATCGCCGCAGACGCACGCTGTCTCCAACCTGTTCTGGATCGGCGGGACGGTCGCGGCGGTCATCCTGGCTATCCCCAGCGGCGTGCTGCTCTACACCATCATCCGTTTCCGCCACAAACCCGGCCAGGGTGATCCGCGCCAGGTCTACGGTCAGAAGAGGCTTGAAACCACCTGGACGGTGATCCCATTGATCATCGTGCTGTGCATCTTCGGGCTCTCGCTGCGCACCATGGGCTTGGCGGAGCCCAACGTCGACCCCGGACCTGGCGCCAACGCCGACCTGACGGTGATCGGCCACCAGTGGTGGTGGGAGATCCGCTACCCGTCCGGCGTGGTCACGGCAAACGAGATCCATATCCCGGTGGGCAAACGATTCCTGGTGGCGCTACAATCGGCCGACGTGGTCCACGGGTTCTGGGTTCCCCAGATCGCCAACCAGATGTACTTGATCCCCGGCCAGACGAACCATATCTGGCTGGAGGCCGACCGGCAGGGCACATACGAAGGGCAGTGCGCCGAGTTCTGCGGCGCGCAGCACGCCTGGATGTTTTAAGGGTCTTCGCCGACCCTCCGGCCCGCTACGCGGCCTGGCAGCGCGACCAACTGCGCGCGGCTCCGCGGCCCTCCGCGCCCCCGCGCAACGCCCCGCCGCCGTCCTCGGCCACGGCCAATGTCGTGGGCAGCCAGGGCGTCCCGGCGGGCTCCACGTCGCGGGCGAGCCTCGCCGCCAGCGGCGCCCAGTTGTTCCTGCAACTGCCCTGTCAGAGTTGCCATGCCATCGCCGGCACGCCGGCGCATGCCGACATCGGTCCCAACCTGACCCACGTCGCCACCCGCTCCACGCTCGCGGCGGGGCGTCTGGACAACACCACGGCCAACCTGGAGACCTGGCTGCGGGACCCGCAAGCCGTCAAGGAGGGGAACCACATGCCCAACCTGCTGCTGACCCCGAGCCAGATCACGGCCCTGACCGCCTACCTGGAGGGCCTGAAATGAGCGCGATAAATCCGCCCGACGACGCCACGCCGCTGGTTCCCGAGGTCGAGGCGACGCTGCCGCGCCCGGGGGACAACGAAGGGCTGATCTCCTGGATCGGGTCCGTCGACCACAAGCAGATCGGCATCCTCTATATCCTGACGTCGTTTGTCTTCTTCCTGATCGGTGGCCTGGAAGTTCTGCTGATACGCTGGCAGCTTGCCGCGCCCAACCGCGCGGCCATTGGCCCCACGGCCTACAACCAGATCTTCACCATGCACGGCACCACGATGGTCTTCCTGGCCGTCATGCCCCTGCTGTTCGGCTTCGGCGTCTTCTTCGTGCCGCTGCAGATCGGCGCCAAGGACATGGCCTTCCCGCGGCTCAACGCGCTGGGCTACTGGGTCTTCGCGCTGGGCGGCGTGATGATGTACTACAGTTTCGTCTCGGGCAACGGGCCGGACATGGGCTGGTACGCCTACGCGCCGCTGAGCGAGTGGCCCTACTCGGCCAACGTGGGCGTCGACTACTGGGCCATGGGCCTGCTGGTCACCGGCATCGGCAGCGTGGCCACGGCCATCAACCTCATCGTGACCGTGCTCACCCTGCGCGCGCCGGGCCTGACCCTGCGCCGGCTGCCGCTCTTCACCTGGATGACCCTGTTCCAGGCCGTGCTAGTGCTGACGGCGCTGCCGGCGCTTAACGCCTCGCTGGTGATGCTGATGACCGACCGCCTGTTCGGCGCCCACTTCTTCGACCCGTTGCACGGGGGCCAGCCGGTGTTCTGGCAGCACGCCTTCTGGTCGTTCGGTCACCCCGAGGTCTACATCCTGATCCTACCCGCCTGGGGCATGATCTCCGAGGTGATCCCCGTCTTCTCGCGCAAGCCCATCTTCGGCTACGGCTTCGTGGCCGGGGCCACCGTGGGCATCACTGGGCTGAGCCTGCTGGTGTGGGGGCACCACATGTTCACCTCCGGCATGGGCAGCACCCTCAACTCGGCCTTCGGGCTGGCCAGCCTGCTGATCGCGGTGCCCACCGGCATCAAGGTCTTCAACTGGACGGCCACCACCTAGGGCGGGTCGCTGCGCTTCACCACCTCCATGCTCTTCGCCCTGGCCTTCATCCCCCAGTTCACGCTGGGCGGCCTCTCCGGCGTCAGCTTCGCGGCCTTCCCGGTGGATTGGCAGGTCAAGGACAGCTACTATCTGGTGGCGCACATCCACTACGTGCTTTTCGGCGGCACGGCCTTTGGGCTGCTGGCGGGCTTCTACTACTGGTCCCCCAAGATGACCGGGCGCATGCTGTCCGAGCGGTTGGGGAAGGTCAACTTCTGGCTACTGTTTATCGGTTTCAATCTGACCTTCTTCATCCAGCACTTTCTGGGATTGGTCGGCATGCCGCGCCGCGTCTACACCTATCCCGACTACGCGGGCTGGGGACTCATGAACCTGATCTCGTCCGTTGGGTCAGGCATCCTGGCGCTAGGCGTCCTGGCCCTGGTGGTCAACATCGTGGTCAGCGTGAGCCACGGCGAGGCGGCAGGCGACAACCCCTGGGACGCCTACACTCTGGAATGGGCCACCGCCTCGCCGCCGCCGCACTACAACTTTGCGCAGGTGCCGCCCGTCCACGGCCGCCGCCCGCTGTGGGACCTCAAGCATCGCGAGGAGGCCGAAGAGCGCACGGAGCAAGAGAAGCAGCGTGCGCAAGCGGGCGAGGAGCAGCGTCATGCAAGCCCTGTCTAAGCCGCGCACCCTCTCGTTGCCTCGCCTGGGCGTGCTGCTGCTGATCGCTTCGGAGTCGGTCTTCTTCCTGCTGCTGATCCTGGGCTTCGTGTTCTATCGTAACTCCCCGGCCAACGCGGGGGGACCCACGCCATTCAACACGCTCGACGTGAGCACGACGGGCATCTACAGCGTGTTCCTGTACCTGAGCAGCCTCACGATCTGGCTGGCCGGGCGCGGGCTGAAGCGCGGCAGCCGCAGACTGTGGCAGGGCTGGCTGCTGGTCACGATCATCTTCGGCGCCACCTTCCTCTATGGCCAGGTGACGGAGTATGCAAAGCTGATCCGGCAGGACAATACCCTGCTCAACAGCGACGTCTACGCCAGCACATTCTTCACGCTGACCGGCTTCCATGGCTTGCACGTCGTGGTGGGGCTGATCCTGCTGCTGCTGATGCTTGGCCTGGCCATGCGCGGCGCGTTCGACAACGGCAAGCGCGTCGAGGCCTTCGAGACCGTCTCCTACTACTGGCACTTCGTCGACGCGGTATGGGTCGTGATCTTCCCCACCGTGTACCTGTGGACCCTGGCGGGACACTAGACGAGTTGTCAGTTGTCAGTTGTCAGTTGCCAGTTGCCAGTAGGTACGGGTGGGCAGTCGGCAGTCGGTAGTGAGCCGCGACCAACCAGGCATATCCTGTAACTGGCACCTGGCACCTGGCACCTGGCACCTGGCACCTTGGAGAGAATGATGACGACGTGGCGGCTGCTGACGACGACGTGGTTCCTGGAGCCGTCGATCCTGTGCGGCTGCGCCGCGCTGCTCGTCGCGTACGCCTACCTGGTGCGGCCGCGCACGACAGGCCGGTGGGCGCTGTACGCGGGCGGCGTGCTGGTGCTGATGCTGTCGTTGATCTCGCCCATCGACACGCTTGGCGACGGCTATCTATTCAGCGCGCACATGCTCCAGCACCTGCTGCTGGTGCTCGTCGCGCCGCCCCTGCTGTTGCTTGGCGTCCCGCCCGCATCGTGGACAGCTCTGCTGGCGCGGCCCCTGGCCCGGCGAGCCGAGGCGGTGCTGGGCCGGCCGTTAGTGGCATGGACGCTGGGGCTGGGCACGCTCTGGGTGTGGCACGCGCCGGCGCTGTACGACGCGGCCGTGCGCGAGCAAGGCGTTCACATCCTGCAGCACCTGAGCTTCCTGATCACGGCGACCGTGTTCTGGTGGCCCATCCTGGCGCCGGGCGCTGGGCAGGGAGAAAGCGCGGGGCGCGGCCTAGGCGAGGGGGAGGGTGGACGACACCTGTCGCCGCTCGGCTCTATCGCCTATTTGATGGCGGCGGTCGTGGCCAGCAGCGTGCTCGGCATCATTATCACGTTCGCCCCCACCGGCCTGTATCCGGTCTACCTGCACCCCGTCGACCGGCTGGGCGTGCTGCCGCTGCTGCGGCAGGGGTGGGGCCTGTCGCCGGCAACAGATCAGCAAATCGGCGGCGTGTTGATGTGGACGGTCAGCAGCCCCGTGTATCTGCTCGGCGTGGTGGCCGTGCTGGCGCGCTGGTACACGGCGTCGGAGGAGGAGCAACCCTCACCCCCGACCCCTCTCCCTGCCGCGGGAGAGGGGAGAACAACTCTTGCTAGCGAGTGGTAGGAGAAACGAGGCATACCATGTGGCGCATCCTGGTCAGCCTGGTATCGGTCGTGGGCGGCGCCATCGCGGCGCGCATCTACTCGCGCCCGGCGCCGCTCGGAACGTATGGTTCGCCGCGGCGCGTGGGCGCCATGCGCGGGGATCCTGCCGACCCACCGCACCCGTTGGTCCCCGGCCAGCCGGGGTACCACCGCGTGCCCGACCCTGACGAGCCGCTGCGGCCGGGCTGGAGCCGGCCGCGGCCCGCCAAGATCCCGCGGCCGACCTACTGGCCGGCGGTCGTGGGCTTGGGCATCACCCTGACCTTCTGGGGCATGATTAGCACTATTTTTGTGGGGGCAACCGGGGTGGTCTTCCTGATTATCGGCATCACCGGCTGGGTGTGGGAGTTGATGTATGAATCTGAATCCTGAGGAACGAAACGAGCAATACGAGCGCCAGGCATCGCCTCCCCCCCGGCGCACCTTCCTGACGCTGCTGAGCCTGGCCATCGGCGCCGCGTGCGCCGCCCTCGTGGGCATACCGGTGCTTGGCTCCCTGATCGGGCCGCTGTTGCTGGGCGCGCCGAAGGCGGAGTGGCGCGCGGTGGGTAAGGCCGACAGCTTCAAGGTGGGCGGCACGGTCGAGGTCGTCTACACCAACCCGGGGTCGCTACCCTGGGCGGGCGTGACCGACCGCACCGGGGCCTGGCTGCGGCGCGACGACGCGACGCACTTCACGGCCTTCTCCCTCAACTGCCAGCACCTGGGTTGCCCCGTGCGCTGGGAGGGCGGCGCGAATCTCTTTATGTGTCCCTGCCACGGCGGCATCTACTACGCTGATGGGACAGTCGCGGCGGGGCCGCCGCCGCGACCGCTGCAGCAGTATCCGGTGCGGGTGCGTAACGGCGAGGTCGAGATCCACACCTCGCCGCTCCCGATGCCCGGATTCGAGTAGGAGGATACTGTATGGGATTCTTGAAGCGCGCCTGGTCCGCCTTCGACGACCGGGTCGGTGTGTCCTCGGTCTTCCTGCCCATCCTGAAGCACCCCATCCCGAAGGGGACCGGCTGGGCCTACGTCTTCGGCAGCGCGGTGTTGTTCGCGTTTATCACCGCCGTGGTCAGCGGCATCCCGCTGGCCGCGATGTACGACACGGCCACGGGGCACGCCTACGACAGCCTGCAGTGGATCACTCACCAAGCCATCCTGGGCTTTCAGATCCGCGGCATCCACTTCTGGGCCTCCACGGCCATGCTGCTGCTGGTGGGCGCCCACGCCATCCAGGTCTTTCTGTACGGCGCCTACAAGTTCCCGCGCGAGGTCAACTGGATGTCTGGCGTCGTCCTGCTGTTCGCCACGGCGGGCATCGTCTTCACCGGCCAGATCCTGCGCTGGGACCAGTACGGCGTCTGGACGGTGGCCATCCTGGACTATCAACTCGACCGCGTGCCGGTCATCGGGCACGTGCTGGCCTACATCTTTGTGGGCGGCTACACCTTCAACGGTACCACGCTCTCGCGCTTCTTCGCCCTGCACGTGTTCGTCTTGCCCGGCGTCCTGTTCGCCATCATCGGCCTGCACCTCTATCTGGTGATCCACAACGGCATCTCCGAGCCGCCCAGGGCTGGCCGGCCGGTCGACCCCAAGGTCTACCGTCGCTGGTACAAAGAGTTACTGGAGCGCGACGGCGAGCCCTTCTTCCCCGACGCGGCCTGGCGCGACACGATCGCGGCAGGCGTGGTCATCAGCGCCATCGTGCTGCTGGCGGTCATCGTGGGTCCACCGGCCCTGGTCGGTCCACCCGACCCCTCCAACGTCATCGTGCAGCCGCGGCCCGACTGGTACTTCCTATGGTACTACGCGGCGCTGGCGCTGATCCCCGATGTAACCGAGCCCTACGTGATGATTCTGGGGCCTTTGCTGGTGATCGTGGGCCTGCTGGCCCTGCCTATCATCGCCAACAAGGGCGAGCGCGCCCCCCGGCGGCGGCCCGTGGCTGTGGCCGGCGTGGTGGTGCTGGTCGTCTTCATCGCCGCTATGACCAGGGCCGGCGACGTTGCCGGATGGTCGCCGCGCTTCGAGGAGTCGCCTGCCTTGACCAATGGAGAGATCGCCTCCACCGGCAGCGCGCCGAGCAGCGCGGCCATCGCGCGCGGGGCGCTGCTGTGGCATGAACATGGCTGTGAGTATTGCCACATGATTGGCGGCCACGGCGGCATCCGCGGTCCCGACCTGACTCAGGTGGGTGACCGCCTGGACACCACCACCATCACCATCCGCATCCTCAACGGGGCCAAGCCCTATATGCCGGCCTACGGCGGCCTCCTGACCGCCAATCAGGTCAACGACCTGGTGGCCTTCCTCTCCACGCGCGGCCGCAACCGCAGGCGCCCGGCGCCGCAAGGACCGGGGCAACAGGCAGCGCGCCACGCGGCTCCGAAGCCGGCCGGGAGGGGGTAAGATGCCGGGACAGCGGCAGGGCCACGGCCACAAGGATCATATCGACGACGCGGGGACGCCGCGCGCGCATACCCTGTACGCGGTCTTCGACACACAGGATGGGGCGCGCGAGGCCGAGCGCGCGCTGAAAGACACACACAAGCAAAACGAATCGGGGACGCACGTGCTGCGGGGTGAGAAGGAGGCGCAACGTCTGCGGCAGGAAAACCAGACCGGGCGCGGGGGCAACCTACTGACCAAACTGGAGCGCGCCGTCAAGAGGCTGGGCGGTGAGACGCGCCTGGCGGAACGCTACGCCGCCCACCTGGAGTTGGGCCGCACCGTGCTGGTGGTGGATGTCGACCACGAGGACATCGACGGCCTCGTCGACAGCTTGACCAGTCACGGCGCGTACGACGTGGTCTACTTCTCCGGCGGCAGCATCGAGCACCTGTCTCCGGCCGAGAACGCCGCGCGCGGCATACCCACCGAGGACATGGCCAGCTCGGAGGAGTTGAAGGGAGAGTAGGAGGAGCGCAATGCGTCTGCTGTCGGAGATCCCGCTGGGGCGCATGGGCCAGCCCGAGGAGGTCGCGGAGCTGGCCGTCTACCTGGCCTCGGACGCCGCCGCCTACGTGACCGGCTCGACCTACTTCATCGATGGCGGCAGGCTGCGCCAATCGGGCAGCCTGTAACAGGAGGCATCGTACAGGGTATGGACGTTGCGACAGGAGTCGGCGCGAGCGAGCGCGTGGCCATCTACAAAGTTCCCGATCACCAGCTGGCCACGGGGAGCACGCTCGGCGGCCCCAAGGCATGCGCCGTCATCAAGGCCACCGGCGCGCTGCAGAAGGTCTACAGCATCGACCTGGGCGCGACGATGTTCGGCGCGCTCGTGCTGCATCACTGGGATGAGCGCACCGGCATGCACCTGAGCCCACGGGAGGGGACCTTCACGCTGCACCCCGAGCACCAGGAGCACGATTTCCACCTGGCCAACGGACTGGCCGTGCACGAGGACATCTTTGTCCTGAGCGGGCGCCCCGGCGAGGATGGCTCCGTCGATCCGCCCGCCGTCTACTACACCGTGGAGTTGCGCAACGACTCCCCCGAGGAGCTCAGTACCTCGACCTATGCGTTCTGTGAGTTGCGCGGCAACACGGAGCACGACATCGTCGCCGCCTACGACAAGCGGCTCAATGCCATCGTGGCCTGGAATGAGGGGCGTCCGGAGCAGGCGCGCGTCTTCGGGTGCTCGGCGACACCGGCGGGCTTCGAGACGACGGCCGACGACGCCAAGGCCGTGGCAGGGCACTCGCCCGGCATGCTCTCAAACCGCACCGATGCGGCCCCTCACGACCCGCTCGGCGTGCTGCACCATTCGCACACCCTGGGTCCCGGCGAGAGCGTCTCTTTCTATTACCTGCTGAGCTTCTCGGGCGACGGACGCACGGGCGCGGAGTGCACCTACCGCTCCTGTCCCAAGGCGGACGAGGCGCTGGCGCGCACGATGGACTACTACCACGACGTGCTGGGCCGCTCCGTGGTCCTGACCCCCAACCCGGAGGTCAACCGCGGCGTGCTCTGGGCCAAGGCCAATATGCTGCGCATCATGCTCAAGGCGCCGACCGGCTGGTGCTTCGTCAACGACCCCACGCGCTCCAACAACGCCGTGGGCCGTGACACCGCCTGGTTCAGCTTCGGCGGCGACTATCTCGTGCCCGACTTCGTGCGCGAGTCGTTGCGCGCCTTCGTGCGGCTGCAGGAGCCCAGCGGCATGATCGTCGAATACTACGACATCCGCAATGACAAGACCGCCGACTACGGCCTCAATATCAACGACAACACGCCGCTGCTGATCCTGGCCCTGTGGCGCCACTACAACAGCACCGGCGACCAGGATGTCCTGCGCGAGGTCTACCCCGCTGCGCTCAAGGCCGCCCGCTACATCCTCTCCCAGCGCAACGCGCAGGGCCTGGTGTGGTGCACCGCGACCGGCGCGTCGGACTGGGGCATCATCGGCTGGCGCAACGTGATCAAGAATTACCGCCTCTCGGGGCCACGACCGAGGTCAACTCCGAGTGCTACGCTGCCCTTGGGACCTGGGCAAGGCCGTGGTCCCCGATAACAGCCCCTATACCACGGGCGGCATCGGGTTGCTCGGCACGGCCCCGTCGCAGGACGCCCTGGAGGAGTGCGACACCTTTATCATGCTCGGCAGTAGCTACCCCTATATGGAGTTCCTGCCCAAGCCCGGCCAGGCCAAGACGG
>JAABUQ010010261.1_pt1 | contig 12326 bp, 9 predicted proteins | sample 5560001 | NCBI WGS metagenome assembly JAABUQ01 (sample SAMN10711888, study PRJNA513371) | rock metagenome | isolation source: Antarctica rocks | place: Antarctica: Victoria Land, Finger Mt nord | collected 2015-12-18
CACGGGGCGCAATTGATTGCGCCCTCCCTTGATGACCAACACGGGGCGCAATCAATTGCGCCCGTACCATCGTCATACCACGAAATAATTTGTAAATCGGCAACGTCAGCTCTATGGTTGACGGGAATTTATGCGGTAGCGATCAAGCGTCGCTTGATTGAGCTTCACTCCTAGCCCTGGTCGCTCTGGCAGCCGCACAAATCCTTTGTTATCAAGAGTCAGTGGCTCCTCGAAGAGTTCTGAGCGAAGGGCGTTCGGATTTTGGTCCCATTCTAGCCAACTGCCGTTGGGAATTGAAGCAATGAAGTGCATATTGGCGATTGTACTCACTGCCGAAGAAAATACATGTGGAATGACGGGCAACCCATAAGCCTGCGCGAACGCCGCTATCTTGCGACACTCGCTGATGCCACCTGACCATACTACATCCGGTTGCACGATATCGACCGCCTGGCGCACGATGAGTTCGCGGAAACCTGGCAAACCTGTTTCCGTCTCGTAGCCCGATACGGGTGTAGTCAGTTGATGGGCAACCATTGCTGACCCATTCAGGTCCTCAGTAGCAACGGGTTCCTCAAGCCAGTAGATGTTCTGGTTCTCGACTTCACGCATGAATTTCAGTGCCAATGAGGGAGTCCAGGCGTTGTTCGCGTCTATAGCAAGTTTGACGTTCGGGCCCATAGCTTTGCGAGCCGCATGAACGCGCGCAACATCCTCCTCAAAGGTGACAGTAGCATAGTCCAAAGCTGGCATATCCGAGAGCGGGTTTAAGAGGGCGTCGGGCTGGCGTCCTACTTTGATTTTGACACAGCCAAAGCCTCGTTCGGCATATCCTCCAACCTCTTCTGCCAGCGCATTCGCGTCTTTGTCTTGAGCGTAGAATCCAGCGGATGCGTATGTCTGGAGAGTATCGCGATAGCCGCCGAGCAAGCGATAGAGGGGCGTGGAAGTCGCTTGCCCAATAATGTCCCAGAGGGCGATGTCGATGCCGCTGATAGCCATCATCAGCATGCCGCGCCGACCTCGCTGCTGTGCCCGCGTCGCCATTCTTTGCCACAGCTTCTCAATTCTGAATGGGTCCTGGCCGAGAATTGTATGGCGCAATTCACCCAGGATGAGCGCCTCGGTACTCTCTAAAAAGCCGCCGTAAGCGGCGGCTTCACCCAGTCCTATGATACCTTCGTCCGTATGCACCTGTACCAGGAGCGCGGCACGCTCCGGCATATAGTGAATTGCATCCGCCATAGGGACGGTCATAGGGAAACGAAGTTTGATGGTCGTGACATCTGTAATTATCAATGAACGTCTCTTTCTAGGTTCGTCTGGTCTGTAGGGGTCTCATTTATTACACCCTGGTCACCACAGGACCAACTAGGGGATGATTGCCAACATAAGGGTGTAATGAATGAGACCCTTACGCAGTTCGTCCCAGGTCGGCTTTCCCACGCGTGCGGGTCAGGCGGCTCTGCAAAATTACGACGACGAGCAGGAAGGCTCCACGGATGACCGATTGCCAGAAGGAGGTGATGCTGATGAGCCCTCGCCCATTCTCGAAGTCCAGGATGTTGAAGATCAGGCCGAGCAGGAGTACGCCGACCAGACTTGTCAGGACGGAGCCCATACCCCCACTGAGCAGCGTGCCTCCCACAACGACTGCGGCGATGGCGGTTAACTCCCAGCCAACTCCCTCGTTTGGGATGCCGGTGAAGGTTTGTGCCGCTAGAAACACCCCGGCGAGAGCAGCTAGAATTCCACTCATGACATAGACGGTGAATATAATGCGATCTACTGGTAGACCCATCAGCCGTGCCGCCTCTTCATTGCCGCCAACGGCCAGCACGTGGCGACCGAAGCGGGTAAAGTTCAGGACGAGCGAACCGATGACGTAGGCTACGATGAGAATAAGGACGACTATCGGGATACTGCCGATACCGAAAATGTTGAAGCCAAAGGTGATGTTGTTGGCAATCGTGGTGAAGTCACTCGTAGAATCAACGTTGACGGAGGCGTTGTTGGAGAGAAGCAAGGCCAGGCCACGAGCCGCCAGCAGCGTGGCAAGCGTGGTTATGAACGGTGGTATCTTCAACAACGCGATGGCCCAACCGTTGATGACTCCAACGCCGATTCCTACTGCCAGACAGGCAGCAAGCGTGATGAGAAGACCGTGCGGACTTACAAGAGCGGCTACCACGCTCGTTAACGCCGCTAACGAACCTACCGATAGGTCAATACCACCGGTCATGATGACGAAGGTCATGCCTAACGCGATGAGACCAAAATACGAGTTGTAGGAGAGCAACTTAAAGATGTTGAAGGGTGTAAGAAAGCCATCGTAGCGAAATGTAGCGAACAGGACGAGGAGCACAAGCACAAGTAATGCGCCCTGTCGCTGCAAAATAAGTCTGCTGCGCACAAATCCGCTCGATAACCATGCGACCCGATCTTCGCTCTTCGTTGAAACAATCTCTGCCATAACCTGATATCCCTTTCCAGATTTCCGTTCACTTGTACGGATAGGCGCGATTCATCGCGCCCCCGTTTATTAATAATCCCACGTTGGTTGTATGGTGAACGAGGGTGTAATAAATAGACCCCTACGATTTCCGTTCGCGTTGCAGATAGACGGCTAATAGGATGATTGCTGCATTGATGATTTGTGCTACCGGAAAGGGCACATTCTTCGTGACGAGCGTGAAGCGAATCATTTGAATGAGTAATGCGCCAAGGAGTGTACCCAGGACGGATGCCTGACCTCCTGAAAATGGCGTACCACCAACCGCTACTGCGGCAATGGCGTCCAACTCTCCGTTCAGTCCAACGTTGTTGGCATCCGATGATGAGTTTATCGCAACGATGATGAGTCCAGCAATACCAGCAAGTACACCGCTGATGACGTAGACGGTGCGCTTTACACGGTTGACGGGGATACCAGCCAGGCGTGAAGCCGCCTCATTTCCTCCCGTTGCTAGCAGGTAGCGACCGAACGTGGTGGTACGTACAAGCCATGTTACGATGGCTACGATAATGAGCATCACAATGACCTGGACGGGAATGTTGAGTATACGCCCACTGCCGAGAAAGACGAAATTGGAGCCCCGGAACACCTGGATGTTGCCATTTGAGATGACCTGTGCAATACCTCGTCCCGCCGTGAAGAGGATGAGCGTTGCGATGATGGGCTGAATGCGAAACGTGGTCACGAGGACGCCGTTGAATAAGCCAAGGAGTCCAACGACGACGATTGGAATGATAATACCCAGGCCAACGCCAATGACCGGATTGTTCAAGGGCGGTATCGAACTAAGGAAGATGATGGGTGCGATGGCACCTGCAATTGCCATGAGCGAACCCACTGAGAGGTCAATTCCACCCGTTGCAATGACGAGCGTCATGCCTGTCGCCACTATCGCCGTTGGTGCCACCTGTATGAGGTTGACGTTAATAGCCTCTGTTAATCCATCCAGGGTGAGAAATCTGGGAGTAGAGACCAGGTTGTAGATGATGAGTATGATGAGCACTCCCAGTACACTATAGGTCTGAGTACTGCGAAGGAGTTTTGGAATGTCGAAGCGCCGTGCGGATTGTTGAGGTGCAACGCGATCAAGATTCGCCATGTTGCACCTCCTCGTCTGATGCGGAAGATGTAGGAGCCTGATTGATCGCGCTCTCAGGGACGATGGGGAGGTTCTTAAGTGCGGACGATGTATGATCGCGGTAGATTGCGCCTTTGTCCACGCTATCACCGTTAGTATGTATTCCATCAGGTGCAGGCGATGGCAAACCAGAATTTGTCGTGTCTATGTCATCATCATCGCCGTGCGCCATTGCATTCATAATCGTATCTTGACTGATTTCGCCGTGCGGGAGGGTGGCGACGGTCTGGCCGTCGCGCAGAACGACAACACGGTCGCTGCCCTCGATCAGTTCTTCGAGTTCGGATGAGATCATCAGCACTCCTAACCCCTTCTCTGCGAGTTCATCGATCAGTTTCTGTATTTCGGCTTTGGCTCCAACGTCGATACCTCGTGTCGGCTCATCAAGAATCAGAAGCTTGGGATTGAGGCACAGCCAGCGCGCCAGCAACACCTTTTGCTGGTTGCCACCGGAGAGTTCACGGATTGGCTGGTCAGGCCCTGAAGTTTTGATGCCCAGCCGTTGAATAAAGGTGTCCACCACCTCCTGTTGCTTTTCACGCGAGACGATGCCGTTGCGTGAGAGCGTTGGCAGAGCGGCAAGCGTGAGGTTCTCACGCACAGAGAGATAGGGAATGATGCCCTCGGCCTTACGATCTTCAGAACAAAGACCAATTCCCGCGTGAATGGCATCGGCGGGTGAGTGAAAGTGCGTTTGCTGACCATCTATGCGTACTTCGCCAGACTCAATGGGGTCTGCGGCAAAGATGGAACGCGCTACCTCGGTGCGGCCCGAGCCGAGCAATCCGGCAAGTCCGACAATTTCGCCTGCGTGGACATCGACGCTGGCCCCTTGCAGCACACGGCCACGGTGAAGCCCCTCCGCTTCAAGCAGGACTTGTTGCTCGACGTGGTGCTCACTAGTGTTAAAACCTGTCTGACCACTGCGACGTACGTCGCCCAGTTCCTTGCCCAGCATCTTGGCAACCAGTTCTATCTTACCTATGCCCTTAAGGTCCCGCTCTTCCACGGTACGCCCATCGCGCATGATTGTGATGCGGTCACAGATGGCGTAAATCTCGTCGAGGCGGTGACCGACAAAGATGACGGAGACGCCCTCGGCCTTCAGTTGGCGAATAACGTCGAAGAGCGTGGCGACCTCGCTTTCGTTGAGCGAGGACGTTGGCTCGTCCATGACCACCAACTTGCTTTTGAACGAAACCGCGCGCGCAATGGCGACCATCTGCTGAATGGCTATGTTGTAGGTCATCAAAGGCTTGCTGACATCGATCTCGATGCCCAGGCGACGTAGCTGCGTCGCGGTTTCACGGTGCATGCGTCCCCAGTTAATAATACCCAGGCGTCTTGGTTCACGCCCCATAAATACGTTTTCGGCTACGGAACGGAAGGGGACGAGGTTAACTTCCTGGTAAATAGTGCTGATGCCGTTGTTCTGTGCCTGCTGAGGAGATTGAAAATCAACGCTGCCTCCATCGAAGAGAATACTGCCTTCATCACGACGGTAGGCACCGGTGAGGATTTTGATCAGCGTTGATTTGCCCGCCCCGTTTTGACCGACGAGGGCATGCACTTCACCGCGCTGAATGCTTAGACGCGTGTCTACCAGGGCGATGACGCCTGGAAAAGCTTTTGAGATATGCTCCATATGGAGCAGTGGCTCGGTCTGGGTCATCCGAGACTCCCTCTAGGGTGCGATAAGTCGAACCCCTGTAGAATACCATATCGTAGAAAGCAAGGGCACCCGCGAGGGGATGCCCCTTGCGGGTGCCCTGTCGTCCCCTATTTGGATAGCCAGACGCATGTGACATGTATATCTAATCATACACCAATTACGCCGTAGGGGTCTAATTTATTACACCCGCGTTTGGCAATCATCCCACGTTGGTCCTGTGGCGACGAGGGTGTAATGAATTAGACCCCTACAGAGAAGCGTTAGAACGAGTTGGGCAGGTTCGCCTGCGCGTTGTCAATGGTGAATTGCTTGTCCCGTACAATAATCCAATCACTCAGCTTTTGACCACTTCCATACTGTTTGATGTTCTGAAAGGTGATCGGGCCGAAGAATGGACTGGATTGCACGGTGGTGCCCAGTTCACCCGCGAGGATGGCGTTGAGTGCGTCTTTTTCGCCGTCGATGGAGACAACGGTAACGTCCTTGCCAGGCTTTTTACCCGCGGCTTTAAGGGCTGCAATGGCACCAATTGCCATCTCGTCGTTGTGCGCGTAAACTGCTGTAACATCAGGGTGAGCCTGTAGCAGCGTCTGCATGGTCTGACGGCCCTTGTCACGGTTGAAGTCGGCGTCCTGAGAGGCGATGATCTTCATGCCGGGGGCGGTTTTGATTTCGTTATCGAAGCCAACTTTACGGTTGGTCGCGGCTGTTGCGCCCGTCGTGCCTTCCAACTCGATGATATTGGCCTTGCCACCGGTCTTTTGAATGAGCCAGTCTGCAACGCGCTTGCCCTGATTGATAAAATCGGAGCCAATAAAGGTCACATAATCCTTGTTAGGTGCGGCCTTCGAGTGGTCAACGTCACGGTCGATCAGGAAGATGGGAATGCAGGCGTTCTTAGCATCCATGACGGCTCTGGCGAGAGGTGCGGAGGTGAGGGGAGCCAGCACGATCACATCAACCTTTTGCGATATCATGTTATCGACGTCAGCAATCTGTTTGGTGGCTGAACTCTGCGCGTCAGCAAAGATAAGCTGATCTCCCTGAGCTTTGGCCTCTTCTTGCATGCTCTTGGTCTCGGCGAGACGCCAGGGGCCGGTGTTCTCGTTCTGCGAGAAGCCGACCTTGAGACCAGTAGTTTTGGTGAGTTTTGGAGGCGAGGCACAGGAGGATGCACCGCCACTAGTACTGCCACCGCCGTTACCTGAGGAGGTGCCGCACGCGGCGAGGACGACGAGCAACAGAATAAGTAGTGTTGACGCGCTGAGTTTCGATGAGTACCGTATGTGCTTCATAGCAAATACCCTTCCTTGTGAAGTAGAATCGCAGGACACAAAATGAGTCCATGTCAACTGACAGATGCAACATTACATCTGCGCGCAAGTGTACAGGCTGGAGATGCTATCAGCTTCCCTGGGCCGCTGCCCCTCCTTTCTACCAGGTAGGCGTTTGATGGACATTGCTAACGCAAAGTACGTTCCCTCACTGCCCTGCCACGTTCCACTAATGAAGAGTTATCTTAAACAAAAAGTATGCTAATTTTGCTAAGCATGTTGGTTATCATTGTTCGCTATGAATCGTTTTGAGTGCTTACTACAAAGCATCTACCAGTCAATGTTGTTACATCTACACAAGGAGGAAATATGTTTCACTTTATAAGGTACACAGTTTCGTTTCGTAAAGTACCTAATCGAATAAGTACAGTGTAGATCAGAAACACAACATTGTCAAGTATATGAGCAATCAAAATCTCTTTTGTCTGTGTAAGTAAGTAAATAATGATCGAATTACGTCTTTGCGCATTAATTTCAACCTGTTTACTTTGAAAAGTACCTAATTGAATGGGAAGAGTATAAATAAGAAACAAGGTGTTTGTCAAGTAATCAAGCAAGCAAAATCAAGTTTTCTAAGGAAAATACAAGCATATAATTGTCTCCGAATATTACTACGTCCTATATGCGGGATTACCTCACCCAATACACACATTTTCCATCAATCATTGACTTTTTAAGATTTTACTTTTATACTACCTTTTAATTGATTAGCTAGAGTGCGAAGCAAAGTGCAAGCGCGTAGTACTCTTAGTACAAAATCGCACGTAACGCCAGGTTACATGTGCGTTCAGTGAATGTATGACAGGGAAAGTGTTATTTTTAGACCTTACCAATAACAGCGACACGTCCCTTGCTTTGCTGAAGGCACTCAGCTCGGAGACGCGCCTGGCAATACTCGCCTATCTTGGTGATCGACTGGTCAACGTCAATGACATCGCGGTCGCGCTCCAGATCGCGCCTTCATCAGCAACCACGCACATCCAGATTCTTGAAAAAGCAGACCTGATACGAACAGAGGTCATTCCCGCGACACACGGCCTACAAAAGCTTTGCGCTCGTACCTATGACGATGTACATATCAGGCTGGAACGAACCATCGCGAATTCACACGATTCGTTTAGCATTACCATGCCAATAGGCCAGTATTATGATTTTGATGTTCATCCCACCTGCGGTTTAGCGACTGAAACAGGGCTGACCGGGCTGCTGGATACGCCAGCAACATTTTACGAGCCGGAGCATGTATTTGCTCAATTACTCTGGTTTCGGTATGGCTACGTCACCTATCGCTTTCCCAACCATTTACCATCTGGAGCTACACCAGTACGTTTCGACCTGAGTGCCGAAATTTGCTCAGAGGCTCCACTGCATCATCTAGATTGGCCTTCTGACATTACGGTATGGGTGAACGGCATAGATCTTGGCACATGGACCAGTCCAGCCGATTTCGGTGGCGAGCGAGGATTGCTCACACCAGGTTGGTGGGAGACAAAGGATAGCCAGTTTGGGTTGCTCAAGAGATGGTCAGTGGCATCCGATGGCAGCTACGTTGATGGCAAAAATATAAGTTCCGTTTGTATGCAGGATTTACGACTCGATGAGAAACCATTCATTGAGGTGCGTATAGGCGTTAAGCCAGATGCGTTAAACCTGGGCGGCCTTAATCTCTTCGGAGAGAAGTTCGGTAACTATCCCCAGCCAATTGTGCTGAAGATCGATTTTGAGCATCCACACCGAAAGGAGGATGTAGCACACTCTCCACCAAAGAGCACTTTCTTTCCATAACGATGAGCTTTAATGGCAGTGGCACCACAATTGAACAAGGAAAGACGAAGATGACACTGGGACACATCGCGCAGCGCTTCCTGGCAGGACTAGCAACGGGAGTGTTTGTCGTAGGTTCTGCGATCCTGGCCGCAACACTACTTTTGGTCAACAGCCAGGACTTTGCTGTCGCGAATACCGTGTACTTTGAGATCTATCCCCTCTTCCTCCTGACCAGTTGGCTCTGTACGATAGCGATCGTGTTTCTGAGGTATCCTGTTTTCAAAGCCCTGCTTCTGATGGTCCTTTTTCTCCTAATCGGTGGGAGTGGATGCCTGCTCCTTACCGTCTTGATGGCGTTGGTGGGCGTTCTGACGGGAGATGGAGCCACACCCGATACCATTCCCATTCGAGGAGCGACTGCTGTTTTCGTTATCCTGCTCTTGAGTGCCAGCAGTGCAGGAGTGATCTGGCAGGCGCGTCGGATGTTTGAGAACCCGCAACGCTTCCATCCTCTTCCCTCTGAAAACAGTGAGGCATGAGAAGCATGCGGATGATTCCTGTCCTCTATTTCGAGCGGATCCCACCTCAAAAAAGAGCAGAGCACTCGAATAACGGAAGTAATTTCGCCCCGTGATTTCTGCGATGGACTGATGGACTGCCAGAAAGAACTCAATGCACTGTCAGGGCCACATTATCCACGTACATGTACGCGTAGTAGGAGTAGCCGTTCGAGTTCTCGTGATCCAGGAACTGGATGCCGATCGTCTGGCCTGCATACTTGGACAGATCAAAGGTCAATTGTATCCAGGCGCGGTCGTTGGTGGTCTTCCTGAAGAGTTGCTGAATCACCTGCCCGCTGCTGTTGATGATGTCTGCCTCCTGCCAGGCATACTGGCTGGAGTCATTGGTACCCGGCCAGTAATAAAAGCTCAGCGACGCACTGGTGGTCGAGCTGGGAATGGTGACCATCTGGGAGGCGATCGAATCTCCTTGCTGGCCGCTGGTAGTACCGACTTGCAACGAATAATTCCCACTATGAGCCTTGGCAGTCGTACGCACCGGGTAGTTCTGCCCCGCGTAGATCCAACTACCGCTCGTCTCAAAGCCACCATTCTGGATCAGATTGCTCGTAGGAGGCGTTCCGGTAGGCGTGGGTGTGGGTACGCTGGTCGCTGTTGGTGTCGGTGTACCGCCGTTGCCGAACTGGACGTCGAGGACGGCATGCAGTTCGATGCCGTTGGGCGCAACCCCTGTCTGACCGTGCAGGAAATCGAAGAAGCCGACGCCGGTGACGGTCACGGGCACGTTGGCTGTCTGGAAGCTGCTGGTAACGGTGTACCGGGCATCGAATTCGGAGCGGGCTTTCTGGATGCCGGGTAGCAATGGGCTGGAGGACCCGACGCAGGCTGGGTCAGGAATCTCGACGATCATCGTGTTGCCAGATCCGTCATCGAGGATCAGGTGGTAGTCGGAGTCGCTCTCCAGTTTGTATTCGGTCAGCGTATCGTGTAGTTGAAAGACGGTGGTCTCGGTCGGCTGGATGCGGTTGTTGGATGGCAGATTGCTTGGCATCGGCAGCGCGGCCAACGAGGCAATCGTGGTCGGGGTCGTAGACTGGAGATTGATCAGACCAACGTCGGTGTCGGTGCCGGTCTTGACCGACCAGCGTTCCAGCCCGCAGGATCCGGATGAGCTGAGCGCTTCATGATCTGTTTCGGCGTTGTGATTATCGTGTAGCTGCTGCTGTTTGGCACTCACCGTTCCAGTGTATGAAGCACTTATACCTACCGATGCAAAGAGGAGCAAGAGGACGAGAGCTAGAAGAATCCGCCTTTTCATGCAAAACTCCTTTGACTGAACAGAAATACCTGTTTTCACCGGAAAGAGAAATCTCCTCTGAAGAAGTAGATTTAAAAGTATATATTTATTATGTTAGGATCAAAGTATACATGGAAGTTATTATGCAGACGTTAATCGGTATGTTAAATGAACACACTCATCTAGTTCGTCTCACCTTTTACCTCATCCATTAAAGGAACCATGGTCATTATAGTTTCTTTCCTCTCTGTTCAGGCAACTAGGTACATGATGCAATAGGCATCAGAACAAGTATACTATCACTGGCAAGACTTGTCTAGGTTCTTCCTCCTCGTCTAAATCATCAGTTCACCAAGAGCGTGCAAGACCCATTTAATTCTGACATTTGCATCCTACGAGTTTGTGACGTGGAATAAATGGCAGGGCGAGGTATTGATGACGACGACGCAGCCCTAGGAACGGTCTCAAGCGCACAAGCCCTGGATTATCAAGGATAATGGAGTCGTGTACCAGTTTTACGCGGCCAATGGGGACCAGGGCTTTGGAATTGGCCTTGCGACCTCTATAATGATGGAGGAGGTGTGCAACCACCGAAGAGCTACAACATTGAGTACTACAACCCTAACGCACAACCATACCAATGGATAAGCGCGCCAAATCAGGCGAGATTCCCTGCGGCTCCAGCCGCCGGACAGAATACCACCACGTTTGATGTATCACAACCGATAGTTTCCGCATCTTCTTCGACCATCAAGGTGGTGCTGTCTACTCCGGCGTTACAAATTTGAGGACACGCTGGTTAAAAATATCCAGGACGAATAGGTCTCCCTGCGCGTCAACACCCACCGCGCCCGGGCCATGAAAGGTGCTGGCGGTGGTTGAAGGGCTATCGGTAGCATAGCTGGGCTGGCCGTAGACACGTGCCGCGGCTGGGTCATTGCCACTTGATTGGGCTTTGGGCGGGTAGTAGAGGACGCGGTTGTTGTTGCGGTCGGCTATATAGAGTCCACCGTGGGAATCTACAGCTATACCCGTGGGTGTGTTGAGTGTAGTGGCCGTTGGGTTGGGTTTGCCTTGATTTGGTTGTACAGATGCTGAGGAGAAGTCGGGCTGTCCATAGACACGCTCGGCAAGGGAACCGCCGAGTGTGTAGTGCAGGATACGATGATTACCGGAGTCTGCGACGTAGAGGCCACTATTGTCCACAGCTATGTCACGTGGAGTGTTGAGTCCTGCGGAACCACTACCACTTGCGTTGGAGGTGAAGTTGTTCTGGCTGTTACCAGGTGTACCCTGTCCATAGACGAAGTCTGGAGTTGTACTATTGAGGGGATAGTGGAGGACGCGGTTATTGCCGGAGTCTGCGACGTAGAGGCCGCTTTTGTTGGCGACTATACCTTGCGGGTGGAAGAGAGTGTTGGCATCGACCCCACCATTATTTGGCTCGTGAGAAGTGTAATCACTCTGCCCATAGACGCGGTTGGGGATGCTGCTTGCTGACGGGTAATGGAGGATGCGGTTGTTGAACATGTCGCAGATGTAGAGGCCACCTGCTGCATCAATGGCGACACCGTGGGGATAGTTCAGTCCGTTGGCGTCGTGACGAACCGTGTTGGAGGTGTAGTCAGTTTGGCCGTAGACTTGATCTGCCTCTGGTCCTGCACCATGTGCGTTCGTCTTAGGGAAGTGCAAAACGCGGCTATTGCCGTAGTCCGCCACATAGATACCGCCGTGTTGATCTGCGGTGATGGCTCCGGCATTTTTGAGAGTATTCTGAGCGGTAGGGTAGAGGGTAGAGGTTGTGAAATCGGGTTGTGCATACACGACCTGTGCCATAGAAGTGGGATCTGTAGGAGCAGGAGCCTTCGTTGGCACAGTGCTTGTAGGAGTAGGGACCGTTATACCCGTGTTTGTTCCAGAGCAGCCACTCCCCGTGAGCAAAATCGTGAGCAGCGCAAGTATCTGAAGAACCAACTCACTCTGTTTGCTAGAACTGGCATACGTGCATCCTTTCACGATGTACCACCTCGTTTAGCTATTAATCACCCTCTTGTCTTGTTGTAGTGTTGGTGTAATGATGAA
>JAABUQ010010262.1_pt1 | contig 12323 bp, 10 predicted proteins | sample 5560001 | NCBI WGS metagenome assembly JAABUQ01 (sample SAMN10711888, study PRJNA513371) | rock metagenome | isolation source: Antarctica rocks | place: Antarctica: Victoria Land, Finger Mt nord | collected 2015-12-18
CCTCCTTCAGTACTCTCTTGATAGTCAGAACGCCGCATCCCGTCAAGCCGCTGTCGGCCGACCGCGTTAGTTGAGGGGCTTGCGATAAAAGATATGCTGCTTCACGTCGCGGAACCCAAGGCCTTCGTAGAGGCTGCGCGCTCCCTGGCCGTCCGCTGCATCAGTAAAGAGCCGCGTCTGTGTCAACCCACGATCCTGTAGAGCCTGCAAAGCGGACATCATGAGACAGCGCGCAATCCCGTGGCGCTGCCACGCTTTGCGCACGGCAACCTCCGGTATCGTCCCCACTCCTCTCTGGACGCGTGCGAAGACCAGCCCCACCACCTGATCGCCCGCCCACGCGATACGATACAGGGTAGGGTCGCAGCCAGGACCATCGACGTTGTCCGCGACAAACTCCCGATAGTCATCCTCGCTCTCCGGCGTGCTCGTCCACATCCCCGCGAACGCGTCTTTCCACGCCTGATAGACGGCACGGTAGTGCGCTTCCTCCAGAGGCTTGAGGGCAACGCCCGCTGGTAGGGACATGGATAGGAGGTCCCGTCGCAACTCTATCGGCAGCTCCGCGGCCATATCGCTGAGGCGACGCACATCCGTATAGCCGTTTTGCCGCATCAGCGCGCCGGCCTCTCGCTCCGTGCTACTGACGTTGGTCGCGAAGGTCGTGAGGCCGGCCGGCCGCTCGTCCCGCGCGATCGCGCGTATACGCTCCTGCGACCAATGGAGCAGGGCGCTGCCGATCCCTCGCCCTCTCCAGGCCGGCAGCAGGTAGCCCAGGTGCAGATAGACGCGCGTACCGGTTTCTTCGGTCCAACAGTGCAGGACGTGGTTATAGCCGACGACCTGCCCGGCGGCCTCGGCGATCAGGATGTCGGGACTGCGGGACGGCACAGCGGCGAACGTATCAGCGAGGTCGATGGCCGTAGGGATACTCTCGCGGGCGGAACGCGGATCGATGTGATCCCACTCTCGCGATCCCTCATGGACCGCAGCCATGGCGGAGTAGTCCGCCTGGCCGTGGAAAGGTCTGAAGCGCAGGCCCGGAATCACCGGCGCATCGGGCAAGACGACCAGCTCTTGCGGTTGATCTACCATCTTATGTCAACCCTTATGAACTTTACCGCAGCGCCCCGTGCGGCAAGACGGCATGGACGCCGCGCACGCCGTTGACGACCTGGGTCACGCGCAGATCGACCACCACGCTGGCCATGGCCAGCGCGTCGCGGCGCGAGAGGCCGTGCTGCTCGCCCATCAGCCCGAGCATGGCGTCGAGCGCAATGGACATGGCCTCGTCGAGATCCTCGTGGAAGCCGAAGGTCAGCCAGCCCTCGTCGGTGCGGGCGCGCGGCGTGGTCAGGCGCATGGCGGGGTGCAAATGAAACGTCAGCTCCGCTACCTCCATGGGGCACTCGATGGCCGTGCCGCCGGCCTCGCCGTCGCCCTGCGTCCCGTGGCCGTCGCCGGTCGAGAAGAGCGCGCCGGGGACGGTGACGGGCAGGTAGAGGCTGGTCCCCTGCGCCAACTCCTTGCAGTCGATGTTGCCGCCGCAGAAGCGAGGCGGGGCGGTGCCGTGCAGGCCCGGCTCGTCGGGCGGCAGCCCCATTACGCCCATGAAGGGCCGCAACGCGACGGTGTGGCCGTATTGGTCTCGTCCCGTCATGGCATCGGGGTCGAGTGTCCAGTAGAGGTAGTACTGCTCCCCGTCGGCCACGCCGAGGCGCTCGTTAGTGACGCTACGCCACCCGCCGGCCACGGTCCAGCCATACGTTCCCGGCCGCAAGCGGTCGATCCGCACCTCCAGGGCCATGCCAGGCTCCGCGCCCCGCACGAAGACGGGGCCGCACAGGGCATGGCCGCTGTCGGTCTCCTGGATACGAGGCGCGAACGTACGCCGCGGCACGGCGCCGGAGGGATCGTGCGCCTCCAGGCCCCAGCCCGCGTCGAGGGTACGGAAGCGCACTGTGTCGCCAGGCTCGATCGTCAGCACCGGCTTGTGCTCGCGCGAGAACTTGCCGTGCAGCGTGCGCCGCTCCGGCTCGATCGTGTAGGTCGCTATGACAACCTCCTGCCTACGTTCTCCAGGTAGCCCTCGATGATGCGGCCGGCGATCGACATGCGCGGCGGGCGGAGGGGCAACTCGGTGAGGGGGAACCAGCGGGCATCCTCCAGCTCGCTATAGTCGACCACGATGTCGCCGCCGGCGTAGCGGGCGGTAAAGCCGATCATCAATTGGTGCGGGAACGGCCACGGCTGGCTGCCCACGTAGTGCGGCGCAAGGACGCGCACGCCGGTCTCCTCGGCGATCTCGCGCGCCACGCACTCCTCCAGGGTCTCCCCCGGCTCGACAAACCCCGCCACGAGGCTGTACCGGTTGGGGGGCCAGCTGGGCTGGCGGGTCAGCAGCAGGCGGTCGTCGTCGTGGATCAAGACGATGATGCAGGGGCTGACGCGCGGGTACTGCGTCAGTCCGCACGATGGGCACTCGGTGGCCCACTCGCCCGGCTTGACCCGCGTCTCGTCGCCCGTGCGCGGGCAGTAGCGGGTCGTCTCGGCCCAATACAGGAGCTGCGCGGCAAGCCCCGCCACGGACCAGACGCTCTCGGGGACCAGACCGTAGAGCGACCGCAAGTCGTGGGCCGCGTAGCCCTCGGGCACGGACTCGCCATCCAGCCGCGCCACGATGCATGGCACGCCGTCAAATAATCCGATGTAGAGGCGCCGCGACACCGCAAGGCCGAGGGCATCGGGCGACGACGCGGTCGGGATGACGGGCTTGTCGTCTGTCCCCTCCTGGCGCAGCAATACCGTGGCCCCGCGCATCACGAACCACAGCGCCTCGCCCTCCGGAGGGTCCTGCACGCCGTGCGCCCGCTCAAACACGCCTGCTTCCAACCCTACCCCCGCTGTCTCTGGCCTTGTTGCGGTCACCGTGTCCGTCCTCCCTCTGCTCCGCCATCACTGCTCACGTTCTACCTACATGGTAGCCGCTAAGTAAGTGCTGTGACGTTCTTGCTATGGCGAGGCATGGGGGACCGCCCTGGGAGCGCCGTCTCTCGCTGCGCTGCCAGCCGGCCATCGTTTGCCGGCTGGAAGCCAGCCCCCGGTCGCCGGGTGTGTGCCTGCGAACGGCGACCGCGCCCGCCGCGGAGGTCTGCCGGCTGGCAGCGCAGCGAGAGACGGCGCTCCCAGGAGGCCTCGTCTCATAAATAGGGTCGCCCTCACGGGCTATCCGTTTGGCCGGCGATCAGGTCAAACTCCGCCGTCTCGAACGGCGGCGCCACCCGGTTCTTGAGCACACGGACCGTGACGCGCTGGCCGATGACCTCCGAATCGCGCGTGACCGGACCCACCAGCTGCAAGGCCAGCCGCACGCTGGAGTAGAATTTGAGCGCCTTCCCACCCGGAAGGGGGAAGATGTCGCCCGCGGGCGGCGTTGAGGTGAGGATGATGACCGCCGTGTTGGTCCGCTTAATGGCGGCGGTGAGCCGGCGCAACGTCTGCGATAGGAGACGCGCCGGCATGCCCAGTCCGGTCTCGGTATCCGCGCCCGCCATCCGCTCGGCGAGGGATAGCGGCCAGGCAGGGTCGAACACGAGCGCGGCGACACCGGTCTCCCTCGCGTATCCCGCGTCTATTGTCACGCGCTCGAGCGCCTGTTCCACCGTCGCGGGGCGGTCGATGGACGCGCGGTCAGGGTCCACGGCGCAGGCGCGCGCATACGCGGAGTCGAGGGCATGAGCGCCGTCGACATAGGCGACGGCGCCGCCGAGCCGTTGCGCCTCGGCCAGGATGTGCAACGCGAGGGTCATCGTCCCCGACGCGGGCGGGCCGCTGATCTCTACGATGCGCCCGCGCGGAATCCCGCCGATCCCCAACGCGCGATCAAGCGCCGCGCTGCCAGTCGGAATAGCCGCTGGCGGCGTCCAGAACGTCCCCCAATCCATTCGCGTCCCCCTCCCTCGACAACGTTCGGCGTCCGTGCCGGCTGATCGTAGCGATGCGCAAGCCCTGGCGCGCTCCAATGTCGGGGAGCTGTGCATTGTCCGCAGCGAACGCCGATCACCCACTGGGCAGCGGAGCGAGCCGCCGCAGTCCCTGCGGCAAGCCGTCGTGGGCGCGGTGTGCCGGACCCGGACGGGCGTCCCGCGCACATGGCCGCAGGGACTGCGGCGGTCCCAGTGGAAACGCCAAACGCCGACTTTTCACGCGCCCTGCTCCAATATGCTGTCGCGTTGGCCCCTGTGTTACCTTCCGCTGCCGCGACTCGTCATAGCCAGTATAAGGCCTGCCACCTATGACAGACGATGATACGATACCGCCGCGAGACCCGATCGCCAGCCAATCCCTGCCAACCACGGCAACACGAACGACGCGAGTGACGACGAGAGGAGCCCGATATGCCAGATCAACTGACCGCGCCGCAAGCGTCCACCCCAACCCTGCAAGCTCCGGCCGCTGATCCCCACGTCGGCAGCCAGATCTACAGCCGCAAGCGCGCCCTCCTGGCCGGGGCCGCCGGTCTAGGTCTGGCCGGTCTTGGAGTGGGCATCGCGCCTGGCCTGCTTAATCGAGCAACCGGGCGCCCGATGCCCCACCCTCGCGCGGACCTGGTGTCTCACCCCGACAGGCGCCCCGCGGCGTCGCCGGCACTGCTACGACGGTTGATCGCCGGGACACAGGGCTTCGGCTTTGACCTCTTCGGCCGGCTGGTTGCGCGGCCCGGCGCGGCGACGCGCAATGTCTTCATCTCGCCGCTGAGCATCGCCGCCGCGCTGGCCATGACCTACAACGGGGCGCGCGGCGCGACGGCCGCGGGGATGGCCGCGGCCCTGGGGCTGGACGGCCTGAGCCTCGACGAGGTAAACGCCGGCTACGCCACGCTGTTGCCCCTGCTGACGGGCGGCGGCCCGGCAGTGCGCGCGACGGTCGCGGACTCGCTATGGGCGCGCGACGGCATCACCCTCGACCCGGCGTTTACGCGGCGTGTGACGGCGGCCTACCACGCCCAGCTGACCACTCTCGACTTCCGCGCGCCCGATGCGAGCGCGACCATCAATGCCTGGGTCCGCGCCCGCACCAACGGCCTCATCGACGGCGTCGTCCCCGACAGGCTGCCGCGGGACGCCATCCTGTACCTGATCAACGCCGTGTACTTCAAGGGGCGCTGGGCCTCGCCGTTCGACCGGGCACTCACCAGACCCCAGGTGTTCACGCGCGGGGACGGCGACAGGGCCAGCGTGCCGATGATGGTCCAGGGAGGAGACTTCCCGTACTACCAGGGCGGCGGTTTCCAGGCCATCCGGCTCCCCTACGGCGCCGGGCACACCGCCATGATCGTCGTGCTGCCCGACAAAGGGACGGACCTGGCACGCGTGCAAGCCTCGCTCACCGCGCCAGGCTTCGACGGCCTGGTATCCCGACTGGCTATGTCACGGGGTACGATCTTTCTACCGCGCTTCGCCGTCAACTACACCTCCGTCCCCAACCTGAACGGCCCGCTGATCGCGCTGGGCATGGGCCGGGCCTTCCGGCGGGACGCGGCCGACTTCAACGCCATGTTCCAACCGCCGCGCCCCATCCATCCCTACATCAGCGAGGTCGCGCATAAAGCGGTCATGCACGTGGACGAAAAGGGCACGACTGCCGCGGCCGTTACGTCGGTTGGTATGGCCCACGCGGGAGCCGTGGCGGCCAACCAGTTCACCATGGTCGTCGACCGGCCGTTCTTCTGTGCCATCCGCGAGGGCACGACCGGCGCCATCCTGTTTATGGGCCAGATCACCGATCCGCAACCAGCGTAAGCGACAATCTCACCATTAGCGACAATCTCACCATTAAGGAGCACGACATGCCAGGCCAACAGAACGCACCCAAGACGCTCGCATACCCGCTGCAAACCCCGACCGCCGGTCCGCGCGGCGGCAGTCAATTGTATAGCCGCAAGAGCGCGCTCCTGGCCGGTCTCGCCGGCCTGAGCCTGGCCGGCCTCGGCCTGGGCATCGCGCCCGACCTGCTGGCCGACGCCGCCGGCGCGCCACCGCGGCCGGCGCGGCCGGCCGTCTCGCGGGCGGTCCTGCAGCGCCTGCTGACCGGGACACATGACTTCGGCTTCGACCTCTTCGGCCAGTTGGTCGCGCAACCCGGCGCGGGGACAGGCAACGTCTTCATCTCGCCCTTCAGCATCGCCACCGCGCTGAGCATGGCCTACAACGGCGCGCGCGGCGCCACCGCGGCAGGGATGGCCGCGGCCTTGAAGCTCAACGGCTTGAGCCTCGATCAGGTCAACGCGGGGTACGCCACGCTGCTGCCGTTGCTGACCGGCGCCGATCCCGCCGTGCGCGTGGACATCGCCAACTCGCTGTGGCTGCGGAACGGCATCGCCTTCGACCCGGCGTTCCTGCGGCGCGTCGGCGCGGCGTACGGGGCAACGCTCACCAACCTCGACTTCGGGGCGCCCCACGCCGGCGCCGCGATCAACGCCTGGGTCAGCGCCCACACCAACGGCATGATCGACGGCATCGTGCCCGATCAACTCGATCCCTACGCGTTGCTGTACCTGCTCAACGCCGTTTATTTCAAGGGACAGTGGACCTCCACGTTCGACAAAACGCACACCACGCCTCAACCCTTCACTGGCGCCGGTGGTACGAGCAAGACCGTGCCGATGATGACGCAACACGGCGCCTTCCTGTACTATCAGGGCCCCGACTACCAGGCCATCGAATTGACGTACGGAGCGGGCAAAATGGGCATGATCGTGGTGCTGCCCGGCGCGGGGACCAGCCTGGCACGGGTGCAGGGACAACTGACCGCGACCGGCTTCGATGACCTGGTCTCCCGGTTAGGCACGTCGCAGGGCACGATCTCGCTACCGCGCTTCTCGGTTAGCTATAGCGCCACGCCCAACCTGAACGGCCCGCTATCAAGCCTGGGCATGGGCCGGGCGTTCATACGGGACGAGGCCGATTTCAGCGCCATGTTCGCGGCGCCGCCTCCCGCGCACCTGCACATCAGCGCGGTCGCGCACAAAGCGGTCATGCGCGTGGACGAAGAGGGCACAACCGCGGCCGCCGTCACCTCCGTCGGCGTCGCCACGGCGGCTATCGCCATCCAAGAGTTCACCATGGTCGTCGACCGCCCCTTCTTCTGCGCCATCCGCGAGCATTCCAGCGGCGCCGTCCTGTTCATGGGCCAGATCGCCGACCCGGAGACGGTTTAGGCAGGATAAGCGGCGCGGAGCCTGCGGTCACATGGCAAACCACCGCGCTGGACCGGGACTGGCCGCAGCCGGCTGGACCGGGACCGGCCGCAGCCGGTCGGGGGCCAGTCCGCAAAGCGCAGCCCGTCGGGGGCCAGTCAGCCATGGGCCGACCGCGGTCGGGTGTGGGACGCGCCGAATCAAACTTCTTGGTCCGATTCAGCATTAGGCGTGCGACGTGAGTGGAGCGGGACGGCCGGTGACGCGATACTCGTAGCGGTCGGCGCGCGAGACGACGGTAGCCGCGCCGAGCGGTTCGTCGGCCTGTGGATCGACACGCACATAGGTGAGACGGGCGACGTGGAGCACCGGCGCGCCGGCCACGACGCCCAGCAGCCCAGCCTCGGCTGCGCTTGCTTCCCGCGCCGACACCGTGTCCTCCACGCGGGCCAACCGCAGGCCGTAGCCCCGCTCCAGGGTCTCATAGAGCGACTCGCCGTCGAGGCCGCGCGCCGCCAGGTCCGGCACGTAGCGCGGGCGCAGGTAGTCGGCCATCAAGCAGAGCGGCCCGTCGCCGGCGTACCGCAGACGCTGGACGCGCCAGACGGTCTCGGCCGCCTCCAGGCCCAGCGCGGCGGAGACCCACGCCGGGGGCTCGGCGCGCTGTATCGTGCACTCGACTGTGCGCGGCTCCAGGCCCAGCGCGCGCATAGCCTGGGTCCAGGAGTGCAGCACGCCCAGCCGCTCGGCGACCCGCGGCGCGGCCACGAATGTGCCACTGCCCTGCCGGCGTATCACGAGACCGGACTGCGCCAGCACGTCGAGGGCGCGGCGCACGGTGATGCGGCTGACCCGAAAGCGCGCCCCCAGCGCGGCCTCGCTCGGCAGCGCCGCTCCCGTCGCAAGGCCGACGAGCTCGGCGCGGAGCGCCTCGGCCACCCGCTGGTACAGCGGCCCTGCCTCCTCATCCAGGGTATCCACCGTTTTACTCCGCTCCATCATCCTGCCCATTAACCGTCGGGGATGACTCGCACATCGCTTGCTCCATTTACGTCTCCTCTCTACGCAACACGCCGATCTGAGGGCGCACCCCACCATCACGAGCACCACCTGACCTTGAAAGGTCATGGCAGGACACGGACCCTGAAGGGTCTCTGCTGGCCCGTCACCTGGCAGTCGCACAGGGCGCACAGGGTCTCCTGCGGACCTTTTAAGGTCTGGTCCCTGCCATGACCTTTCAAGGTCAGGCCGTCGGCACACACGATCACAATCTCGGGGCTCGCCCCCAATCTGAGACTGCTCTTGACGACATCACCCCACTTGTTATAACATGTTGAGCAGGAGGGTAAGTGAGTGGAGGACACGGTGGCTGACGTACTGTGCTTCGGCAACCTCCAACTCGACGTGCTGTGCCGCCCGGCGCCGGCGCTGCAGGAGCCGGGCAGTCTGCATCGCGTCGACGACATCGACTTTGCGCTCAGCGGCAACGGGGCGAACGTGGCGGCCGTTTTGGGCCGCCTCGGCATTCCCGTCGACCTAGCCGGGTACGGTGGGGCTGACCTCGTGGGTGAGCAATTGCGCGCGACGCTGGCCGCGCTAGGGGTCGGGACGGACACGCTACGACGCCACCCCTCCGCGGGGACCGGTACCTCCGTCATTGCGCTGGCGCCGGACGGCGAGCGCAGCGTCCTCTACGTCAACGGCGCCAACGCGCTGTTCGACCTCACCATGGTCCCCGACGACTGGCTGCGCGGGCGGCGCGTCGTCTCCGTCGGAAGCGTGTTCGTGCTGCCCCAATTTACCGGCGTCGCGGTCAGCCAGCTGTTCTCCCGTGCCCGCGCACACGGCGCCACGACGGTGCTCAATGTGTGCTGGGACGACGAGGGACGCGGCTTGCCCTTCCTCGCGCCCGCCCTCGCCGAGGCCGACGTGTTCGTACTAAGCATCGACGAGGGGCGCCAACTCACGGGGCGCGACGCGCCCGAGGAGATGCTGCGCCTGCTGGAAGAGCGCACGCGCGGAGCCGTGGTGCTGACGCTCGGGCCGCGCGGCTGCCTGCTGCGCGGGGAGCACGGCCTGGCCTATGTTCCGGCCGTCCCAGTCGACGCCGTCGATTGCACCGGCGCGGGCGACAGCTTCGTGGCCGGCTTCATCGCCGGACTGGTCGACGGCCGCCCGTTCGACGCGTGCGCGCGGTTGGGCTGCCGCGTCGCGGCGTACGCCGTGACCGGCCCCGGCGCCTATCCGCGCGTCCCGCCGCTGGCGGAGATCGACGCACAGAGTCCTGTGACATCCACCACCTTGTCGCCGTTGCGCGCCGGCGATACGTGACGACGGTAGCGGGGAGCCGACCTGGCAGCAACGATGGGAGATAGGGTGGGCGTATAGAAGGTCTAGAGTAATCTGGGGGCGCGTGGCACTCGCTACGCTGTTCGCCCGTCCCCGGGTCAACGCGAGGACAGGCGAGACGCCCGCGCCCCCAGGATGTTTGCTTGCCGACGGATTGTAGGGAGAGACCATATGGCCATAGCGGACACAACAGAGGATAGACGAATGGATACAGACGCTGACATGGGCCCCAAGGCGGGCTACCGCTATGCCGGGCTGGAACGGGTGCGCGCGGTGGGGCTCTCGGTCGCGGAGGCCGTGGAGCGCCAGCGACGCTTCGCCTATGCTGAGCTGCGCCTGATGCGCCTGCTGGCCTCGCGCATCGTGACGGTGCCCTCGCGCGACGTCAAGGCGCTGCTGGCGCGCCTGCAATACGAGGACGCGCTGCACGCCGACGACTGGCGCGCGCGCGTGCGCGAGATGCGCACTAACAAGAGCAAGCTGGAGGGCACGCCCGACCCCGCCCTGGAGATCCTGTTCGATGAGGCCGAGCACGTGCCCGGCGCCTACCCCTTCCTGGCCGTGGTGACGCGGGTGCTCAAGCCGGCGCTGCGCGAGGCCTACCAGGCCTATCTCGACACCACTAACGGGCTGGCCGACTATCCCAGCGTGCGCCTCGCCCATGCCGCACTGGCCGATGAAGACGAGCACCTGCGCCTGCTTACGCTTGCGCTCGACGACACGAGCCCGACCGATGAAGATCTCCGGCTGACGGACGAGTGGGAGCGGTCGCTACGCGCCTACCTCGCCGCGGCGGGCGGGATCGATGGCTCTCCGCCGTGTGGTCCCGCCATGGAGCGCGCGGCCTCGCGGCAGCCATACCACGTCCCGACCGTGCTGACGCGTGACGACGCCGTGCCGCGGGTGTGGGATTACGTGGCCCCGCCGCTGGAGGATGTGCCTGCCCACCTCGACTATATGATGGGCCTGCGCCTCTCCGAGATCAACGTGGCCGAGGGGCTGGCCATGGTGCTGTGCGAGACACCGGGCAAGCCCTGGAGCTTCTATCTGGACATCGCGCGCCACTGCTGGGACGAGATGCGCCACTCGCTCTTCGGCGAGGCAGGCATCGAGGAGACCTACGGCGACCGCGCGGCGCTGCCGATGCGTGACTACGAGGGCGTCTTCGCCATGGAAGCTCCGCCGCTGGAACAGTACGCCGTGCTCGGCCTCGAGGTCGAGGGCAAGAACATGAAGTATCCGCCCGGCAAGCGCCAGGAGTGGGAGTTTGCGCGCGACATGGCCCGCCACCCGCTGATGACTACCTTTCAGGACTACGACTGGGCCGACGAGGTGCTGCACGTCAACATCGCGCGCCGCCAGCTCGACGACTGGTTCGAGGGCGGTCTACAAGCCATCGGCGACTTCGCCAAAGCGGGCAAGGAGCACCGCACGCGGATCAAGCGCATGCACCCGCCCATGCCCCTGCCTCACCCGGAACCCAGCGGGGTCGGCACGACGGAGTAGCGCGGCGTCACACTGGGAGCGCGGGCGGGCCGCCCGCTTCCGTCGCAACCACGCGGGTCGGTATCTCCGGCCATCGTGGTGGCCGAACCAAGCGGGCGGCCCGCCCGCGCTCCCAGTTGGTCGTGGAGAAACCAGGAAAAGAGGGAAAGGAGTTCGCCCACATGGTGCGCATTGGTCTGCTCGGCTGCGGCTTTGTCGCCACGTTCTATATGCAGGGACTGTCCGAAGTCCCCGGCCAGGAGGTCGTCGCCGTCTATGGGCGCGACCGGGACAAGGCCGCGTCGTTCGCCGCGCACTGGGACATACGGGAGTGGAGCGACGACATGGCCGCCATCGCCGCCCGTGACGATGTCGACCTGCTGCTGATCGCCCTACCCAACAAGGTGCACCTGGAGGCCGTGCAGTTGGCCGTCGACCACAAGAAGCACGTCGTCTGCACCAAGCCGCTCGGCCGCAACGCCAATGAGGCGCGCCGGATGCTGGAGGCCGTGCGCGTGGCTGGCGTGCTGCACGGCTACGCCGAGACAGAGGTCTTCTCACCGGCCGTCATCCGGGCCAAGGGCCTCATCGACGAGGGCGCGATCGGCCGGGTGCTGACGGTGCGCTCGCGCGAGGCGCATTCCGGCCCGCACGCCCCCCACTTCTGGGACGTCGAGGAAGCGGGCGGCGGCGCGCTGCTCGACATGGGCTGCCACACCATCGAGGCGGCGCGCTACTTCATCGGTAAAGAGGTCAAGCCCGTGGAAGTGCTGGCCTGGGGCGACACCCTGATGCACGGGGAGCGGACCGCCGCCGAGGACAACGCCGTGGTCCTGCTGCGTTTCGAGAACGGCGCGCTGGGCCAGAGCGAGCTGAGCTGGACGGCGCGCGGCTCGCTCGACCTGCGCAACGAGGTCTTCGGCAGCGAGGGCAGCATCTTCACCGACGTCACGCGGGCCACGCCGATCAACGCCTTCGTGCGCGCCACGGGCGGCTACCTGCTGGAGAAGGCCGAATCGGACAGCGGCTGGGTCTTCCCGCTGCCCGACGAGGCCCGCGTCTATGGCTACCACGAGGAGATGAAGCATTTCGTGGCCTGCGTCGCCCGCGGCGAGACCCCGCGCGAGACGTTCGAGGACGGCCTGGCGGTCAACATCATCGTCAACGCCGCGTACCGGTCGATACGCGAGCACCGCTGGATACCCATCGACCTCGGGGAACGGTGATGTGTTAGCCGACGGGATGGATGCGCATATCCGCCGCGAACCGCTCCAAATGCTCCCGCATCGCG
>JAABUQ010010263.1_pt1 | contig 12323 bp, 14 predicted proteins | sample 5560001 | NCBI WGS metagenome assembly JAABUQ01 (sample SAMN10711888, study PRJNA513371) | rock metagenome | isolation source: Antarctica rocks | place: Antarctica: Victoria Land, Finger Mt nord | collected 2015-12-18
GGTGTTCACGGTGAGCCAGAAACCACGTTCAGGATCAAACGGAAGCCGTGTTCACGATCTACCGGATTCAGCGTTCACGATGGACCGGATTACGCAGCTTTGACCAGTAGCCGCCCCCCGAAACGGCGGTTCAGCCGCTCGCTTTCCAGAAGCGGCGTCTCGCGCAGCACGCCGCGGATGCGGGCCGCCGCCTCCTCGATCTCGGCAAAGGTGGGCGGGGTCAGGTGCCAGGGTGTGTCGTTTTCCATGCGTGCGAGCTTGCGCGGCATCGCAGACGGCGACAATCATCATATTGTCGCAAGGACATTCCATGCCAGCCGCCCGCATCGCCGCCGCCCTCGAAGCACGCATCCACAGTGGCGAGCTGCCGCCCGGCGCCCGCCTGCCCACCCATCGCGACCTCGCGCACGAGCACGGCGTTGCCCTGAACACCGCGACACGAGCTATGCGGCTGCTGGCCAACCGCGGCCTTGTCGTCGGTGAGGTCGGCCGGGGCAGCTACGTGCGCGCGCCCGGCCATGCCGATGGCGCCGTGCTGCGGATCGAGGCAGGGCCGCCGGGCTTCATAGATCTTGGCGGCAACGTCATGCCGCTGTCCGGCCTTGCCGAGAGCTTCGAGCGTGCGGCCCGTGCGGTGCTGCGGCGCGGGCGCGACACTATTGCCGACTACCAACCGCACGCCGGACGTGCCGAGGACAGGGCCGCGGGCGCGGCCTGGCTCTCGCGGGGCGGATACTTGCCGAACGATCCCGCCCGTGTCGTGGTCTGCGCGGGATCGCAACATGCGACCCTTATCGCCCTCATGGCCACGACCCGCCCGGGGGATGCCGTGGCCGTCGAGGCCCTGACGTGGCCTGGGGTCAAGGCAGCCGCGGCGGCGCTCCGCCTCGAACTCATACCCATCGGCCTCGACGCGCACGGCCTGCGGCCGCGCGAGTTGCTGCGGGCAGCCGTCCACCGGCATGTTGCCGCGGTCTATCTCACCCCGACGATACAGAACCCGACTTCGGCCGTCATGCCACTTCGCCGAAGGGAGGAACTCGTCACCGTCGCACGCCGGCTCGACTTTAAGATCATCGAGGATAACGCCTATGGCTTCCTTGCCGGGGATGACGAACCGCCGCCCCTGGCCGCCCTGGCGCCGGAGCGGACCTGGTACGCCCACACGACCTCCAAGGCGCTCACGCCAGGCTTGCGGACTGCGTGGCTGATGGTGCCCCCGGGCGAGGAGCGCCGTGCCGCGGACCTGGTGCGCGCGACCGTATGGATGGCGCCGCCGCTGGGCGCCGCGATTGCCTCATTGTGGGTCGCGGACGGCACCGCCGCACGGCTGGTCGTGGACAAGCGCCGTGAGGCCGGAGTGCGGCAGGATATGGCTGCTCGCGCCTTGCCGTCCCGTTGGGGGAGGCGCACTCACCCCACCTCCATGCACTTCTGGGTGGACCTGCCGAAGGGCCTTCGCGCTGTGGATGCAGTACGAAAGGCGACCGACGCAGGCGTGCGCGTCACTGCGGGCGAAGCGTTCTCTGTCGCCAGCAGCCCCAATGCGGTCCGCCTAGCCCTTGGACGGCCACTGCTGCGCGAGGACCTGGCCAATGCGCTTGAGCGCCTGGTCACGGCTTGGACATGAAGGCTGGGCTATACCAGCAGATCGGTTCAGTGAGCGGTGTCCGTCAGGGTTCGTTTGGCGGACAGCCTTGGTCGTGGCTGACAATCAACATGCTACGGCATCAGATGGCCGGTTTGCACAGCTTCGCGGTCACTGGGCCTAAGTTGATGCGCAGCTTCCGCTCTCTTCAGCATCGAAGGTTTCAAGAACCTTTTTGAGCGTCCATACACCTTGCTCTATGGCCTGCTCGTCAAGGCTGGCATAGCCCATTACCAGCCCTGCTGCGTCAGGGCGGACTGTCGCTAGAGCGGGAGCATACAGGGGAGTTACGGGGTACACGCCAAGGCCCGCTACATGCGCCTGTGCGACAAGTGCGTCCTCACGCGCTCTTGGCACCTGGTTCAGCCAGATGACGACATGCAGCCCGGCATCAGCCCCGACTACCGTCGCCGCGTCGCCCAAGGTGGCCGACAGGACAGCCAAGAGGGTAACTCGTCGCTCGCCGTTTCGGCGGCGAACACGCCGGACATGCCGCTCATAGGCGCCGCTCTCGATCAGACTGGCCAGTGCCTCTTGTTCCAAGCTAGCTGAATGCCTGTCCGTGAGACTTTTCGCCTTGGCAAAGGCCACGGACAGCGCCGCCGGGACAACAAGGTAGCCGAGCCGCAGGGTCGGTGAGAGCGTCTTGGAGACCGTCCCCACGTAGATGACCCGCTCAGCGTCATCAAGCGCCTGCAGGGGCTGAATTGGGCCAATGTCGAAGCGGTATTCGCTGTCGTAGTCATCTTCGATGACGTAGGCGCCGGTGGATTGCGCCCAAACGAGGAGTTCCCGCCGACGCCCTGCCGACATGACGCTGCCAAGCGGATACTGGTGGGAGGGTGTCACATACGCCATCCGGGCGTAAGGCAGACCTTTCGTCAGCATACCCTCACCATCCACATCTCGGGGGATCAACTCTGACCCGGCTGCAAGGAAGACCTGACGCGCGAGGCTATAGCCGGGGTTCTCCATCACCACGCGGTCGCCTGGGTCGAGCAGCAGCCTTGCGCAGAGGTCAAGACCCTGCTGTGAGCCGTTCACCACCACCACCTGATCCGGCTCGCACCGCAGACCGCGGGCACGCCACAAGTAGCCTTGCAGGGCCGCCCGAAGCTTCGGCAAACCGCGGGGATTGCCATACTGCAAGCGCGGCTGCTGGCGCAGCAGGGCGGTCGTGACGGCTTTCCTCCAGGCGAGCAGGGGAAAATCGGCGGCGGCCAAGTCCCCGTAACGGAAGTCCGCAACCAGCCGGGCTGCGTCGGGCGCAGGTGGAAGATTGAAGTCCGACAGCCGTTGACCATACCGCGACAGCCGGTCCGAACTTTGCGGAAGGGCAACCTGCCTCAGCGAGACAGGCGGGCAGCCGAGGCCCCGTGCGACCCGCGTTCGGGCGCCCTGCCGGGTCACCAGGTATCCCTCGGCGGCCAACTGCTCGTAGGCGGCCGTCACCGTCGTCCGCGAGACACCCCACTCCGCCGCTAGAGAGCGAGTGGAGGGCAGCCAGGCACCGGGGCCGAGCACGGCCGAGGCAATCTGGCCTTTGATCGCCTTGCAAATTCTTTGGCTGATCCGTGCCTGGTCGGGTACATCCAATGCCATGACGACCCACTGGCCCAACAGATTAGACGGAAACTGGATATTTCTTATGGGCCAGTCCTGGGCCACGGTCCAGCTCAGTTCTGGAGCCATCCGCATGTATGTTCCGCCCGCTTTCCGTGAGGATAATCTTGCCGCCCTGCACGGGACTATGCGGGAAGCACGCCTGGCGAACCTTGTCACCTCCACGGACGAAGGGCTGGCCGCGACGCCACTGCCACTCTTCCTTGTGGCCGGGGAAGGCGCTTACGGCACGCTCTATGGCCACCTGGCCCGCGCGAACCCACAGTGGAAGCTGCCGCCAACCGGCGACGCCATGGCCCTGTTCATGGGGCCGGACGCCTACATCAGCCCCTCTTGGTATCCCTCCAAGCTGGAACACCAAAAGGTTGTGCCGACCTGGAATTATGTCGCTATCCACGCCTACGGCCCGGTTGAGTTCTTCGAGGATGTGGACCGCCTGCTTGAGGTCGTCACGCGGTTGACCGACCTGTACGAGCGGCCCCGCGCTGATCCTTGGGCTGTTTCGGACGCGCCAGAACGCTTCATCGACGCGCAGCTCAAGGGGATTGTCGGCCTTCGCCTGCCAATCGTGCGTCTTGAGGGTAAGCGGAAAATGAGCCAGAACCGAACCGCTGAGGACCGGGCAGGCGTAGCTACCGGGCTTATGACGAGCGACAAGCCAGCCGACCATATCGCGGCGACGCTGATCTCGACATAATAGAATCAGCCGAACAAAGGAAGGCTGGGGTTCCCACAAAGTTTCGATAAATGTTGATCGATTTCAGTTGGTTTGACGGACACCCCTAGCTACAGCTAGGATTGCGGCAGTGACGCGGGAGGACGATGTGATGGCCTGCCAAGCTCACTCGGCAGTGGTGTTTACTATTCGCTCCGCTGAACCCGGAGATGCGTGTACTCTACGCTCGCTTACACGGGAAGCTTATGCAAGAAGGGCTGCCGTTCTTGGCCGTGAGCCCGCGCCAATGACAGCCGATTACGACGAAAGCGTGAGGAACCACCTTATCGATTTGCTTTATGCAAATGGCGACTGCGTGGGCTTCGTTGAAATGATCCCTCAACCTGATCACCTTCTTATTTACAACGTTGCCGTCGCCCCTGTTGCCCAGGGCAGGGGGTTTGGCCGAAGAATGTTGCTGCATGCCGAAAATGTGGCAGCCGGATTGGGACTGTCGGAAGTAAGGCTTTACACAAATAAGATTTTCAAAGACAACATAGATCTGTATCTACGTATTGGTTACTGTGTCTGTCGAGATGAGTGCTTCCTAGGCGGTATCAGAGTGCATATGAGGAAATCCGTCGAACTTGCCGCAAATTGAGAGGACTGACAGCGAACTTGTCACCCCGCCCTTCGGGCTTCTCCATCGACGATCCCGGCCAGCTCTACAATACAGCCGTCGATCCATGTAGGCTGTATCCCGCAAAGCCAAGACACAGGTAAGGTGCTGCACATGGACGATCAGCGACGTGACAGGACAGCGGACACGCTAAGCTGGCCGTGGACAAGGACCGCACCAGCCTGATCCAAGCCTACCCGCCTCCGGGAAACCTGGCGCAGTTTCAGAGGGCCTGGCCGGGATCGTGCGGGCGCTGGCGGCGGTTGGTAAGGGACAGAGGGCGTGCGAGGCGGAGCGGCTGGGGCTGGGGGATGCGCCTGTTAGGTCACTTTGCAAGTGTCTTGCTGCTGGTATGCTTGCGACAACCGCAATCGATCCAAAAGCCTCTTACAAGGAGCTATTCAATTGAGTGAATTTGATTTTTCCATATGACCGCTGTGGCATTCAGCAATCCGAGCCCAGCTTCGCCGGGATTAGGATATTCGCACGCCGCCCTCATAACAGGCGAAGGATGCAGACTACTTATTTCCGGACAGGTCGGCCGGGCACCGGATGGGACCGTCTCAAGCAACGGTGAAACCCAAATTGCCCTGGCACTGGCAAATCTCCGTGCTATCCTGAAGGCTCATGGAATGGAGCCGCATAATGTCGTGCGGACAACTCTGTACATTACGGATCGGTCACTCCTTGCGCCGCTCAGGGCGGCGCGAGCTGCTTTTTTTGGGAAACATGCACCAACCTCGACTTTGTTAATTGTAGTCGGTTTAGCCGACCCGAATTTCTTGGTAGAGATTGAAGCAGAAGCGGTCGCTTAAGTAAGGAGGAACGGCCGCCATGGCTGACGAAGCGAGTTTCGACGTGCGCGGCATCAGGCCCGAGGACCGAGGCGAGTGGCTGCCCATGTGGCGCGCCTTTTTCGCCTTCCACGGCCGGGAGATCCCCGACGCGGTCACGGCAGCGACCTTCGGTCGCTTGTGCGATCCCGCCCAACCCATGCACGCCTTCGTCGCGGACGGCCGTGACGGGCTTGCAGGCTTCGTCACCTTCATCTTCCACCTAGATACCGTCACTATCGGCCCGGTCTGCTACCTCAAAAATCTGTTTACCTGCCCCGATGCGCGCGGGCGGGGGATTGCCAGGGCGCTAATCTACGCGGTCTATGAAGCGGCCGAACAGGCCGAGGCAGAACGGGTCACATGGCTCGTGCACGAGGGCAACACGGCAGCGATGCGTCTCTACGACGAAGTAGCAACTCGGACGGGTTTCGTGCAGTACCGGAGGAACCTGGGCAGATCTACCTCATAGGAGAAGCTGAGGGAGAGTAACGGACCCATTTCGCCACAGGATCATCATACAGGAGCCAGGCATGACGATCGGACCGTTTCCCACCACACGTCTTCGGCGCAACCGAACGGACGGCTGGACCCGCCGCTTGGTGGCCGAAACACGACTGTCAGTGGACGACCTGATCTGGCCAGTTTTCGTGCGCCCAGGTGCTGGGGAGACGGAGGAGGTCGCTTCCATGCCGGGAGCGGAGCGGGTCACACTCGATCGGCTGGCCGCACACGTAGAGACGGCAGCACAACTCCGAATCCCAATGGTGGCATTGTTCCCGGCAACGTCGGCCGAGTTGAAGGACGCGGACGGGACCGAGGCGACTAACGTAGACAACCTGGTTTGCCAGGCAGCGCGGCTGCTCAAACGAGAGTTCCCCGAATTGGGATTGCTTGGGGACGTAGCACTCGACCTTTACACGACACACGGACACGATGGGGTGCTGCGCGATGGGCGGGTTGCCAACGACGAGAGCGTAGCCGTCCTAGCGCGTCAGGCTGTGGTGCAGGCCGAAGCCGGGATCGACGTGGTGGGACCGTCCGACATGATGGACGGGCGGGTAGGCGCGATCCGCGCTGCGCTGGACACGGCCGGGCTGGAGGGCACCCGGATCATGAGCTACGCCGCGAAGTATGCCAGTGCCTTCTACGGTCCGTATCGGGACGCGGTACGCTCGGCGCCTTTGAGCGGCGACAAGCGAACCTACCAGATGGACCCAGCTAACACCGACGAAGCGCTGCGTGAGGTCGAGCAGGATCTGCTAGAGGGTGCGGACATGGTGATGGTCAAACCCGGCATGCCATATCTGGACATCGTGCGGCGCGTGCGTGACCGGTTCGGGGTACCGACCTTCGCTTATCAGGTCTCCGGTGAGTATGCGATGATCATGGCGGCAGTTCAGAACGGCTGGCTGGACCACGACCGGGCGATGATGGAAAGCCTGCTCGGCTTCAAGCGGGCGGGTGCTACAGGGATACTGAGCTACTTTGCTGTGCGGGCGGCGCGGCTACTAGGGGCTGAGCGTTAAGGGCTTGGAGTTCAGCATCGTAGTCGCGCGGCTTGCGAGCCATACGGGCTTCGTCTGCTCACGCCGGCTGCCACATTTCCTGCCAACGATCAGAGATCATGGCGATAGGCGACGAAGCCGGACCGTTCAGCCACTTGGTTATACAGGTGCATGGCCGTGTGGTTCGTTTCGTGCGTCTGCCAATAGACCCGGGTGCATCCGGCCGCCCGCGCACGCTCGTACACGGCCTCGATCAGCGCACGGCCCACGCCTTTCCCGCGGGTATCCTGGCCGGTGAACAGGTCCTGCAAGTAGCAGATCGGCTGGGCCATGCTGGTGTTGCGATGGAACAAGTAGTGGACAAGGCCGAGCAGCCGGCCGTCCTGCTCTGCGACCAGCGCGAACATAGGCTCATAGGCGTCGAAGAAGCGGTCCCAGGTCAAATCTGTCACCTGCTGCGACACTGCTTTTGGCCCGACGCGCTCGTAGAATGCGTTATAGCCGGCCCACAGTTGTGACCAAGCTTGATAGTCACTCCTTGATGCCGCTCTTACGACCAGACCCAAAACTGTTGACGCTTGTGCATCCGGCGTCATCACTCTGCGTTCCAGTTCAAGCTCGTTGCCAGATCTGGAGTCTAACGCCATGCTCCTCAGCCAACAAGTGTAACCCCTGCCTTGGAGCAGGCCCATTACGGCATCTACCGGCCCCCCTGTCCGCCAGGGTTCGTTTGACGGACAGGTATAACCGCGCCAATGCCCGCGCCAATGCCCGCGCCAGTGTGACCTCGTGTTCTGGTAGCATGGAGAAAATCAGCTCAAGGTCCACCGGAGCCGCCGGGGACAGTGGGAGGGGGCCTGTCATACTGTATCAGGATCAACTATCGGAGCCGGCCGACATTGGATGGGCCTACTGGCGCCCGACGTTGGACGGCATTATCGAGCTGGGCACCTTGCGAGGCCGCGAGGTCGGGCTTCCGACGCACTTCCACGGCGAGGACCAGATCACCTTTGTCTTCTCCGGGAGGCGCAGGTTCCTCGTCGGGGGCAAGGTCGTCGCCCTCGCAGCCGGCCAGGGCGCCTTGATCCCCGCGGGCGTCGCACACCGATCCCTGGCGGAGCCGTCCGGCGTCGCGTGCCTTAACGCCTACGTTCCCGCAGGCGGATACGCCGTCGCCGCGATGATGGGAGATGTTGAGCGCCTGTGGCGCAAGGCGGGCCACGTCCATGCAACGGAGCTGGCGGCGGTGGTCCGTCAGCATCGCCATTGGGTGGGAGGAAGCAACACGGCGTACACCGCCATCTCGACGCGCGCGGACCGCTGCGAGCCGGTGAGCCAGGCCGCCGCGCGGGCCGGGCTGAGCCGCGAAGGCTTCTCCCGCAGGTTCGCCAGGCGTCATGGCCTTCCGCCTCATGCCTTCTGGCTCATGGCCAGGCTGAACCACGCGCGCGAGCTACTCAGGGCCGGGGAGGGCATCGCCGACGTCGCTGCCGCGACAGGTTTCGTTGACCAGAGCCACCTCGGCAGTTGGTTCCGGCGTGCCTTCGGCGTCACCCCGGGCCGTTACCGCGCGGGCTGGCCACGGTCACAAACCTGCCAGACGCGGGGGTGACCTGGTCCTAGACCTGCCCGAGAAGGGCGGGCTGCTGCGCCGTTCCGCTTCGGCGCTCGCCGGTCGCGGCAGCCGTCTCGCATTCATGGACAGGGTGGTGCCGTGCAAGGGCCGTACGTCAACGTCGTTTCCTACCTGCTTGTTGTTGGCGCCGGGATCAGCGTCGCGCTCCAGCAGGTGCTCAATGCGAAGCTGCGGACGGAGCTGGGTTCCCCATGGTGGGCAGGGTTCGTCAGCTACTTCGTAGGCGTGCTGGCGATGCTGACGATCATTGTCGTATCCGGCGAGCCGCGGCTGTCGGCCGCCATGGCCGGGCGCACGTCCTGGCCTTCGTGGACGGGAGGCATCTTCGGCGCGATCTTCATCGGGACAGCGATCCTCATGGTGCCCCGTCTCGGCGCGGCGACGGTTCTCGCGCTGATTGTCGTCGGCCAGATGCTCGGGTCGCTGGCGTTCGACCACTTCGGCCTGCTCGGCGTCCCGCAGCATTCGGCGAGTTTGGCACGACTTGCCGGCACAGCCTTTCTGCTCCTCGGGGTCGTCCTGATCCGCTCCTGACCGGGAGCTTGCTCACCGATGCTGAGTTGTGTCCGTTTGGGTTCGTTTGACAGACACCCCTGGCCCTAGCTGCCGATCAACGTGTAGGGCATCAGGTGGCCGAACTGCACAGCTTCGGGGTCACTGGGCCTACCTGGACGAGCCATCAATCTACTGTCACGCTTGACCCCATGACCGCCTCCTCACTTCTGGCCCTTGCAGCCGCGCTTACCGTCTTTGTTGCCGTCCCTGGCCCCGGCATGATGTCGGTGATCTCCTGCGCCCTCGGGCGGGGGTTCGCAGTCGCGGCGGCTCTGGTCGCCGGCATTATCGTCGGCGACCTGGCCTATCTGCTTCTTGCCCTGTTCGGCCTTGACCTCATCGCGCGCAGTCTCGGCGGCCTGTTCCTGGTCGTGAAAGTCTGCGGCGCCGCTTACATGGTTTGGATGGGCATTGCCCTTTGGCGTGCCCCGGCCACCCTACCCGAACTGGATGCTACGGCAGGAGCTGCCTCGCTCCGGCGCACAGCCCTGACCGGTTTGGCCGTGTCGCTTGGTAACCCCAAGGTGATCGCATTCTACCTGGGCTTCCTGCCGGCGTTCGTCGCCGTTGGCCATATCTCGGGTGGCACGGTCGCGGTTGTCGCCGTAGCTACAGCGTCCGTGGTGGGTGGGGTGCTGCTCGCCTACGCCCGCGCCGCCGCAAGCGCCCGACGCCTCCTCACCAACCCCCGGCGCATCAGGATCATGAACCGCACGGCAGGATCGGCGATGATCGGCAGCGGCGTCGCACTCGCGGCACGGTAGCCACTGCGTCGAGACCACACCGCCCGGTGCGGCTACTGACAACAGCGCAGTTGCGAAGTCACACAGGAGCTTTTAGCTTGGATGGCACATCAAGAGTTGGGCGGACGCCCAACGCCAACCTGCTCCCCGAGCAAGGTGGCGCCCCCGCAAGGGGGGATGTGGCCGGACCGGCAACCAAACGGGTCAACGCCACTGCGTCCGTCCTGCCTGGTGCAACGGAGAGCAGAGATGGCAAGCAGCATTTCAGGCAACCACCAGGACCAGCCAAGCCGTAGCCACCCCGAAGGGCAATCTTTGCCCTCGCGGGCGCCCAAGCGCATCGGCTTGATCGGCGGGCTTGGGCCACCTTCGACCGTCCACTACTACCAAGCCCTTCTCAATGACCATGCCGCGCGTGGCGTGCCGGCACACCTGTTCATCGCCCACGCCGACATGGGCCACGCCTTGGGGTTCGTGGCGGCCAACGACAAGCTGGGCTTGGCCCAGTACCTCGCCTCGTTGCTGCACTCCTTGGCAGGAGCCGGCGCGACGTTCGCCGCCGTGTCGGCGGTCACGCCCCACCTGTGTATGCCCGAGCTGAAAGGGCTGTCCCCGCTGCCACTCGTGGACATTGTGGACGTTCTCATCCGTTGCTTGCATGAGCGCCAGGTCAGCCGTGTGGCGTTGCTGGGAACACGGTTCACGATGGAGTCCCGCCTGTTCGGCCGATTGGAAGACGTGGACGTAATCGATCTGGCCCCGGCGGACATCGAAGAGGTGCATCGAGTTTACCTTTCGATTGCCAGCAACGACGGAGCCTCCCCGGCGGACACGATCTTCCTAAAGGAGCTTTGCCGCAGGCTACATGAGGATAAAGGCGCCCAGACAATTGTTCTCGCTGGCACGGAGCTGTCCCTAGTGCTTCGTGAAGGAGAAGAGGCGTTTCCCCTGATCGATTGTGCCAAAGCGCATGTCGAGGCCATTACCATACAGGCCGTGGAGACAGTTTAATGCGTATCGCTGTCCTCGCCGACGCCCACGGCAACTTCCTAGCTCTTCAAGCGGTGCTTGCCGACTTGCGCACGACCTCGCCCGATCTCGTCGTCAACCTGGGCGATCTCGCAACCGGCCCATTTGACCCAGCCAGCAGCGCCGACGCGCAGATGGCGCTTGGCTGCCCCACCTTGGCCGGCAACCACGAACGCAACATCCTGGAAGGCGACGATACGAGTTCGTCCGTCGCCTTTGCGCGGCCCCGCCTATCGGCGGCCCACCTCCGATGGATCGGCATCCTGTCCGCGGCGCTCACGCTTGCGGAGGGTGACGTATTTGCGTGCCACGGCAGCCCGGCCGGCGGTGATCTTGACTACTTGCTGGATGATGTTTCCTCTGGCCGGGCAGTGCTGGCGCCAGAGGATGCAATCCGCCCACGGCTCCAGGGCATCGGCTCTGCCAGCCTGGTTCTATGTGGCCATACGCACATGCCGCGGGCAGTGCAGGTTGGTCCAGTGCTGGTAGTCAATCCTGGCAGCATCGGGATGCCAGCCTATACCGACGACAGTGCGGTGCCGCACGCGATTGAAACCGGCTTACCTCACGCCCGCTACGCTGTGGTCACACGGGAGATAGGCGGTACGTGGTCGGCTGAACTGCGGGCCGTTGCCTATGACTGGAACCGTGCGGCCCGGCAAGCCGAAACCAATGGCCGACCAGCAGTCGCACGCTGGACCGCAACAGGGCGAGTATGACGGTCGAGTGCAGCATGTTGATGGTTTCGCACTGCCGAGTTCCGCCCACGGATGACCTATACCTCGCATCAAGGAGGCCCACCCTGTCCAGACAGCTTATTTCGTCCGGCTATCCGTTCGAGGACGAGTACGGCTACTCGCGCGCGGTCCGGGTTGGGCGATCAGGTGTTCGTGTCCGGCACCACGGCCCGCCCGCCCCACCTGGACGGCGACGCCCATGCCCAGGCCCGCGCTGCCCTGGACCTGGTGGCGGATGGTCTTGCCCAGGCCGGTGCCGAGATGCGCCACGTCGTGCGCACGGTCGTGTATGTTGTGGACATGGCCGACGCTCCGCTCGTCGCCCAAGCCCATTTGGAGGTGTTTGGGCAGGTTCGCCCCGCCAGCACCCTTGTTCAGGTCGCGGCGCTAACGCCCGCCGCGGCCCGCGTCGAGGTCGAGGCAACTGCGGTCATCGCCGACTGAACTGATTTGCAGACCGTACCACTTGGTCAAACGTCCAACTGACGAAGCGTTACAGGCCAGCATTCACGGGGGCAGCCCCCCATCAGCCGCTACAAAGCTGTCTCTGAGCTGGCGAGTCGCCCGGGGGAATCTCACCCCCAGGCGCTCCTAGAACCGTGCTTGAACCTCTCGGTTCACACGGCTCCCGATGTTCGGCCGTTGACGTGCAAATGTCGAACGGCTTTGCCTTGTCC
>JAABUQ010010265.1_pt1 | contig 12323 bp, 12 predicted proteins | sample 5560001 | NCBI WGS metagenome assembly JAABUQ01 (sample SAMN10711888, study PRJNA513371) | rock metagenome | isolation source: Antarctica rocks | place: Antarctica: Victoria Land, Finger Mt nord | collected 2015-12-18
ATGATCTCACGCCAATTCTCAGGTAAGACCAGACCCTTGAGAAATTCACCAAACTGCTCGTCAACTAGATCAATCCGAATCATCAAGTTGCCACCAGCAGAACACGGAATACGGCGGGCCTTCGCTGCATCTCGGTAGTATTGCCGTCGATTGTCAGGAGTGTTTCCCGTATCACAGCGCAACTTCAGCCCACAATGAATGCAAGAGATATAGCCCGCAAATTGATAGACATGTTTGACCTGTTCAGTACGAGTACTTGCATGGTACATTGATTGCGTCATGGAACGTATTTTTTGCCATTCGTCATACGTAAAAGCCGCCGGGTGCAACCCACGAAATCGTTGCTCCTTGTACTTCACGGTCCCCCGATCATCTCCCGGAGCAAATGCCGCAAAAAAATCATTGCGAAGCATAGCTGTCACCGTATCCTTGTTGAAGAGCCTAGCACCAAACCGCTTACTGCCGGTGCGATACCCTGCCTCATTCAACGCGTCCGCTATCTTGTCAGCTTCTACCCCTTTCATACGCAGTTCACCAAGGAGACGTAAGCCCGGATACTCTTCGGGGTCGAACTCAGGTGGTGATTTCGGCCCTATCGAACGAAACCCAAAGGGAATGTCGCCATTGTAGAGTCCTTGTGCGACGCGCTCGCTTTTTCCCTTGCTGGTATGCTTTGCCAGCATATCAGAGAAGTAGGCCGCGAATGCTGCGAGAATAGTCAGTTGTAACATCCCCTCTGGTGTACTATAGTCGATGTGTTCGGATAACGAGATAAATGCAGTGCGTGATTGCGAGAGAATGCGGAAACTTTGTAATGTGACCATCACATTACGTGACCAGCGATCTAACGTATGAACGAATACCATGACCTTGCCTGGATTGGCTTGTATATAATCAAGAAGTCGCTTAAAATCTGGTCGATGAGCAATTTGCTCTCCACGTGCGCTTCGCTCGTCATCCTCAAAGAAGGTGGGTTCGGGCAAACCGCGTAACTTCGCTGCATCTCGAATGGCTCTTTTTTGAGCATCAATACTGTAATTGTCCTTCTGCATTTCGCTGGAACGTCGCACATAACCAAGAACGACGATACCGCTATTTGACTCGAATTGACTAGGCTGCGGAAACATGAGTATCTCCTTCATCTCGTTGCTCCTGATGGAGCAGTGATAATTGTTTAAGAACTTCTGGATTGTTTTCCTTCAAACATCTCATCAGAATGCGTGCAATCAAACTGCAAAATGCCACCTCATCTGACGAAAGTCTTTCTCCTGGCTGGATATCTTCCTGTTTCTTTTCTAACATTGTTTATCGCTCCTGCTATCGTAAAAGATGCTTTGCTCAATGGCTTTACTATAGCAGAAGTGAATTATAGATACAAATTAGCGTGGTTAGTCTATCTATACTGTATCTAGGTTATTTATGCCCTTTCTGAGCAGTATGAGGATCTCCTTCTATATTTTGACTAGAAATTTATTGCTTACGAGTTTTTTACGATGTCTGAAAATTGCCTCTCTACGACGTTTTGGTGAGGATCAGGAAGTGGATTCGTCTGGGATCAGTTGGAAGTATCAACGTATCACTTCCTCTAATGTTGATCGATGCTCTCTGCACGTGGACTTTTTGAAGCAGAATACGTGTTGCTTGATCCTTCTTTTTGCCTTCGATCATCCTTGCAATCCTCGTCAGTTGGTAGTCGCTAAACTGATATGTCCAGACGCCTGTACTCTTCACTTCAAGGATATCGGCATCTTGGGTATCGTTACTGATATGAGCACTTAAGATGCTTCTGTGTATCTCACCTGAGAGTACATACTTGTTTCCAAGCTGCTTCCTAGCTTGTTGAACCGCGAGTTGAGCTATTTGGCTCTGGAGAGCGTGCGTATTATAGACCTCACCTGTACACGTTACGTTTACCGCCACTGTCACCTGAGTTGCCTCATCCCCAGTGTCACGGCTCCGTGTATGATGTGAATTGCACTCAGGGAACGTGATGAGTGTTTCCTCTGGACGTACTTGTGTTTGTAAGACCATTTGCACACTCTTCATCAGATTACTCTCCAACCTTGCTACTGTCCCTTTCAGATCTTGTATTGTGACGATTGGAACATCTTTCGCGTCCTGTCCACCATGAAAAGCTCCATTAGCCACAAACACATTTTGACGGCAACACAGCCCATAAACATCACCAATCTTGACATTACCTCCTGGTCCCGTGATAGCTGCGTGTGCTAAAACTGTCACTTGCCCTTCAGTAGGCATGATTGCAGCCGGTATGGTCACGTCTTGATCTGTGATGAGTTGTATTCCGTCTGTACCTACAAGCAAGGTTCCAGCGTTCACCGTCTGGACATAAGGAGCAGCATTGTAGAACGTGATGAAACCGTGAGCTGATTTCGCGTTTTGGTGCGCGATTCCTGTAGTAGAGACAGTTTGTGTTTGGCTCATGGTAATTGATGGGAGTACTCGTCCTAGTACTTGATTTTTTGTTGGATCGGCAGTCCCGTTCGTAATAACCTGCAGTGTACTGATTGTCGTGAGTTGTTGTGATGCGCTTACGATGGTGATGGTTGCTGATGGAGTGAAGAAGGCACGGATGCCTATAGAGAGTATTCCTGCAATGATGCCAAAAAGTGATATGCACAGGAGAAGAAGCAAGGCAAGGGGTTTTCGTCGCTGACGTTTTGCGAGATGTGGTACCTTTCCTGAGGATATGAATGACTCCTCTGTATATAAGGGTGCGTGTCTGTCGTCGTAAGTTGTCGTAGTCGTTTGCTCATCCACGATGCTTTCGATGACTTCAGGTAGCACTCCCTCTTCTTCAAATTCAATATACACGTTTAAGCGTCTTCTTGGCTGCTTCGAGGCATGTTCCTCGCTCTCAGTGTTCTCCTGGATCACAGAGATATGCTCGAAGAGGTTAGCGATTTCACGGTGGAGATAGTCGTTCATGTGGTTTTCCTCTCACTCGCTACAACGGGGAAGGAGATTAATCACTTCCCCGCATGATAGAGTTATGCCGTAACAGGTGTACTTTGCCGCGTCGTATCATAGACAAGATAGTCGATGATGCCTGGGTCTTCTTTGAGTTGCTTCTGCTGAAAGCCTTCGGTGAGAGGCGTGTTCCACTGCATCAGGATAAACCCATCCTGCATCTTGCTCGTATATCCATACAGGATGATCTCGCCTTCGCCCTGCCAATCTCCCAGCACATCAACAAGATGATCCAGGTCTCTGCGTTGACAAAGAATGAGTAACATATGCATCGTTGTCCCTTTCTATATGTTGATATGTTCATCGGCATGAAGTGGTCGAAAAGCTCCGTTGTCGTTGATATACACATACGTTGCGTTTTCCACGCTGAGGATCATGTCGGGCTTACCATCCCCGTTTACGTCCTTGAAGCTGATGGTTACAATGTCCAGGTCGCTCTGTTGCCCGACAAGCGTTGGACCAAGATACACTCTTGCTTTCGTCCCATCTCCGCCTGGAAACTCAATCACTTCCACGCGTTTATGAAGGTTCAGCGCGATAAAATGACTTGGCGTTTGGGCATCATTATGTCCCACCCTTGCATCACATTGAGAGGTGCGAGGATGCCCGTACTGCACATCTTCTTGATAGCCTTGCCACACGTTCATCAACAAGTTTCCTCCTATCCACAACAGCAACATGACGATCATCCCAATACCAAGAATCCAGAGCCAACGGAAATGAGGTTTCAGTGTACGCTGATGTGGAAGCGAAAGGCGTTCCGTTTCTCGTTCCTCGTCGTTGTTCTGTTCTGCTTCCGGTGGATGTGTTGGTCGTGGATGCTGATGTGAAGCAGGCTGTTGATGTGGACGTTTGCGACGAATATAGACGTTGACATCATCGTAACGGTCCTGCTGTCGTACCTCTTTCCGGCCCATATGGGCAAGCCCTTGAGACGGTATAGTATCAGTACGGTAGCGTCGAGTGCTGCTGGGTTGACGTGTTGGATATAAACTCTCGTCGTCTAACTGCTCATCATAGTCGATGTTCACATGAGTCTGTCGAGAGCGAACGGCAGTTAATTTCATGGGGGAAGGCTCAATCCCATTCCATTGCTTCTGCTGGGTGGTGCTGTTTTCGTTCATAGTAACCCTTCTGAAAGTAGCACTGTGAGGTGTCACAGTGCTACCCTAACTAGACAGTCTTTCCGTTCACGAGATGAGTTGCTTCTTCCGGGGTCAATAGTCCGTCCTGTACGTACTGGTTGACCTGAGAAATTGCTTCCCGGTCTTCGTGACAGCTACATCCACTATTCCAACAGAAAGGTTTCGCTTCCGTATCTTCCTTGTAGCCTACAGTGATAACAGGAATGAAATTATCGGCGAATGGGCGTAAATTTTGTATGGTCATATCGTCACCTGCACCTGCTGTTGAGTAGTAGCAATAGGGTAGATGACAGTTGATCGTGACTGACCTTGCCCGTGAAGAGCAGCACACCATCCTACGATATAGCCTGCTCGATAACGATCTGTCGTTATCGTATCGTAGATGTTTCGAGCTAAGAAGCCGTACACATTTGCATCTGTAAGAGGTTTACTTTGGTAGTGTTCAATAAAGCGCAAGTAGCCTTCTTGGGAGCCTTTACTAAAATCTTCATTCTCGACACTAATAGGTATCGTACCTAAAACAATGTGTTCTCCCATAACGGGTACTCCTTGACGTGAAGGAAACCCAAGCCTACAATGAGGCTGGGAACCTAGCCAACTTTCATAGGATGCAACGTTCCTGCTAAACTGGCTCCGCCTCGAACACGGCGCCAGTTTTTTGCTAAAAAAATAGTACCTCCTCTCCAACAAAGCAAGGTTGCTTACTAGATTTGTCCTCTTCTGTCTTGTAGCGCAAGACGACAGTAAAAGACACAAGCATTTTTAAAATTCTATACACAACTTATGTGTCTTATGATGACCCTAACGTCAATAATAATACCTAATAAATTTGTCTATGTCAACCCTACAAAGCCTTACCATGACTTGACATGACCCTAGTGACCTGTTACCATCCAAATGTCTATAGACGAAAGGGGGCATTATGTACTCTCATGGCATCAGAAGAGATTTTAGAGGTTAAAGACGTTGCCAAAATATTAAAGGTAAGTACTCGCACCGTGATACGTTTGGCTGAACGGGATGAACTCGTGGCATTCAAAGTTGGTGATTTATGGCGGTTTCGCCGTTCAGATGTTGATGATTATATACAACGACAAATCCAACGTCGCCAGAAGGACGGTTAAGCTTCCTGAATGCCGTCGTATTCAATATCAAATTCAAGCAGCCCAGAAGTAAATGCTCAATTGCTTTTGCCTCTGAACCGCTCATATTAGCAAAGATGGGAACATTCAAAACCGTGGCTTGCTGCGCTTCTACATCTGTAAGAAGTGTTGCTCATCGTCCTCCTCACTCTTTTTCTGTGGAAGGGTAGATGATGAAGATGTAGATGATGTGTTTGCAGAGGATAGCTTTGAAGACGATGCCTTTGGAGGCTTCGGCTGCGAATGCGTGTTAAAATGAAAGGGAAGGTTCGCAAGTGCTTTCAGGCCACGGTCTTTGTAATAGGGGATGCCTTTGACCTTCATGGCAGAAAGAGCATTCGGAACCATCAAAATGAGATTCTGCTCCATTGTGCGAATCTCCTCAGGCTTAATGAGTCGTCGAGAGGTTTCCCCTTGTGTCCACGAGGAATGTTCATCTATGCCGGAGCCGTTCGTATGCTGGCTCGCAGTGGGAACCGTTGCATCCCCGATTTTCTCACTGTAATACTGTGCAACTTCCTGATCGACGCCGCCAAGTACGAGATGCGTTCCAGCATTCGCCCTGATCGTCTTGCCCTCTTCTTTTCCATAGGTTTCCCACAACTGGGAGAAATCCTGGATTGCCATGAAGATTGCTATCTTCAAGTAACGAGCCATACTGATAATGTCACCCATTCCAGGAATATGCCCAACTTTGGTGAACTCATCGAAGTAACATGCTTTGCTTGTCCCTCCACGATCCCACGCCGCAAACAGTTGCATGCAGAAGGTCGCCAGTAAGGGACGTAACCGTCGAGTGTCCTTGCGTGGGACGCAGAGGTACAAGGCAATGATCTTATCATTCATGGCGTCGAAGTCGATGTTGTCCTCTGGTTGGGGACTCGTACCTGTAACCTGACGTACCTTCGGACTCGCGAAAGCCTGGAATCGGTTGCCGATTTCAGACATGATACTTGCAATCATGTGCTCATTCTCCTCCATGTTACGCAGAAAGTTCTTTCCCAGACGTTGTGCCTCTCTCGAGGACGTTGTTGAAAGTATGACTTTGACGTTCTGATACGAGCTCGTGATGATGTCAACCAAACGGGTGAATGAAGCATCCGGTTCTGTATCGTGCAAGTGGATTGCTACTGCCGAGATCAGTTGCCGCGCACAGGTAGACCAAAAGGGTTCCCGACTCTCACCCGTATTTTGCACCCAGCAGTCCGCAAGGTCTTGAGCATCCTCAATACCCTTGATTTGTTGTAATGGGTTATACAACTGGCTGATTGCAGGATTGCTCGGAGCAAAGACTTTCACTTCATGATACTGCGACATACATCCGGCGGTCATCTTGAAGAGTTCATCTTTCAAGTCGGCTATCAGGAGCGAGCGGCTCCCTCGTTCACGTAGGAGGTTCGGAATGAAAATGAGACTACTCTTGCCTCGTCCGGTTGGAGCCGTCAAGAGCACATGTTCCCATTGTTGTTGCTTGGTCAAGGAGATGGTCTGCAAAAGGTAGCGTCCAATGACAAACCGTGTAGCAATGGGAATTGGGGGACGGGAATGAGCCTTCGTTTGACTGGTGCCAACGGTTTGTCCTGGTCCAAGCATCTGCACTGTGCCCACTACCAATGCAAAGGGAAGACGAAGCAGAGACCAGGCAAGTTTGAGGACAAAAAGAGGAGCACGAAACAGAACAAATGGGGCCGCAAAGCGACGTGCTTCCTGAAGAGTAGCATACCGTGACGACCCGTAAGTGGTTGACTTGCGTAGCTTGAGGTCGAGCGCGACAAGCAGGTAGATCACGCACATGAAGCCAAGAACTACAAACGGGTAGTACTGAGGAGTTTTCGCCACAATGACGTCTTTGAGAAGCGTGTACAGCCAACCTTGTTGGTGATCAAGCACGAGCGGGACTGCAAAAGGGTAAACAAAGCGCAAGAAGTAGATGAGCAGACCCATAGCCAATACGCCTGCAAGTAGTTTAATGAGTAATTTCATCATCGTCATCTCCTCGTTGAAGTTCATGTGAAGATCGTTGTTCATTTCCGTAAGAGAGGGAGTGTTCCTGTTCATGCACGACCGAGTCCCGGTCATGAAATTCGTCCAAAGCACCTGAAATCTGGTGATACCACTCTTTGTCGCTATGCTCAAGAGCACTTTCACGCAAGTGCTGGTAATCGTCCTTGTACAGTTTGACCGGTTCTGCTTCGCCTGTTTCCAGGTTCTCGCCCGATCCTGCAAGGACGAGATGGACATGCGGATGGTCGGTATTGGAATGAATAGAACCGTACCAGTGGAGGTCTTTACCCTGCTGCTCTTCCAAATCGTGCATCACATCACGAACCCATTGACGATAGTCCTCAATAGGCTCATCCTGTCCAGGACTGAGTACCAATTTGTGATAATTCACACTTGTACTGGTGTGATCCATCACATCATTCACCGCCTCCTCTCGGTCAACATGATCGCTCTCTTTACTAAAGAGATGGCGATCCTCACGATCCTCATGCTGTTCGTCGCGACTACGATGTTCGATATAGCGAACATGTGCTGCAAGATGTTTTGAGGCTTTCTCTCGGTTGCCTCGTAGAAATTGGCCTTTGATAATCATGGCTTGCACCTTGCTTAGATATCCCGATCAAAATCGAGCGTGCCATCGAGTGTCTGTTCCACATGGTCGTGTTCAATCGCCGTAGGCGTGTCTAACCAATTCTGCTCTACTTCTGGAAGATCGAGCCAGTTGCGTTCTATCTGTGGAAGGTCAAACCAACTCTGTTCCATCTCTGGGAGGTCGAGCCAGTCGCGTTCCACGAACCCATCAGGAAGTGGATTGTAAAGCTGCTCTTCCATATCTTGGAACAGGCCGTCATCAGAGAGATACTCGTCAGAGGGATAAGTGTTCATTATTCAACCTCCTGCTCCTCCACGGGTGACTGAGGAAGGGCTGGAATACGCTCGGAGAGTTCTTTCATCGTTTGCTGCTCGGCATGTTCATACGCCTTCGTTGCAAAGACTCTCCCATGCGTCTTCGACAGAAACGCGTAGATAAGACGACGAATAATGCCGCTATCACGCACAGTACGAGTGATAAGTTTGGCGAGACGCGTGTTGCCCTGAACCATGTTTTCCTTAAGAGCGTCTCGAATTTCGCGGAGCATCATGTCATGGATTTTCGTAGCGAGTTCGGCGTTCGATCTGCGTACTTCTTCACGGATCGCCTCGCGAATAAGAGGTAAACTTTGTCGCTCCATTTCCTGTGCTTGTTCGCGGGCATTGTCTTGTTGTATCCAACCCTCAATGATCGCGGTGAGTGTTCGGCCTTCTCGCTCCGCTTTCAGGTTGAGAGCATGTTTGAGAACTTCATCTATTGAAACATTGAATTGTTGTTTTGCCATTGCATCCTCATAATTTGCTATCACAGTACCCTTTTGCTCTTTTACAAAGCATTCCAATAAATCCTGTTTGACCTACGAAAGAGTATACGATGAGTTAGCACATCCTTTCTATAGTGCCGTAGTGGTGTCTAGTGATTTCCTAGATCAATATCCCTCGCTAGAAGGGACACGAGCGTTATGACCTAGAGAAACCTAGCTGTTTTAGACATTTCTGTTCAAGCAACGCCGCCATTTCTCTTCGGCAATCTATATCTACCGCCAACTCTACACGAGAGGGCACAAACAAATCTACGAACAGGGATGCCACGTTAAAAAAAGCTTCGTTGTTAGGGGTTTTGTTAGGGGCGATGAAGTTACATGTCTTGTTTAATGAAAAAAAGTGATATGTGCTATCCTCAATCAAAATGGAAAAGGGCAAAAGGAGATATGTTCAACATCAATACTCAAAAGCAAGAAAGTTTCTGATTTCATTTCCGCTTTTAGCAATCAGTAGAGAATGTAGAAGAAATGAGAGCAAAAGCGGAGAGAGATTCTTATAGCTCTTCTTTATGAAGAAAAGAAGAAGGAGATACTTGTGCGTGAATTGTCACCGCTACGCGATATGATTGCATTGATCCGTATTCAACCGAAGGTAAGTTGGCGCACATACATGCTATGCATCATGGACGTATGCATATATGCGATCACAGCGTTTTGGTGGTTGCTAACGAGCATTATTTATGCTCTTCTTCCCATTACATCTGCAAAACCCACCTTGTATTGGAACCAAGCGTACCTTACTGGCTGGCTCTTCTTTCTCGGGATAGCGATTTTTGTGACGCGTATAATGAGTAAGGCCATTAAAGAGTTACGAGGATTACTCGCACTTTCGCGAACACACTCATCGCGCTCCCCGAAATTTTCCTGGAATCAATTTCTAAGAATTTCTTTACCACATTGGCTCTATGCTGAGGAAGTTCTTCACGATCCTTCCCCAACGTCTGTTTTGGACCGCGTGCAAAGATCAGAGATAACGGTAGAGGAACTGGGCCAAATTTATCAAGATATGGTAGAGCCTGCTCAGTCGCATTCGTCAATGAGTTTTCTTATTACCTTGTCACATGATGTGAAAATTTCTATAGTAGGACAAAGCGGGAAAATGGAGTCCATTACTATACAAACTAAGTCGCAAGCTTCTATGATTGCATTTTTGGCAACACGGGGTGAAGGACGAGGCGCATGGGTACTAAAAGATGAAATTCTCAAACACGTATATGGAAAAACCGGAAAGGATCAACAACAAGCACATCTAAATACAGATACATACCGTATCAATCAGAAAATTCAGGAGGCTGTAGAAAAAGCAGAAGCAATTCACGGAATAAGCTTGATTTCGTCTATAAAGGGAATAGACGTATTCGAGCAGGAACGCTTTGAGGGTAAGCAGCACTGGCGTCTTTCTCCTACATGCGAAATAGATGAGTGCAATATATTAACTACTTTGCATCGAAGAGTACAAGTTGTAAAAGAGGGAAATGTAACAGTCTTAAGTCGTGACGAGTTGAGGCCAGCATGTCATCACTTGATGGAAACCATTGGACAAGGATTTCTAGCCGAATGTCAGGAAGATAATGGAGAGAACCAAATAAGTAAAGAAATTTGGCCTTGGGCAGCAGAACGTTACGTTACACATCGTAATCAATGCCTTGACATACTGGAATATGCGGCACAGCAAGAATTGGCTACTGCAAGAAGTGCGTCTTCTAAAGAAGAGTATAGGAACGCATTACAGTGGGCAGCAAAATTATCTAGCTGGATGGTTCATGTTGCCATTGGAATTATTCCAGAAGGAATAAAGGCAGAAGAGGCTTTGTGTAAGTGCCTCAAATTGTATAAAAAACTTGTTGCACCTCAAGAGGCAAAAACCATCTTCCAGCAATACAAAGAACGGATGGAAGAACTTAGTTCGACATGGCAACCTAGTACTCAAGTAGTCAACAGCTGGTCAGAGATAGTAGAGTATGAGATGTCAAAGGAATGATGGAGAAGTACAAAAAGAGCTTGTGACAATTTTCCTGTTTCAATTCATCCTTTTTTGAGGTGAGGATAATCGTATCTAAAGCATTACGCGACCTAGCACACGATACTTTAGATACGATTATCCTGTTTTTGGGGTATATATTATTTATAGGCAGAGATAGCGCACCAGAAGCTGTGTTATGAGCTGAATATAGAAGAATCTAGCATTTTTAATGCCCTTTATCTTGTATTACGGGCGGGGAAATAGTGCTGCTATCAAGTCTATTGGAGCAATGCGATGATAGGAGGAAGTAAGACAAGTCAAGGGGTGGTTTATGATGCTGCGACAAATTGTATCGTCTTCTGACACGTATTATTCGGCAATGGTACGTAGCAGCATTGAGAAACGTTGGAAATGTGGAAAGTGGGAGCAATCGTGAGATGATGTACCTCTCATCCGTCAACCCGAAATAGGGGTAGCCAGGAACTTTATTTACTCGCTCGCTTAAAACGGATAGGGAAGGTGCTGGCTCCAAGAGTGGTTCCCGATGTATCACATAATTGATTTCTGTAATAAACGAGTAGATGAAGGAGCCACTACTGGCCCCCTTGATGAGTCCAGCAGTGGCTCCTTCATACATATTTTTGACTGATAGGCTGTCTGGCTCCCGCAACTATACGTGCATTCGTGATAAGAACGACCAACATCAGTCGCAATAGTACCTAAACACGCATATCGTTTTCAGAGAAGAGTTTCACTAGTCCTATGTTACTCAATTACCACTTGCTCTTTTGACTAGATACATCGCCCCAACTCTAGCGTTATCGTACTCACGAGGATGACTCCCAGTGAGAACTACCACGATATCACGTACCAGTTAGTCATAAACTGCAGCAAGACCTCAATTATCGCAAATAGTGTTTCTATCCCGAACGGGCTTCCCTTGCCAATTAGACCCTATAGGTATGAGTACACGACAATATGGAGGGAAACAAGAACACAGTGTGAGCGAGCGACTCTTACCTGGAGAGCCTCCACAACCTACGACCTGATGCGGAATTTGAGTATACGACAGAAACAAAACGGGTACGTGCTTGGCTAGAATGGGAAGGCGGGACAAGGAGTTATCTACTCTAAGTCCTTTCACGAGTATTGTAGAACAGATTTTTAATACGAGTCTTGTATTGCACTGTAGTGTGTTTTGCTGTATAACTATAGTAAATTCAAACACTATTAAATTATGATTCGTTAGCCAAATTCCCTTGCAGATGAAACAAGATGTCCTCTATAGAGAATTTATTTTTCAAGAGGTGCCATACTCCTATTTCTCTTGTGAGAAACGTCGAAAGAAACATTCAAAAGAGTGTCAATCTCTAACATGAAGGAGAAGGTTATAATGCAAACGGAGCAAATTTCTCGCCCAAACATTCCATCTTTTTGGGCGTTACTTGTCGGTATTGATACATATGCGGTTGAAAGTCTACATAATCTCAACGGTTGTGTCAACGACGTTGAGGCTATGCGAATTTTCTTAATAAACCAGTTACATGTTCCTGAAAGCCACATTCTTGTCTTAAAGAATGAGCAAGCAACACATCAAGCTATTCTTGACGCCTTTAAAGGATTTCTCATTAACAATCCTTCTATTGCGTTCAACGATCAATTA
>JAABUQ010010266.1_pt1 | contig 12321 bp, 15 predicted proteins | sample 5560001 | NCBI WGS metagenome assembly JAABUQ01 (sample SAMN10711888, study PRJNA513371) | rock metagenome | isolation source: Antarctica rocks | place: Antarctica: Victoria Land, Finger Mt nord | collected 2015-12-18
ATTTCATTGCCGCCGATCTGGAGTCCGATCAGACAAGCTCCGAGCAATTGCAGAAATCCCAAGGTGATGGACCAAAGGCGGGCGGCGCTCAGCAGAGCGCGGCCGAGGTTCACGCCGACCTGCGGCTGAACGATGGCTTCGACATCGACCAGATGGTGTCGGAATACCGTGCGTTGCGGGCCTGCGTGGTCAAGCTGTGGAGCGCGAGAAAACGGGAGTGGAACCGCAGCGACTTCGACGACCTGGTCAGGTTCAACGAAGCGATCGACCAAGCCATAACGGAGTCTCTCAGCCACTATACGCAGACACTCGACCATTCGCAGAACCTGTTCCTCGGCATCCTCGGCCACGACCTGCGCAATCCGATCGCCGCTATACTGATGTCGGCTGACCGGTTGGCCGACCTTGGACCGCTCAACGCTAAACAAGCGTCCGTAGCTACCAGGATCAATAATTCCGCATCGCGAGCCGTCGGGATACTCGACGACCTTCTCGACCTCACGCGCGTGCAGTTCGGATCGGACCTGTCAATCCACACGGACAAGATGGACATGTCCGTGCTGAGCCGGCAGTTGGTCGATGAAATGCGGGCTGCCCATCCCCATCGCACCATTGTCCTGGAAACCATGGGAAATCTGGAAGGCGAGTGGGACAGGCTCCGCATGGGGCAGGTTCTTTCAAACCTGATCGGCAACGCTATTGTACATGGCTTCAACGACTTTCCGGTTGAGATCGGCGTAGAAGGCGAGCCGGAGAAGGTTGTCCTGTCGGTGCGAAACAAGGGGGTGCCGATCCCTCAGGACAGGATACGCTCTATCTTCGACTCGCTCATACGAGGCGATCAGGACGGACAAGAACCGAAAGGTTCGACGCACATGGGCTTAGGGCTCTACATCACGCAGAAGATTGTCGGCGCCCACGGCGGCACCATTGGTGTGACATCAAGCGAGCGGGACGGCACGAGGTTCACCGTCAGCCTGCTGCGCCATCATCCGGCTGCCTCAAACTTGACGGGACGGTAGCCATCTCACCGAGAGTCGCGCCCGCCATGCATCGACGCTGTGCCGCGCAGGCGGCCAAAGGCGAGTCAAGCAGCCTAGCCCGGATAATTCGTCAGGGCTGACGGGCATGGTACAAGCCGCTGATACGATGTAGGAATTGGATGTTGAAGCCATTCCCATCGGATCGTGAGCGCACGCCCGTCAAAGTTGAATCTACGCCGATACTGTCGGGTTTGTCACCGCTATCCGGCAAGGGTAGCGTCTCAGTTTGAAATCAGAGGCCACCCGGAGCTATCATTGCCCGTTCCTTGTCTCTCGGTCACCCTCAGCTTTCGCGGACTTCTCACACTCAAACTGCCCGTCTTTTGTCCGGCCGTACCAGCGCTCGCCTTGGAGGTGGTAGATATGTGTCGGCAGGTTGACCCAGACGACGCGGTCGCCGGGGCAGGTTATCGCCGCCGGGACTGCCGCATATTGCTTGTGCCGGGCTGAGGCCGGGAGCCAGGAGATCACTGAGAGAGCAACTGCTATGGGCAGTCGGCGCATCAGGGCGAAGCTCCTCCGGTAGTAACTCAATGGTATGCTAAAGTAGCAGGGTCGATGTTTGGCGGCGTTCAATCGTTCGTAAGGTCAATGCCAAGCGTCCATCCTTCAAAGGTGTGCCCGCCGAAGTTGACCCGCACGCGCTGGTAGCGCTCGTACTCACCTGTGCCCTGTCCAAGCCAAATCACGCGTACCAGTTGGCCAGGACGAGGCTTCATGCATCCTGGGCCGATTTCATTCTCGGTAAGACCCGCTTCCTCAGCCTCTTGGATGGTTCGGCAAACCAACGCCCACGATTGGAGATATATGGGTCGGCTATGGTCCAGCGTTTCCCACGACGTAGGGGCGCGCTGTGCGGTGGCGAACGTTGAAGCGAGCAGCGAGCATCCAAAGAGCGCGCCGGTTCGCACCGTGCAACCGATCCGCATCAAGCCACTTTCGCCGCGCGCGGCTTGTAGGGACCGCGTGCCTTGATCGGCACCTCAGACCGCGCATCGATCAGCGCCACCGAGCTTCCCAAGCTGCCCCGCCGCATTGGACGCCGCCTCTTGCTCGTCCTGGTCCTCGCCAGTTGCGATCCTAGCCACCGTCACGGCGTTGCCGATCAGGCCGGCGGGACGCTTCTCGACCCTAGGACCGCGCGGCATCATCGTCTTCCGGATCTTCACCGGGCATCGGCGCTTGGCTATCCCAGCCCTCCAGCCATACCTCGCGTTCATCACTGCCCTCGGGATAAGGACACTTCTTTCGAGGCACTTGATGATCGTAAGCGTCCAGACCTTCGTTGAAGGGATTCCCGCCTGTCGGTTCAGCCATTTTATCCTCCAGTGACCCACCGCCAACCAGAGACTGGCGAGCGTTGCATTACCCTTTGACCTGGGGTCTGGTGTCGCACTTCACCAAGGATTTGAAGGCCGCACGCAAGCCGATCAACGCCAGGGCCGAGACCGTCGCCTCGTCCGGCATGTTCCGCGGCGCCGTGGCAAAGCGGCGCTGCATCGTGCCGGCCGACCTGTTCTACGAGTGGACGGCCGAGGCGGACGGCAAGCAGCCGTTTGTTATCGGCCGGCAGGATGGGCGCCAGCTCGTATTTGGCGGCTCTATTGCGCGTCGGGGCGTTCATCAGTATGCGCCGCTACACATATGCGCCCGATCCTCCTGTTCCTCCCTCTTATCCTGGCCGGCTGCCACGACAATGGCCGCACGCCGTTCGAGAGCGACGTGCAGTGCGTCCGGCGCGAGATGCCGATCTCGCCTCAACTCGGCTTCGAGGGTGCCGATAGCGTGTGCCAGAAATACTCCGACGACGGCACGCTCACGCAGCTCGACAGCCACCGCATCCCCTTAAACCTGCACGGGGCACCCGATCTCCAGGCTGCGGCCTCGCACGACGGGGTGCCGTTCACACCGTAGGTTGCGATTTTCGCTGTGTCTGACCATGCCCCTCTGTGCCGCGTACAGCTTGGGAACAATCTTGGGAATGGCAGCTCGATCTCTCCAATTTGTTAAGTAGAAACTGAGGCTTATGCCTGCCTCCTGGCGGAGAGGGTGGGATTCGAACCCACGGTACGCTTGCACGCACAACGGTTTTCGAGACCGTCCCGATCGACCACTCTGGCACCTCTCCCAAGGCAAGCGGCGGGGTTCCTATAGGGCGCGCCCATGCGGAGCGCAATCTGCCGGAACCGGATGCACCCGAGTTGACAGCGGAAAATCCGGGCCTATAAGCACTGCCTCCCGCACCGACAGACATCGGAGCGTCGTCGTGCCCCCACGACCCATGAACAAGAAGCGACTGGGTGCCGCGCCTGCCTCTCCCTGGGGTCGCACGGGACCGAGAGATCGGAAAGCAAAGAGAAGCATGTTCGCAGTCATCCGCACCGGCGGAAAGCAGTATCGCGTGACCCCGCAGGCGGTCCTCAAGGTCGAGAAGCTGGAAGCCGAGGCCGGCTCCACCATCACCTTCACCGATGTCCTCGCCGTCGGCGGCGGCGAAGGCGGCACCACCATCGGTGCCCCGCTCGTGCCGGGTGCTACGGTGACCGCCACCGTCGTCGCCCAGGACCGTCTGGACACCGTCATCATCTTCAAGAAGCGGCGCCGGCAGAACAGCCGTCGGCGCAACGGCCATCGCCAGCCCGTCACCGTGCTGCGCATCGCCGAAATCACCACCGCCTGAGCTGAGGAGACGGCGCAATGGCACACAAGAAGGCAGGCGGGTCGTCCCGCAACGGCCGCGATACCGCGGGCCGGCGCCTGGGCGTCAAGAAGTTCGGCGGCGAGAGCGTGATCGCAGGCAACATCATCATCCGCCAGCGCGGCACCAAGATGAAGCCGGGTCGCAATGTCGGCCTCGGTAAGGACCACACGATCTTCGCGCTCATCGACGGGCACGTGAAGTTCGAGACCCGCGCGGAGGGTCGCGTGCAGGTCAGCGTGGACGCGCCCGCGGTCGCGGTCGCCGCCGAGTAGCCAGCCGACCCCTTGACCGGAACGCACCGGGCCGGCCTTTCATTGGCCGGCCCGTTTTCGTATCCGGCTTCCCGTTCCGGACCAGGCAGTCATGAAGTTCCTCGACCAGGCCAAGATCTACGTCAAGTCAGGTGACGGCGGCGACGGTGTCGTCGCGTTCCGGCGCGAGAAGTACATCGAGTTCGGCGGCCCGGATGGGGGCAATGGCGGACGCGGCGGCGACATCATCTTCGAGGCCGCCGCCAACCTCAACACCCTGATCGACTTCCGCTACACGCAGCATTTCCGGGCCCGCAAGGGCGGCAACGGCGCCGGCTCCGACCGCACCGGCGCGGGCGCCGCGGCGATTGTCATCAAAGTGCCGACCGGCACGCAGATCTTCGACGACGACCGCGAGACCCTGCTCGCCGACCTCGACGAGGCGGGCAAGCGCGTGCTGCTCTGCCGCGGCGGCGACGGCGGCTTCGGCAACGCCACCTTCAAGAGCAGCACCAACCGCGCGCCGCGCAAGGCCGATCCGGGCTGGCCGGGAGAGGAGCGCTGGATCTGGCTGCGCCTCAAGCTGATCGCCGATGCCGGCCTCGTCGGGCTGCCCAACGCCGGCAAGTCGACCTTCCTCTCGGTGGCCTCGGCGGCGCGGCCGAAGATCGCGGACTACCCCTTCACTACCCTGCATCCGCAGCTTGGCGTGGTTCGGCTGTCGGTGTCTGAGGAGTTCGTGCTGGCCGACATTCCCGGCCTGATCGAGGGCGCGCACGAGGGCGCCGGCCTGGGCGACCGCTTCCTCGGCCACGTCGAGCGCTGCGCGGTGCTGCTGCACCTGATCGACGGGGCCGCCGGTCACGTGGTGCAGGCCTGGCGCACCGTGCGCGAGGAGCTCGAGGCCTATGGCGGCGGCCTCGCGGACAAGCCCGAGCTGGTCGCTTTGAACAAGACCGACGCGATGACGCCGCGGGAGATCTCAACGCGCCGGCGGGCGCTGGAGAAGGCGACCGGCTGCGAGGTGCTCATCCTCTCCGCGGTCACCCATGCCGGCCTGCCGGAGGCGCTGCGGGCGCTGCAGGATCGGATCGGCGCCGGCCGCGCGGCGCGTCCGCGTCCGCAGGCCGACCTGCGCGTGGAGCCGTGAGCGAGCAGCCGCCGGTCCTTCAGGAGCCTCCCAGCCTGGCCCAGGCCAGGCGGTTGGTGGTCAAGATCGGCAGCGCCCTGGTCGTCGACGCGGACGCCGCGGCACCGCGCACGGCCTGGCTGGCCAGCGTCGCGGCCGACATCGCCGCCCTGCGGGCACGCGGCGTCGAGGTCAGCGTGGTCTCGTCCGGCGCGATCGCCCTCGCCCGCCACGCCCTGAACCTGCCGGCCGGTCGCCTGCGCCTCGAGGAGAAACAGGCCGCGGCCGCGGTCGGGCAGATCAGGCTGGCGCAGGCCTGGAGTGCCGCGCTGTCCGAACAGGGGATGGTCGCGGCGCAGCTGCTGCTCACCCCGGACGACACCGAGGACCGCCGGCGCTACCTTAACGCCCGCGCGACTCTCACCACGCTTGCTGCCCTCGGCTGCGTGCCGGTGATCAACGAGAACGACACCGTCGCCACCGCCGAGATCCGGTTCGGCGACAACGACCGGCTGGCGGCGCGGGTCGCCGAGATGGTCCAGGCCGACCAGCTGGTACTGCTGTCGGACATAGACGGGCTCTATACCGCCGACCCGCGCCAGGACCCGCAGGCGCGGCACATCCCACTGGTGCCGGCGCTGACCGTGGAGATCGAGGCGATGGGTGGCGCGCCGCCGCCCGGTTATTCCTCCGGCGGCATGCGCACCAAGCTGGCGGCGGCACGGATCGCGACCCAGGCCGGTTGCGCCATGGCGATCGCGCTCGGCGGCAGGCACCACCCGCTCGCCGCCCTGCTGGAAGGCGCGCCCTGCACCTGGTTCCTGCCGGCCCAGGACGGCCGCTCGGCACGCAAGCGGTGGATCGCCGGCGGGCTGCAGGCTGCCGGTCGCGTGCGCATCGACCCGGGCGCCGCCCGCGCGCTGGCGGGCGGCAGTTCGCTGCTGCCGGCGGGCGTCCAGACGATCGAGGGCCGGTTCAGGCGCGGCGATCTGATCGAGATCATCGGGCCCGGCGAGAAGCTGCTGGCGCGCGGGCTCGCCACCTATAACAGCACGGACGCGCAACTGATCGCCGGCCATCGCTCGGATGCCATCGAGACGCTGCTCGGCTGGCGCGGGCGCGACGAGATCGTGCATCGCGACGACCTGGTGCTGTTGTGAGATCTTGAAGCCTCAGCGCCTATCCGGGGCCGGTGGCCAGCGAAGGCGTGGCTCGCTGCGATCATGCTCGCGGGCGCCGTCGCGTACGACAGGGCGATCATCGCTGCGCGCGACGCTATCATCGCCGCGCGGGCGGCGATCGTCCGCGCGCAACGGATGGCTGCGATTGCGGACCTGCGTGCCGCGCGACGCGGGTGCGGCATCGTATTCTTCCGGCTCGACCATGACGCGCCGTTCCGGACGCCCGGGCTCCGCGTCCGGCAGCCGCATGGCCAGCACGCGCAGGTCGGCATGCATGTCGTCGAGCTGGGCCTCGAGCAGGTCCAGCCGCCCCTTCAGGCCGAACACCGCGAACGGCATCAGCAGGAAGGCGACGGCGAACAGCAGCGCCAGCACCAGCAGTGCGAGCTGCGCCCACCAGGGGATCCAGTCCGGAAGGATGGCGGGCATGGTCATGTGGCGGGCGCCTGGCGGTTGATCTACATGCCCAACGCGCGACGATAGACATCGAGCAGGGTCTCCTGCTCCTCGACCTCCGCCGGCTCCTGCCGGCGTATGCGGATGATCTGGCGCAGCACCTTGACGTCGAAGCCGGCCGACTTGGCTTCGGCGAAAATGTCCTTGATGTCGCTGCCCAGCGCCTTGCGTTCTTCCTCGAGGCGTTCGACGCGCTCGATGATGCTGCGCAGCCGGTCGGCGGCGATCCCCCCGGTGTCGGCCTTGTCGCCGCCAGCCTTGTCGTCACGGGCGCGCGTGCCGGGCCGTTCCGTCGTATCCACCGTCATCGATCCCCTCGCACCGTGGCCTGAGGTCGCGGGGCTTACCAAGTCCCGGAGCCGGGGGTCAATGTACGTGCACCCGGGCGCCATCGTCGCGGAAAGACGATTGTGACCCGGCACCCCTTGCGGGCTCCCCGGCAAAGCCCAATCCTGGGCTCCCCGACCGGCCCGGAGATCGTCCATGTCCACGACCAGTCCCACGACCAACCCCCCGAACAGCGTCGTGGAGCCGTTCGACTACATCGTCTTCGGCGCGACCGGCGACCTGACCATGCGCAAGCTGCTGCCGGCGCTCTATTACCGCTTCTGCGAGGGCCAGATGCCGGCGGATGCGCGCATCATCGGCACCGCACGTTCCGGCCTCTCGGACGACGACTTCCGTGGGCGGGCGGAGCAGGCGCTGACCCGCTTCGTCAAGGCGCCGGACCTCAGGCAGGACACCGTGAAGCAGTTCCTCGGGCGGCTGTTCTACGCCAGCCTCAACGGCGCCGAGAGCGAGAGCAGCTGGGACAACCTCACCCGGCTGTTCGACGCCGACGTCGCCGAGCGCATACGCGTGTTCTACCTGGCCACCTCCCCCAACCTATACGGCAAGATCTGCCACAACCTGGCAGGGCACGGCCTCGTCACGCCGCGCTCGCGCGTCGTGCTGGAGAAGCCGATCGGGCACGACCTCGCCTCGGCGCGCCAGATCAACGACGAGGTGGGACAGGTCTTCGAGGAGAAGCAGGTCTACCGGATCGATCATTATCTCGGCAAGGAGACCGTGCAGAACCTGATCGCGCTGCGCTTCGCAAACCCGGTGTTCGAGCGGCTATGGTCGGCGGACGCAATCGACCACGTGCAGATCACCGCCGCCGAGACCGTGGGCGTCGAGGGACGCGGCGACTATTACGATCAGTCCGGCGCATTGCGCGACATGATCCAGAACCACCTGCTGCAGGTGATGTGCCTGGTGGCGATGGAGCCGCCGGGCTCGCTGGACGCCGACAGCCTGCGCGACGAGAAGCTCAAGGTGCTGCGCGCGCTCAAGCCGATCCGGCCGGAGGACGTGGCGCAGGTGGCGATACGCGGACAGTACGGCCGCGGCCGCGTCGCCGACGCGGTGGTGCCCGGCTACATGGAGGAGCTCGGCGAGGGCCGCCAGAGCCGCACCGAGACCTTCGTGGCACTGAAAGCCGAGGTGCATAGCTGGCGCTGGGGCAAGGTGCCGTTCTACCTGCGCTCGGGCAAGCGGCTGCCCTCCAAGCACAGCGAGATCGTGGTGCAGTTCAAGGAGACGCCCTGGTCGATCTTCCCCTCCAAGCTGCAGGCCAACCGGCTGACCATCCGGCTGCAACCTGAGGAGGGCATCCAGCTCTCGATCATGAGCAAGGACCCCGGCCCCGACGGCATGGTGCTGCGCCCGGCCAACATCGACATCTCGTTCGAGAAGGCGTTCTCGACGCGCTATCCGGACGCGTACGAGCGGCTGCTGATGGACACCGTGCGCGGCGACCCGGTGCTGTTCATGCGACGCGACGAGGTCGAGACCGCCTGGACCTGGGTCGAGCCGATCCTGGAAGAGTGGAAACGCCACCCCGACACGCTGCACTACTACAGCGCCGGAAGCTGGGGACCGGAGGCCGCGCGGCAGCTGATCCACGCCGACGGCCATACCTGGTCCGAGGACATGCGATAGGTGGCAGGCGGGAAGCCCGCCGGCCTTGGGACGGGAACGCCCACGCCACGCCGCCCATGGACATCGCGCCAGCTCGGCACCCGGATCACCGCGATCCTGCTCGCCGGTGCGCTGATCGTGGCGCTGCACTTCACCGGCCTGCTCGACACGCTGCAGCGGCGGGTGTTCCCGCAGCGGATCGACTGGAACAACGACTACGCCGTGGTCGAGCACCTGCGCGACCGCGTGGTGCGCGATGGGCTCACCCACGATGCCAGGGAGTGCCTGCTGTTCATCATCAACGGCAACGATCCGCCGGGAGCGCAGCGCATCAGGGTGATGGAGAAGCACAATGCCGGCTGCCCCGGCCCGCGCGGCGAGCTGCCCAGGCTGTTCACGCTGCGTGTGGACCGGCCAGACGGCACGGTGCAGAGCGACCAGGGCAGTCCCGGGCAGTTCCACCCGCTGCCCGAGTGAGGCGGGCGGCGGCGGCGGCGCCGGAGCGAGCGGGATCGTGAAGCGTGGCCGATGCCGCGGCGGCATCCCCGGGACTTGCTCAGGAGCGCGCGGCGAGGCAATGGAGCGGCTTGGCGGCGGCATCCGGGAGAGATCATGGCTTCGCAGACAGACGCACAGGGCAGCACCGGCGAGCATGGCATCGGCATCGGTACCGGCAACCGGCGCGACTTCCTCACCCTGCTGACCGGCGCGGCCGCGATCGTCGGCGCGGGCGGCTTCGTCTGGCCGTTCCTGGACAGCCTGTCGCCGGTCGGGGGCTCCGATGGCGCGCAGGCCAACGTCGATGTCGACCTGTCCAAGGTGGCGCCGGGCCAGCAGATCGTCGTGGTCTGGCGCGGCAAGCCGGTGTTCGTGGTGCACCGCACCCCCGACGCCCTGCTCAAGCTGCAGGACACCAACCTGACCAACCGCCTGCGCGACTGGACCTCCAAGGAGCGCCAGCAGCCGGACTACGTGCTGAACTGGCATCGCTCGATCGCACCGGAATACGGCGTGATGGTGGGGATCTGCACCCATCTTGGCTGCGTGCCCAGCTACGTCCCGAAGCCCTCGCCAACCGATCCCGTTGCGGACTGGCCGGGCGGCTATGCCTGCCCCTGCCACGGCTCCAAGTTCGATCTGGCCGGACGCGTGTTCAGCGGCGGCCCGGCGCTCTACAATCTGCCTGTGCCGCCCTATTCGATGCCGACCAAGACCAGCCTGCGCATCGGCTCCAGCCCAGACGATCTCGAGTTCGACTTCGGCAGCGTGCGTCAGCTCTGAATCTAGCCTATCGCGCCGGATCAGCCATGACTGCCGTGCTGCGGCAACAGCATGACCCGACTCGCCTGGTCATGATTTGATTGCGATATTGGAAAGCTGATCTTTCAGGTCATGGCGGGCTACCGGCCCGTAATATTCAATACTGATTGCAACAATTATTTTTCTTTGACTTGTAAGTAACGTAAACGTTATAATCTTGTCAGGCCGGTTGAGTGCCCGGGAGTGAGAGCGGCGCCCTGATACGTGCATCGGGCGCCCAGCTGCCGGAACAACCACTGCGTCCTGCGTGCAGCCAGGAGCGCACGTGGCCGACAGCTTTACGCCAAAGAACCCGAACGCCAAGGGCCAGTATGCCTGGTCGAACAGCGTAAGCTGGTCGACCGGGGCACCTCCCGACCAGAACACGGCGGCGATACTCAACTCGACGGCAGTCGGCTACACGCTGCTCATCGACGGCGCCGACACCGCGAACGCGATCACCTTCGGCAGCGGCAGCGGCTCGTTGAGCGTCCAAATCGCCGGTGGCGATACGCTGAAGGCGAACAATGGCGGCAACGTGGCCGGCGGCAGCACCGTCACCTTCGCGGCGAGCAGCGCCGGCTCGTTCACCACGAACGGCTTCGAGGTCCATGCCGGCGGCACGCTGAATGTGCTTGGCGGCACGTTCTCCGCCAACGGCAGCGGCCTCACCCTCGATGACGGATCCAACACGACATTCGGCACCGGCGTGACGTTGAACGTCAACACCTTGAACCTGAGCAGTGCCTCGCACCTGACCCTGAACGTCGGCAGCCAGAACGCGCCGAACGTCATCTCCACCGTGAACGGCTCGAGCGCGTCGTCCACGCTCACCGTCTCCGGCGGCAGCCTGCAGATCGGGTCCGGCACCGGCGGAACCTATGTCGTCACCGCCGGCGGCACCATCGACTTCGCCGGCAGCCTGGCCAGCGGCACCATCGTCCGCCTGGCTGGCGGCACGATCAAGCTCGACACCAACTCCAACCTGCAGTCCGGCGACAGCTTCGCCTTCTCCGGCAGCACGGCCTCGACCCTCGACGTCGTATCGAGCAACAACTTCCAGAACGGGTTCGGCTACGCGGTCACCGGATTCGACTACGGCGACAGGATGCAATTCGGCACCCTCAACCTCACCGGCGACAACGCCGTCTACAGCAGCGGCAACAGTACCCTGACCGTCCGCAACGGCGGCCAGACGGTGCTGACCCTGTCGAACCTGTCGCTGGCGAGCGACGTCGCCCCGCCCATCAAGTTCAACCTCAGCGGCAACACCATCCAGCTCGCCTGCTTCCTGTCCGGTACGCTGATCGAGACCCGGGACGGCGCCGTGCCGGTCGAGACGCTGCGGGTGGGCGATGACGTGATGACGATCAAGCACGGTGCGCGCGTGCTCAGGCCGGTGCGCTGGGTCGGCAGCCGCCTCATCCGGGCTGCGGAGTTCGCCGACGACGAGGACGCCTATCCGGTACGTATCCGTGCCGACGCCTTCGCGCCCGGACTACCGCGGCGCGACCTGCTGGTCACGGGGGACCACGGCGTATTCGTCGGAGGTGGCCTGATACCGGCGCGCATGCTGGTCAACGGACGCAGCATCGTGCGCGACGACACGCTCGTGCAGTACACGGTGCATCATGTCGAGTTCGATACCCACTCGATCATGCTGGCGGAGGGACTGCCGACGGAAAGCTATCTCGACACCGGCAACCGGGCCAGCTTCGGCATCCCCGGCGGCGGACGCGCCCGGCTCGGACGCACCAGACGCAGATGGAGCACCGACGCCGCAGCGCCGCTGACCGTGGAACGCGAGGCGGTGGAGCCGGTGTGGCAGGCGCTGGTGCGCCGGGCGGACCTGCTGGGCCTGCCGCTCACGTCCCTGCCGATGTTGTCGGATGACCCTGAACTGGGGGTGCTGCTCGAGGATGGCCGCCTGCTGCGGCCGCGCTGGCGCAGCGGCGCGCGCCACTTGTTCCACGTGCCGTGCGGCGCCCGGCCGCGACGCCTGCTGTCGCGCTCGGCGCGGCCGTCCCGGGTGATCGGACCCTTCGTGGATGACCGTCGTCGCCTCGGCGTCGGCGTGCGCCAGATCGTCCTGTGGAACGGACTCGTCGACACGGTGCTGCAGGCAGCCGATCTCGGCGGTGCCGGCTGGCATGGGCTGGAAGACGGGCACCGGTGGACCAGCGGCGACGCGATCCTGTCAGTGTCGGCCGCGACCGGCGCGGACACCTTCCTGGAGGTGCAGCTAGACGGCCATCTGCGATATTCCATGCAGCCTGACGCGGTCGACCTCGCGGCCTAG
>JAABUQ010010267.1_pt1 | contig 12321 bp, 13 predicted proteins | sample 5560001 | NCBI WGS metagenome assembly JAABUQ01 (sample SAMN10711888, study PRJNA513371) | rock metagenome | isolation source: Antarctica rocks | place: Antarctica: Victoria Land, Finger Mt nord | collected 2015-12-18
GCGATGGGGGAGCACACAGGCAGCATGAGCATGTGTATTCCGTACCTGCTCCTGAAGCCAATCCTGGCGCGGCTGAGCACGCAGCGCTGGCTGTCCAGCACGGTCAAGAAGCCGTCCCCGCTGCATGCGGCAGGGCTGGCCCAGCGTCTGCGCACCACCAAAGTGGCGTGTGTCGCGCGCCTGGGCACAGCGCAGATTTCGGTGGCGGATTTGGTCAAGATGGAAGTCGGCCAAACCCTGCCGATGAATGTCGGCAGCGAGGCCGACGACCAGTCGGGGGCCGGGCGCATCGGAACCGTGGATTTGCTGATTGGCGGGCAGGTCAAGTTCCGGGGACGCACGGGCCTGCGCGGCAAAAAGCTGGCGGTGCAGATTGAGCAGATTGTCGCCGCGCCCCTGGAGCTTGTTTCGCACAAAGAAGCCCAGTAGTTTATCAGCTTTATCATTAATCGTTTGCACTAATTTGAAGGAGTAACACATGGCGGAGCAGGAGCCAGGCAGCATCGGGGCGGACGCGGAGACAGGCGGCGGCATTCTTTCCCAATCGGAACTGGATGCCTTGCTTGCGGCGGCGGAAGGGGAGAACAGCGGCGGCGGACTGGGCGGGCAGCCGGACGATTGGACGGAAGAGGCGGCGCAGGCCGAGGCGGAGGCGACGCCCGCAGCCCCAAGCGCGCGCTCCGTAGTGGAGCTGCCTTTATTTGACGCGCCCGGCGGCAGCGGCGGGCCGTTGGGGAGCGGCGCAGGACACAACCCGGCCAGCATGAGCCGCGTCCGCGACATTCCCCTGGATGTTTCCGTAGAGCTGGGGCGCACGCGCCTCTTGATCCGGGACATCTTAGACCTGGGCACAGGCTCCATTATTGAGCTGGACAAGCTGGCGGGGGAGCCGGTAGACCTGTTCGCCAACGGCTTGCTGGTGGCGCGCGGCGAGGTGATCGTGATTGACGACAACTTTGGCGTGCGCGTGACCGAGATTATCACGGCAGCGGAGCGCCGCCAAATCCAGGATGCGGAGGCAGATGCTCTTGCGGCATAACAGTTTGATTATCGGCTGTCTCGGCGCAGCCTTGCTCGCTACCCCCGGCGGACACGCCGCATTGGCAGACACGCCCGCCGCGCATGCGCCTGCGCCCACGCACAGCGACAGCCACTCCGGGCCGTCTGCGGGGCATAGCGACAGCCACTCTGCGCCTGCGTCCTCGGGGACAAGCGCCCACACGGACGCGGGCAAGTCGTCTAGCACAGCGGGCACGCCGTCTTCGTCAAGTTCCTCTCACGCTGTCTCGCCCTCTTCCAATGCCGCGCCTGCGTCCCGTGCGCTGCCGGATTATGGCGGGCGCGACGGCATTGCGGGCACAACTGACGCCGCCCAATCCACGCCTGCCCTGAACCCTCTGGCGCAGGCCTGGCGCGCGTTTGAGGCGCTTGCTATTGTGCTGGCCCTGATAATCGGCGGGCTGTACCTGCTCAAGCGCTACGGTTTAATCAAGCCTGACGGCGGCGCGTCTGTGCCGACGCCTCTGCTCGCTGCCCTGCCCGGCTTCCTGAAGACTGCGACTCAGGGGAAAGGCACGGCCCTGCCCCCGGCTTCCCCGCCCGGTTCGGAGGCTTCCTGGATTACCATGATTGGCTCGCAAGCCCTGCCGAACGCGCAGGGGGCCAGCCTGCACCTGGTGTCTTTGGGTGGGAAAACGCTGCTGCTGGGCGTGACCGGCCAGTCAATTTCCCTGCTGTCTGAGGTAGACGATAGGCGTGAAGTGGAGGGTGAGCGTCAGGCCGCGCCTGCCCCCTTGATGGACACGGGACGCATGCCGGCGGCCTTTGACGGCTTCTTGATGCAGGCCGACCAGTCCCCGCAGCGTCAGTCCAATGAAACCGAGCTGCTGATGAATGCCACCACCATGCGCCTGCAGGCCATGATTGCCCGCAGCGAGGCGCAGACAAACGGCCATCGCTCCTAGCCTCTTCTAGCCTTTGATGCACTCACCGCCCCCACAGTCCACGCGCATGAAAACAAACCACTTCCGACTGGCTTTGGCACTCACTACAACGCTGTGCCTGCTGGGCATTTGCGCCGGTCAGGCCCACGCCGCGCCCACCAGCCTGCCCGGCTTGTCCCTGCCGACAATCCCTGGCAGCGGCCCGGCAAAAAGCCCGCAGCAGGTGGCAAACACCCTGCAAATCCTGCTGCTGCTGACCGTGCTGACACTGGCCCCCGCCCTGCTGATTATGACCACGGCGTTTACGCGCATTGTGATCGTGCTGTCATTTTTGCGCTCGGCCCTGGGCACGCAGAACATTCCGCCCAATCAAGTGATGCTTGGCCTGGCTTTGTTCTTGACGTTCTTTGTGATGGCCCCCACTTTCAACCAGATGAACCAGGATGCCGTGCAGCCGTATCTTGCGGGGCACATGCCCTTTCCCGAGGCGATCAACCGAGGCGAAACCCCCCTGCGACGCTTTATGGTGGCGCAGACCTATAAGGACGACCTCAAGCTATTCTTGCAGATGAGCAAGACCCCGCCGCCCAAAATTGCTGATCCCAACCATCCCGCTGACTCCTTGCCGATGGTGGTTGTGGTGCCTGCGTTTGTGATTTCCGAGCTGAAAACGGGCTTTATCTTCGGCTTTATTGTTTATATCCCGTTTGTGATTATTGACCTGGTGGTTTCGTCGCTCTTGATGAGCATGGGCATGATGATGCTGCCCCCCACTGTGATTTCACTGCCCGCCAAGGTGCTGGTCTTTATCCTGGCCGACGGCTGGCACGCCATCGCCGGGTCGCTCGCGGCTTCCTACAAGATGTAGGGCGAGATTGGCGCATTGCCTGCGCGTTTTGTGCGCGTTTTATAGGCGCGGCGAGCGCAAACCAACGACGGAACAAAACCGTCCGTCGTTGGTTCGGGCTTGAAACGGGCTTGCCACGCCTGCGCTGCGGGTATACTGCCCCTGTTATGACAAACATCGCCTCTCTTGTTGCCCCGCCTCAGCCTTACAACGCGCTTATTTTTGACTGTGACGGCACGCTCGCCGACACCATGCCCAGCCATTACCAGGCATGGCGCGCGGCTTTGCAGGCCCGCAATGCCGATTTGGAAGAGGCCATGTTTTACAGCATGGCCGGCTGGCCCACGTCCGATATTATCCAGAAGCTCAACCGCGACTTCGGCTACGATTTGGACGTAGACGAGACACACCACGACAAAGAAGCGCGGTATGTCCAAACACTCGCGTCCGCAATGGAGATTACCGCCGTGGCCGACATCGCCCGCGCGCACCAGGGAAAGGTGCCGATGGCGGTGGCATCGGGCGGCATTCGCCCGGTTGTGCTGCAAACATTGGAAGCGGTGGGCCTGAGTTCGCTGTTTGACATCATCGTGACCGCCGAGGATGTCGCGCGCGGCAAGCCGGCCCCAGACATGTTTTTGCTGGCGGCGGCGAAGATGAAAATACTGCCCGAAGGCTGCGTGGTGTATGAGGATGGCGAGCCGGGTATTCAAGCGGCGCGCGCGGCAGGCATGCGCGTCGTGGACGTGCGAGTCTTGTGGCAGGGAGTCGGTGTTTAGTCAAGGGGAGGCGGAGGCACTGTTGCTGCCATTCGCAGGGCAGGCGTAGAATGGGCGTCGGCCTCTTGGCGGCTGTGCTTCCAGCCCAGGCCAAGCAAAGCAAGCGTGCAGGCTGCCACGGTCAGCAAAGGCAAAGCACATCCCGCACAGCCAACACACCCGCTGCGTCCGAGTGGAAACAAGCATCCCATCGGTTAATTGTTCTCGTTAAGATCGCGTGCCGCGCCGTAGCCCAGCATGGATACGCCGTCGCGCACGGCGGAAGGGCTGCCGGCGCGCACCTCCGCACCTGTCTGGACAGTGTCGCCGCCATCGGGATTGGCGGCGGGCAAGAGCAGATTGACCAGGGCATTGGCGTTCGCCGCCAGGCCAGGGAACAAGCCCGCGCCGAGCACGGCAACTTGTGCAGGCAGGCCCAGCACGCGCTCCGCCTCGCCGCGCCGCGTGGCCTGCACAATCGCCCGTGCCGCTGTTTTGGCGCTCAGCGACAGGCCGGGGATATTGTCGCCTACCGTAAACCAGCCGAACTCTTTGGGGTGCTTGCCCTTAAACTCGGCATGCAGAAACGAGCCGGTGCGCAGCAGGCCGGGCACGATAGTGGTGACGCGCACGTTGTCTTTGGCAGCTTCGGCCCTTAGCCCCTCGGAGAAGCCGGTCGCGGCGAACTTGGCGCTGCTGTACGGCAGCAGGTGCGGCACGCTGACCTTGCCTCCGATGCTGGTAACATTGACGATGCGCCCGGCTTTGCGCGCCCGCATTTGCGGCAGCACAGCAAGCGTTGGATAAACCATGCCCCAGAAGTCCGAGGCCATGGCATCCTCAAAATCATACAGGGCCATGTTTTCTATCGGGCCTACTTCAATGATGCCCGCATTGTTGACTAATACATCAATCTGTCCGAAGTGCGCCGTCACATCGGTAATTAACCGCGCGACTTGCTCCCGGTCGCGCAGGTCGCAGACGAATGTTTCTACGTTAGCCTTCAGCGAAGCAAGGTCAGCTTTGGCACGCGCTAATTCGTCGCCGTCGCGGGCGCACAGGGCTAAGCAGCAACCTTGTGCGGCAAACTCACGGGCCAGCGCCAGCCCTAAACCCCGTGACCCGCCTGTGACCAAGACGACCTGCCCGCGCAGGTCGTCTTGTTTGAGGCGGGCAATCAGCGCGCGCCCCGCCCATGCCAGCCCGAAAGCCAGCCCGAGTTTCTGGGTTTTGTTCATAGAGAACCTATCAGCGTATAAGACTAAGGAGTGAGCACCACTTTGATGCAGTCGTCCTTCTTGTAGTCAAATATCTGGTAGCCTTTGGGGGCCTCGCTGAGCTTGAAGCGATGGCTAATAATGAATGTCGGGTCAATGTCACCCTTTTCAATATGGTCCATCAGTGGCTGCAAGTAGCGATGCACATGGGTCTGCCCCATCTTGAATGTGAGACTCTTGGCATGCGCCGCGCCGAACGGTATCTTGTCCAGCAGGCCGCCATAAACGCCCGGCAGCGAAACCGTGCCGCCCTTGCGGCAGGCCATGATCGCCTGCCGGATGACATTAGGCCGGTCGCTCGCCATGCGCAGAGTGGTCTTGATGCCGTCATAGATGTTGCCGGGGTTGCTGCCATGCGCTTCCAGGCCCACCGAGTCGATGCAGTGGTCGGGGCCGCGTCCCGCCGTCAGCTCGCGCAATTGCTCCAACAAGTTCTCTTCCATGAAGTTCACCGTGGTGACATTGCCCTGCTTGGATGCAAGCTGCAAACGCTCGGGGATATTGTCTATCGCAATCACATGCTCCGCCCCCAGCAGGAAGGCGCTTTTGATGGCAAATAGGCCTACCGGCCCGCAGCCCCAGATAGCCACTGTGTCGCCAGGCTGGATATTGCAGTTCTCCACGGCCTCGTAGCCCGTGGGGAAGATGTCAGTCAGGAACAGCACCTGCTCGTCAGTAAGGCCTTCGGGCACTTTCATCGGCCCGACATCGGCGAACGGCACGCGCGCATACTCAGCCTGCCCGCCCGCGTAGCCGCCCAAAAGGTGAGTATAGCCGAACAAGCCCGAGGGCGTTTCGCCGTATATCTTTTCGGCAAGCTGGCCGTTAGGGTTGGAGTTGTCGCACAGCGAGGTCAGGCTTTGCTTGCAAAAAAAGCAGTTGCCGCACGCAATAGTGAACGGCACCACCACACGGTCGCCTTTTTTGAGATTGGTGACGCCCGGCCCAAGCTCTTCCACAATGCCCATAAACTCGTGGCCGACGATGTCTCCGGCTTCCATGCCGGGCATGGCCCCGTTGTACAAATGCAAGTCCGACCCGCAGATCGCCGTAGTTGTAATCTTGATAACAGCGTCGCGAGGGTTGAGTATCTTGGGATCAGGCACGTTGTCCACGCGCATGTCCTGTTTTCCATGCCAGCATACGGCTTTCATAGTTTGTTCTTTCCTAAATTGTCTAAAAAGTGCGGCTTGCGCTAGGCCATCTTGGCTTCGGCTTTTTCCGCCAGGCCGCCCTTGAGCGAACGCTTGCCCGCCGATTGGCCTATGACTGTTGCCACCTCGCCGGTCTCCATCAGCATCTTGAACCGACGCAGGTCGCCTTCAATCTGCTGGCTGGGTTCCTCGCCCAGCAGCTTGGCAACGAGGGAGCCGACTTTGCCCGCAGGCGGCATGTACGACAGCGACACATGCACTTCGGTTCCGCGTCCGCCCGGCGCGACCTTGAATGTGACCGCGCCTGCACTATCCACTTCCGCGCCGGGGTCAGTCTGCCAGGCGATTAGCGCGCCCGGCTTCTCGTTGATAATGGAGGCGTTCCACTCCACAGTCTTGCCGAGCGGCGCTTTGGCAACCCAGTGCGAACGCTTGGAGTCCAGCACGTCCACCCGCTCCAGGTGGTACATAAACTTGGGGAGATTATCAAACTTGCGCCAGAAGGTAAACAGTTCTTCGGCAGGCTGCCCAATAGTGACCGAGCGGCGGACGACAATGCCCTGCTCATGCCGCACGCCTTTGGCTCCGTCTTCTTCTTTGGCTGTGCTGACCCCCAGCGACGAGTAGGCAGCGCAGTGTCCGGTTGACCCGCGATGCAGCATCGCCGCGCCCACAGCGGCCAGGGCGAGGCTGCCCGGCGTGCGCTTGAGCAGCCCGTAGGTGATCAGCCCCCCGCCGCCGATGGCGGAAGCCCATCGCTCTACGGAATTGACGTTGATTGTTTTGCCGTGGTTGTTGTTTGTTTTCGCTTGGTTGTTGTCTGCCATGTGTGACATCCTCCTGCGCCTTGTTCTACCACCGTACAACCGCGGGTAAACCGGGCGGGCGTTGTGCCTTGCAGAAATGCGCGATTAAGAGCAGGCAAGGAGCCGCTTTGGACTCGGCAGAGACGCTTTCGGGAGGAAGCCGCCCTTTGCAAAGCCGCCGTTGTTGCTTTCTCTAGGCGTTTCTCTGCCTTCCCCAGCGCAGCCCAACGACGGACGAAATTGTTCCGTCGTTGGTGTGCGCTCGGAAAGAGAGGGGAACAAGTGGGCGAAGGCGGGGGAAAACTCTCGCAGCGGCGGTTAATCGTCGGCGTCTTTGGGGGCGCTGCCCTTGATCCAGCGGGCGTGGCCGTCAAACAAGAGGATTTGCGTGCCGCCGCTGTGCCGGAAGGTGTTGGTGATGGCGGATTGGGCGAAGTCCTGCTCGGCTTCGTAGGCCAGGGTGGTGGTCGCGGGCCTGGCGATAACGGCGGGAACGTAGGGGTCGGGCCAGCCGCAGGAAAGCGGCAGTCCCTGATACAAGCTCGCCATGCGATACGAGCCGTCCCGGCGCTCATGGAGGCGGTCAAAGTCGTCGGGGCAGACAAAGAGGCGGGCCTCGTGGGTGTAGGGGAAACAGTCGGCCAGGAGGCCCGTAAACGAGCCGCCGTTCGGGGGCGTGGCATCGTCAAAGTCGCTCGCGTACATGTGGATGGCAAGCCCAATCTGATGGTAATTGGACAGGCAGGCGGACTGCCGGGCTTTCTCGCGGGCCGAAAAGAACACGGGAAACAAAATGGCGGCGAGCAGGCCGATAATGGCGATCACGACCAGAAGCTCCACCAGGGTGAAGCCTCGGCGCGTGTCACGGGAAAGAAAGGGCATAGTCATGAGCAGTCTCCTAGGCGTAAGTTGAGTTCGTCCGCAATAATATCGGCGAGCGTGCCATATTCGGACAGGGTGCGCTCGTAAAGCGCCACCAGGTCGCCCAAAGAAAGGCGGCGAAGCAGCAGGCGATACGCCGTTCGGTCACAAAGAAGCATGATGCCAATCCTCCTGCGTGGCAGATGGGGGTGAAGAAGATGGGGGTGAAGAGGCGGAAGCGCCAATGGGGCCGGAAGCGGCAGGCTGCCTGCGGGCATAGCGGGCGTGCAGGCGCAGAGCGGCCCCATCCATCCAGATGTCAAAAAGCGCGTACAGCAGCCAAAGGATCAGGCCGAAGCCGCCAATCAGGCCCAGCAAAACAGGGCGCGCGAGAACTTCAGTGATTGTCTGCACTATGGCATGAAACTGGTCGGCGCTGAGCAGGTTCCAGGTGTTGAAACGGCACACCAGGCCTAGATAAACGCCCAGGGCGCAGACAGCAAAAACAAGAGCCTGCGCGGGCCAAATCCACAAGCCCAGGCGGCGGCGGGCCAGGCGATCCAGAGGCCAGACAGCAAGAAACAGCGACAGCAGCCCTGCGCCTGTATAAAAGACATAAAAGCCGGTCTCTAAAAACAGGTCAAAGGTCGCGTCCCGGTTCTGCTGGGCTTGAAAGTAAACCTGCGTCTGCGTGACGGTTTCTAGATAATGCCGCCACTCGGTGAGCAGATAGCATGTATTGGGCAGAAACGCCAGCCAGACAAACAAAAGAGGTATCCACAGCCCCCAAGTCACCTGCCCATGCGCCTGCCACTGACGCCGAATGCCCCGCACAATGACAAACGACAGCAGCACGGGCACCAGAGCAAGAAAGATGTTAATGAGAACGTTGTGCAGAGGACGGAAAAACATCGCAAATCAGCCTTCACTGCGTCCCGCAGAGTGGACAATGCGCTCCAAAGCCGCTAGGTACGCGTGGAATGCCTGCCGTCCCGCCTCGGTGGGCGTATAGGTGGTATGGGGCTTCTTGCGCACAAACTCTTTGGCGCTGGCAAGGTACCCGGCCTCTTCCAGCTTGGACAGGTGAATGGAAAGGTTGCCGTCGGTGACGCCAAGCGTGCCCTTGAGGAAGCGAAAGTCTGCCTCGCCGCGCGCCATCAGGGCAGACATAATCCCCAGACGCACCTTCTGGTGGATGGTTTCATCCAGCCCTTCCAAAGACTCGACCAGTTCCGCGTAGGCGTCCTGCGCCGACTGGGTTACCATCCGTGCCGCCGCGCCATCAGAATGCCGTAGCCGATATGGAAGCCGCCGAACGTGAGCGCCATCATGGGCAGCTGCGCCCCTGCCGGCAGCAGCAAAGTCACCGCTCCCGCCAGCACAAACGCGCCGCCAAGCACCGAGACAGGCTTGACCGAGAACAGGCCGACCGCACAGATTGCCAGGCCGTAGCAAAGCATCCACACGCCCCACACGGAGAACGCCAAATTATGCTGCAATAAGAAGTAAGTCAGCACGGCCCCGCCAAAGAACGCAGGCAGGGCGGCCAGTATGATATGCCCGCCAATAGGCGACATGACAGTCTTGCCCACACGCGCCGCCCGGCGCTTGTTGGCAACAAAGTCAATCGTGACAGCCAGGGCAAGCACCGCGCACCAAATTAACCCAATGTCCCAACGGTAGCTCTGCTGGGAGTTAAGCACATCATAGGGGATAGGCAGCGAACTGCTCACGTCAATCGGCGTGGGCGGCGTGAGTCGGCTTGTCAGCCAGACGCCGACAATGGCGACCAGGCCAATCAGCACGCCCGACAAGCCCGACAGCGTAGAGTATTTGGTGCTCCGCTCCATGGTTTGACGGATCACGCGCAGGTGCTCGCGCGCTTCGTCCAAAGGGGCCATCAATGTCGGCGGCATAAGGGAAGTTCCAATCGCTTTACAAAGCAAAGTGCTTTAGACGGAGTTTAGCATACGCGCCCCCAATTGTCAAGAGCAGATTAGGCGTCACATCTCCCTTCCGCAGACACTTCTCCTATGCCCCGCCCCCGGCCCCACCATAAGCCTGGTACTGAATGCTAACCAAAGAACTCCCGCGTGCGTTTTGCCGCTGCCGCCTTTGTCTTTGCGTCCGCAAGAGAAGCGGCTGCTGCCGGGCCAATACTCAGGTATCTACCGGGTCACTACCGGGCCTGCGCCCTTATGCCACCGTGCCTGCGCCCTTGTGCCGCCGCCTGCTGCCCACACAGGGCGGACGGCAGGCAGGAAAGCGCGCCCAATCTGCCGAACCTGCGTTTGTTTCCGCACACCACTGTCTCCCCCGAAAGCAGAACCTTTCCTATGCCTGGCATTGAACTCAACTGGCCCAACAAAGACCGCGTGCTGTACGAAATCCCGCAGCGCGGCTCCCAGCACAAGCCACGCTACTATGGCGACGAGGGCACTCCGCCCTGGCCTGACCATCGCCCGCTGCTGCCTGTCTCCCCTCATGGCGAGCCGGACGCCGACCCGAACCGGCTTATTCAAGGGGATAACCTGGTGGGGCTGCAAGCGTTGCTGGATGAGGGAATGGGCGGCAAGTTCCAGTGCATTTGTATTGACCCGCCCTACAATACAGGCTCGGCCTTCACGCACTACGATGACGGATATGAGCATACTATCTGGCTGGGCATGATGCGTGACCGTGTGAAGATGCTCTACAAGTTACTAGCCGAGAATGGCAGCCTGTGGATATTTATTGACGATAACCTTGCTCATTACCTCAAGGTACTGTGTGATGAAGTGTTTGGGCGCACCAACTTTGCCGCTAACGTGGTTTGGCGTTCCGCAGACTCATCCAACAATGACGCTAAGCAGTTTTCAGTGGACCACAATGCGCTTCTTGTATATGCCAAAAATGAAGGGTGGCTCACTCAACGCCTCGCACGTACTGAAGAAGCCAACGCTCACTACTCCAACCCTGATAACGACGCAAAAGGCGACTGGTTTCCGGGCAATGTATCTTCACCGCACCCACGTAAGAACTTGCAATACAACATTACCTCGCCAACAGGTCATGTGATAAATCATCCTCCAAATGGATGGAGATGGAGCCGTGAATTAGTTGACGAGAAGATAGACACCGGGGAGATTGTCTTTTCAGATGATGGTAAGCGTTTGATACGCAAGACGTATCTCGCAAACCAAAAAGGCTTGCCGCCATCTACCCTATGGGATAACATTGAAGAAACAGGACATAACCGGCAAGCAAAGTACGAGCAAAAGAAACTGTTTCCAGGCGTTCCGACGGCGGAATTATTTGGCACACCAAAGCCAGAACGTGTAATAAAGCGCATCCTAGAACTTGCCACGCACCCCGGCGACTGGGTGCTAGACAGTTTCGCAGGCAGCGGCACAACCGCCGCCGTCGCCTACCAAATGGGCCGCAAATGGGTGACCCTAGAACAAGGCGACCACGCCCGCACCCATTGCCTGCCCCGCCTGGACAAAGTGCGGCAGGGCACAGCCCCCTACAAACACGCCGCAGGCGGCGGCTTCGTCTTCCAGCAAGTCGGCCCCCCACTGGTAGAACCCGACCCCGACTTTGGCGTGCCGCGCCTCAACCCTGTTTATGTCAACGGCCAGTACCAGAAAGCCGTCTGCCAATTGACCGGCTTCACGCACCAGCCCAAGGAAGCCATCCTGCACGGACGCGCGGGCGCAGACGGCGGGCGGTACTGCCATGTGGCCGAGCGCGGCCTGCTGGTGACGCCGGAGTACCTGGTGTCACTGCGCGAAACACTGGCGGCCCTGACACCTGCTGGTGGGCAGGATGCCCCTACGTGCGTGGTGTACGCCACGCGCGCGGCGGGAGGGCTTGAGGGCGGGAGCGGCGGGGACAGCGTGGAAGTGGTGCGCATTCCGGCGGGGTTTGCCAAAAAAGGCGGCAGGGACGCATGAACCTAGAAGAATTGCGAAACGTGGTTGCAAAGGGTGAAAGTGAGACCGTTGAGTTCAAGCGCACGACCGGAGAGTTAGAGGGCGGGCTGCGGACAGTGTGTGCCATGCTCAACGGACGGGGTGGCTTCGTGCTGTTTGGCATTGGCGACCAGGGGCGGATTGCCGGGCAACCTGTGACAGACAGCACGCTTCGTGACATCGCCAATGCCCTTCGCAAAATTGAGCCTCCCGCATTCCCTGACTTAGAGCAGGTCGTTTTGGAGCCGCATAAGACCGTGCTGGTGCTGCGCGTACCCGGTGAGGGCGGGCCGTTCACATATGACGGACGGCCTTATATCCGCACGCTTTCCACAACAAGTCTGATGCCTCAGGCCGAGTACCAGCGGCGAATTCTGGAGCGGCTGCATGGCAGCCGTCGTTGGGAGAACAGCCCCGCCGAAGGCGTCAGTATCAACGACTTAGACACAAAAGAACTTGTCCGTACAGTGGATGAAGCCATTCGGCGCGGGCGGTTGGATGACCCTGGCACACGCAATCCAGCAGAATTGCTTTTAGGGTTCAACCTGCTGTACGACGGTCAATTGCTGAATGCCGCTGTCGTTTTGTTTGGACACAGCGACCGGCTGATGCCTCACTATCCACAGTGCAGTCTGCGAATGGCCCGCTTTCGCGGGCTGGATAAGTCCGGCGAAATGGAAGATAATCGGCAGGAGGTCGGCAATGCTTTTGACCTTCTGGTG